>Ga0066829_10000954_pt1 | contig 10989 bp, 9 predicted proteins | sample ETNtaG_22_FD_65498 | JGI IMG/M metagenome (GOLD analysis project Ga0066829, IMG submission 65498) | Marine microbial and viral communities from oxygen minimum zone, Eastern Pacific Ocean - ETNP201306SV43 | ecosystem: Environmental > Aquatic > Marine > Oceanic | place: Pacific Ocean: Eastern...
GTTATCCCCATGGATTTTAAAAGAGGGATAACGCTTTGATCACGGTAGTACAAACCGAAACCGACCGGAATGATCATGGTCAGGCCAAAGAAAAGGATTAATGTACCGACAGTGTTCAGGATGGGACGCCAGCGCATCTAGAAATACTCCAGCTTCACGGTAAGAATTTTCTCTATTTTGGGGATTGCCTGTCTTCTTGCAAAGATGACGATTTGGTCATCCGGCTTGATGACGCTGTCTCCGGAGGGGAGAATAAATTCGTCTGCCCGGAGGATACCGATGATGATGACACCCTTTGGAAATGAAATCTTTTTTAAGGGCTTGTCAACAATGTCCGAAGTTTCCAATGCTACAGCTTCCACTACTTCAGCCAGTTCACCCTTTATCGCTTTGGCTGAAAGCACTCTACCCCTGCGGATATGTTTCAAAATGGTGTTTATAGCCGAAAGTCTCGGGCTAACCACCTGCTCGATACCGATCATCGACATCAGGGGAAAATAACTGAACTTGCTGATTCTTGTAATTGTTTTCCTTGCCCCCATCTTTTTGGATAAGAGGGAGGTGAGTATATTGGTCTCCTCATCATTGGTCAACGTAATCACCACATCTATATCTTGTATATTTTCTTCATTGAGGATTTCCTGATCCGATCCATCTCCGCAAAGCACAACCACTTTGTTAAGGTGTTCTGCAAGCCGTGTGCAACGTTCCGCGTCCTTTTCTATAATTTTGGTATAGATCGATTTTTCGTCCAGCCACCGGGCCAATCGAAATCCGATACTTCCACCGCCCACGATAAGTGCTCGACGTAAAGGCTCCTCATGTTTGTCAAAGATTTTCAGGGTATCAAAAAGATTTTCATCTTCACAGACAAAGTAGACGAGATCATCCGGCATCAGGGTGTCATCCCCGGTAGGGATAATCAGTTCTTCATTTCGCACAATGGCTGCAATCAAAAGCCTTTGTTCGCCGATCAAAGACGGGAGATCGGAAAGACAAATCCCCGCCAATCTTGTCTTCTTGTCTAAATGTATTCCGACAAATTTGAGCCGGCCACCGGCAAACTCTCCGACATCCACTGCACCGGGAACGTTCATCAGTCTATCGATGGTCCGGACAACTTCTATTTCAGGGTTGATGACGGTGTCGATATGCGGGGCATTGTCCAGGAGGATTTCGTGATAATCGTCGTAATCCGAACCCCGAATTCGAGCCAATTTCTTTGTTACCGGGGAAATAATGTCTGTCGCCAGACAAGCGACCAGATTCACTTCATCGCTATTAGTCACCGCGAGGAGTATCTCAGCCTCTTTTATACCGGCTTCTTCCAGAACAACCGGGCTGCTTCCGGACCCGTTTACGACCTGTACATCAATATTTTCAGAGATCCGCTTTATCGCTTCAGGATCTTCATCAATGACCACGACATCCTTATTCTCATGGGCAAGCCGGTTCGCGATATTAAATCCGACCTCTCCTGCACCTGCAATCAATATTTTCAATGGATCCGCTCCTTATGCTTTGATGATCGATGGTCTTAATTGATGCATTTTGCACCACCCACCTGCCAATAGTCAACATTGAACTGTCAGGGGCCCGGAGTTAGAAAGGTGAAGAAGATCTCTTACGCATATAGTTTAAGTGCATATTAAACCGTCTTAAACCGTTAAGAATTTAATTTTTTTGTTTGACCGTGGTTTCAACCCAAATGGAAACAGTCTCCGTGGACAATTTCTTTTACAGATCCGTCCGCAAGTTCTAAAATAAGGGTTCCGTTTTCATCTACATCCTTTGCAAGCCCTTCTGAAATCTCATCTCGTGTGACAATTCGGATCTTTCGGTTTAGCATCATCGCATATTGCTTCCATTCTGAAACGACATGATCGAGATTCGTATGTTTAACCCGGTTTTCAAATGCATCGAGAAACATAGAGAGCAGTTCTTTTCTTGAAACACTTTCTTTTAGGATTTCCCTTAATGAGATCGCTCTATCCGCTTGAAAGGTTGGATCATTATTGACATTTATGCCGATCCCAATATTGATGAATGTTACCCGATCACCCTCTGCCTCCATTTCGGAGAGCATCCCTGAAATCTTCCTTCCCCGGACCAGAATATCATTGGGCCATTTGACCTGCGCCGGGACGGAAAACTTTTTGTTCAACAGGTTAGCTAAGGTCAACGATGCACAAAAAATGAGTCTGGCGCTGAAAATCGGAGGAATCTTCGGTCGAAGGATGAGTGTAAAATAGAGCCCCCCTTCAAGTGAACACCATTCTCTCTTCAAACGTCCCCGCCCATTTTTCTGCCGACCGGCGACCACGACCGTAAAATGCGGACATCCCTTTCCGGCCATCTCTCTTGCGGTATCCATAGTTGAGCCAAGTTCGGGGAAATAGTGCACCTTGGCCTCTCTCCCAGAAAACTCCCGAGGAAATGGCGTGCCGATCGTGCCGAATAGCTGATATCCCTTTGGTGTGACGATAATCTTGTAATCCAATTCTTGAAGTTCTCGAATGTGTTTCCAGACTGAAACCCTCGAGATCTCAAGGGCTGCACTGATCGTGTCACCAGAAACAATCCTGTTATTTTTTTCCAATATGTGGAGTATCTGACTCTTCATTATTCAGTTTGAAAAGCGCATTTAATGATCGCAGAGTACCGATATAACCCAGGGGTGTCAACTGCATTTCGATAACGCCAAATATTGGTCTTTAGGGAAAGCGTTTGCTGTTTTCGGTCATTTGTGGGTTATTTTCTTAAAAAATGCTTTACAAAATATTACGTTGGTATTACAAAAGAATACGGATTGTTTTACTTATGGATTAAATGAAACAAATCATAAGGAGTCCCGATGAAATCAAAAGAAAAAATTGTGACATTTAAAGCAAGTTCGGAATATATAGAATTGATAGACCATCTAGGCGCGGCGTTGAAGCTTGATCGTTCAAAAACAATCCGGCTCGCATTGGACGAGGCTGTTGAAAAATATATCTCCAAAAGCTTTCTCGGCGATATTTTTATAATGGATACCAAAACTTACCATGCCACCATCATGTCTTTTTCTGATCGAATAAAAAAGGTCGATGAGTTAGAGAAGGAAATCGCGCGTTTAGAGTCTCTGCTCGAAACCTCCAACCCAAAACGGGCCGAATCGTGGAAGCATCAAAAACGTTTGAAAGAAATTGAGCGCACACAGGGTAAAACGGCTGCCTTACAGTATCAAAAAAAATATATTGAAGAACCCTAATTGTACCATTATTGCATGTTTTGTGCCGTTGTCGAAGGCTACGCCATCATGTTTTTGTGTAAAAAATTTTAGTTCGCCCTTTGTCGAAAACGAGTCTCCGTAAAATCTAAGGTGCAAAACTTGAGTAAATTACCTGACAAAATGGGCTAAAAAGCTTTACTGAACTGAAATTTTGGATTTACATATGCCGAAGGCATTGGTTGGGTGAGCAGGAGTAGTCAATTTATGAAAATTTAACATTTTTAAACAAATAAAACGAACGCACATCGCTGTTATGTGGCTGGTTTATAATCTTTTCAACAGCCTATCGTGGATATGATCAAAGCTGCCGTTGGACATGATCAAAATAAGGTCCCCGGATTTTACCTCTTTGACCAAAAAGTCGATAATCCGATCTGTATCTGGAAAAAAACAGGCATTTTTCCCTCTCTGTTTTAAGTCTTTGACGAGTTTTGGAGATGAAAATCGCTTTTCCAAAGGAATTTTTTCCAACAACGGTGGTTTTCTAATACAGATGAGGTCCGCCGCGTCAAAGGAAAGCGGATAGATGTGTTGAAAAACATCCCTCCTGCTCGAGTTGGTTCTGGGTTCGAAAACAGCGATCATTCTTCCCTTTGGATAAAACGGTTTCACGCCTTGTAGCGTTTCCCTGACAGCTGTCGGATGATGTGCGAAATCATCCATGACGGTGATCCCGCCTTTTTGCCCGCGTACCTCCTGGCGCCTCTTTATGCCCTGAAATGTTTCAAGCGCGTCTGCCATGGATTTGCGGGGGACCATCAGATGATCTGCAATGGCGATACATGCCAGCGCATTTAACAGATTATGTTCCCCCATCAATCTCGATTTAAAAATACCAAACGGTTTTCCATACTTAGTTACCTCAAAGCGGGTCCACGGCGGATCAATAGCGACCTCTCCCAAACGCCACATTGCGTTTCCGGTGAAGCCGTATTTTTCAACCCGGCAATTTAAATATTCGGTCAGTTTAGAGGCATTTTCATCTCCGCCATGTACCAGGAGCAGACCTTTTGATGGCATATCCAAAACAAACCGGCCAAAGGCTTGTTTGACTTGTTCAATATCGTTAAAGATATCTGCATGATCAAATTCCACACCCGAAAGGATGGCCAGGTGGGGATCATAGTGCAGAAACTTCGGTTGTTTATCGAAAAATGCGGTGTCGTACTCATCCCCTTCAATGACGGCATAATCCCCGTTTCCGATACGATAGTTGCTGATAAAATTTTGTAACATTCCCCCAATCATAAAAGAGGGTTCCATGCCGGCTCCATACAGGATCCAGGCTAAAATAGACGATGTAGTGGTTTTTCCGTGTGTACCGGTCACCAGTATCGGTTTTTTACCCGAAAGCATAAATCGATTGACGGCCTGGGGCATGGAACAGTAACAAAGCCCCATCTTCCGCATCTGGAGGACCTCCGGATTATCCTTTGTAACCGCATTGCCGACAATGACCAGGTCGGGGCCGTATGAAATATGTTTTTTGTTAAAACCGCTGTGTATCGGGATACCTTTTTCAGCCAAAAAGGTGCTCATGGGCGGATATATTTTCTGATCGGACCCGCTGACCTGAAACCCCAAATCTTTGAGCATGCAGGCCAGCGCTCCCATCCCGGTTCCACAAATGGATATCAGGTAGATCTTTTCCACGTGATTGGGAATATGATTGTTTTTCAAGTTTCGCATCTAGGGGTTTTTTTCAAGAACCGTCTCCGGTTGTCAAATTCGACCAAATCCTGTCAAAATCGAGCCAGTTAAGTGTATAGATATGTTGTGAAATATCCTGTAGGTTGATACTCCGAAAGAGTTACGGGATGTTATTTGGGTTCTGTGATCTTTTCCATGTGAACCCGCCATCAGAGTCACCAGTGCTTTGGCCACGAGAATCTCAGCTTTGTCCCGGATGTCGAATACTTCCGATTCAGAAACGATGACCCGACGTCCTTCTCTGATCACCTGGGAGCGGTAAACCAGGGTATCTCCAAAGGCGAGTTTTAGAAAATTAATCTAAAATTCGATGGTAAGAATTTGAAACTCTTTCGGAACGATGGTAAATGCGGAATACTCGGCAGTATGGTCCGCCATGGTCGCCATGATTCCGGCATGGATAAAGCCATCCTGTTGCCGATGATGCTGTTTGATTTTCACTTTTGATTGAAAAAAGCCAATCTTCACGATATCCGCCCGAATCTGGCAGCGCCGGATAAACCCGCGGCTGTAATCTTTTTTCAAAAAGTCTATCTGTTTTGTGGATATATCGAAGAAAAAAAATTAATCTATCTCCTTAATTTTAGCAAAGACTTCTGCAGCCGCCCGGATGGTTTGATCGATATATCTGTTGTTGTGAGCCGATGAGACAAAAAGCGCTTCAAACTGGGACGGTGCTAAATAAATTCCCCTCTGAAGCATTCCCCGGTAATAGGTTGAAAATATTTCAAGATCCGATTTTTTGGCATCCTCAAAATTCTTTACTTCACTGCCGGTGAAAAAGAGGCCCGCCATCGATCCCACCCGATCAACCGTTACTTCGATGCCGGCCTGCTCCGCACTCGATCTAAGACCAGCGGTGAGTCGTTCCGCTTTTTCATCGAGTGCATCATAGAAACCGGGTTGACGGATTTCCTTGAGCGTGGCAATCCCGGCAGCCATCGCAACTGGGTTTCCTGAAAGGGTACCTGCCTGATAAACCGGACCCTGAGGAGCGATATGTCCCATGATATCCTGTCTGCCGCCATAGGCGCCGACCGGCAGCCCGCCGCCGATGATTTTTCCAAGTGTGGAAATATCCGGGGATATGCCATAAATGGATTGTGCTCCCCCGTACGCCACTCTAAAACCGGTCATGACTTCGTCAAAAATCAAAAGGCTCCCTGTTTTTTCAGTCAATTCTCTCAAAATGTTCAAAAACCCATCAACAGGTGCCACCAATCCCATGTTACCGGCAACCGGTTCGACAATGATGCAGGCAATCTTTTCCCCCTGCTCGTCCATTACCTTCTGGATGGTTTCGATATCGTTGTAAGGAAGCGACAGGGTGTGTGCCACAAAGGACTCCGGCACACCTGGGCTTCCAGGGATGCCGAGAGTGGCGACCCCGGATCCGGCCTGCACCAAAAGTGTGTCGGCATGGCCGTGGTAGCACCCGTCAAATTTGATGATCCTGTCCCTGCCGGTAAATCCCCTGGCGAGTCGTATGGCACTCATAGTCGCCTCGGTGCCCGAGTTTACCACCCGGATCATCTCCATGGAAGGGATGGCAGCGATGACCATCTCGGCAAGTTCGATCTCAAGATCCGTAGGGGCACCAAAACTGGTGCCCCGCTCCAAAACAGTCGATATCGCTTTTATTACCTGGGAATGCCGGTGTCCGAGTATCATAGGACCCCATGAACCGACATAGTCGATATAGCGGTTCCCATCGGCATCATAAACGAAACATCCAAACGCATGATCGATAAACACGGGATCGGTTCCGACCGATCGACACGCGCGGACCGGACTGTTGACACCTCCGGGAATCACATTTAAAGCTTGCTGAAACAGCTTTTTCGAGTCTGTTTGCTTCATCCTTTTAATACTTTCCTTTTTCAAATGGCCGCTTTATCAAAATAAAACCGGTTGACATTTATAAATGATTCGGGTGAAGAGATATCAGACACCTGTTATGAGGTCAAGGAGGGTTTTAGCGATTATGAACCCACAAAAATCCGTAAGGCATCTCTCGAAATTTTTGTTCTATGTCTTGGGGCGCAGACCGGATGAGTTCGGTTTGGTCCTGGATTCAAACGGGTTTGTTAAGGTCAAGACACTTCTAAAGGTGGTTTCTGAAGAAGACGGATGGAAATATGTCCGGCGGTCGCATCTCGAAGAACTGCTGATTGTCCTTCCAAACCCATCGGTGGAACTAAAGAAAAATCTCATTCGTGCAAAATCCCGTAACAACCTGCCACAACAGATCCAGGTCGATACCCCTCCAACGTCTCTTTTTATCTGTGTCAGAAGAAAGGCTTACCCCCGCGTGATCGAAAAGGGGATATCCCCATCGGGTGATTCCGATGTTATCTTGTCATCAAACCAACAGATGGCAATGAGAATGGGAAAACGGATCGATCAGGCACCTGTGCTGTTGACTATCCACACCAGAAAAGCAGCGGAAAAAGGCGCCTGTTTTTATCAGACAGGCGATCTGATTTACATCGCCAATTCTATTCCACCCAGCTGTTTTACCGGGCCGGCTATACCCAGACGAAAAGAAGTCCATGAAAAACAGGATATAAAGAAGAAAGAAAAAGCAGAGAGGCTCCCGGGTAGTTATATACTGGCGTTTGATGGTGAAAAAGATCGAAAAAAGAAAATAGCACAAAAAAAACAAAAAAAAGAAATAGCCTGGAAAAAAGACAGAAAAAAGTTAAAGCATGCCAAGGATAAGATGTGGCCTGCATGTGCCCTATTGCCCCTCTAGGCAGAGTAAGCCGGAATGTGGCTTGTCATCGATCTGGAGCTAAAGGCGTAGGGTGAATAAAATTTTACATAAAATAATAGTGAGGAGACACGGATCAATGACTAAAAAAATTATTATTATAGGCGGTGGCCCAGGTGGATATGTGGCTGCGATTCGTGCAGCGCAGTTAGGTGCACAGGTAACGGTCGTTGAAAGGGGCAAACTGGGTGGGACCTGCTTAAACCGGGGATGTGTACCCACCAAAACCCTGCTGCATGCTGCCCGCATTTACAAAACAGTACAAAACACACGACAACTAGGAATTTACTGCACGATAGATTCTTTTCGATACGATAAAATGGTGGAGGGAAAAAATGAGGTGGTTCGCAACAATGCCATCGGCATCGAAACCATCTTTAAGAATAGGCATATCAAACTCCTAAGTGGAATCGCACGGTTATCCGATCCCACTACCCTAAAAATTGAAACCGCAGAAGGAAAGAGGGTAAAAGAATCGGCTGATGCCCTGGTCATTGCCACCGGCTCTGAACCGCTAATACCCAAATTTATTAAATTTGACGGCGATCGAGTGATAACCACAACCGAAGCACTCGACCTGGATAATCTCCCTTCAAGCATTGTCATTGTCGGTGGTTCCGTCTCCGGTTGTGAATTCGCGTGTTTATTCGGCCAGCTCGGTTCCCAGGTCTATTTAATCGAAATGCTTGATCGTATTGTGCCGACCGAAGACAAAGAATTGTCGAGAAGACTTGCGGGTCGATTGAAAAGACTCGGAGTCAATGTAATGACCAAAACGAGGGTAGAATCTTTGGAGCGCCAATACCCGGTGAGCTCTGTAACCGTGTTTACCGATAAAGATCAAATCAACGCAGATTATTGTCTGCTGGCAATGGGCAGAAAGCTGAATACGGAAAATATTGGGCTTGAAACACTTGGTATCGATTTTTCGTCCGAGGGCATCAAAACCGATAAACGGATGCAAACCAATGTTTCAGGTGTTTATGCGGTTGGTGACGTAACAGGAAAGTATCAATTGGCCCATGTAGCCAGCGAGCAAGGTATAATTGCAGTTGAAAACATTATGGAGATCGATGCAACCATGGACTATGGTGCGATCCCCAGCTTCATTTACACCGACCCGGAAATCGCCAGTGTGGGATTAAAACCGGAGGAAGCCGTTGAAAAAGGCATGGATATCATCGAAGGCAAAGCCACCTTTAAGGGCAATGCAATGGCCCATGTGATTAAGCAAACCAGCGGTTTCGTTAAAACAGTCATAGACAAAAAGACTCTTAAAATTCTTGGCGTGCATATGTTCGGCCCCCATGTTACAGAATTGCTCCCAGAAGCAGTGACCATGATAAAAATGGACATGACTTTGGCGGATGTCAAAAATGTCATCTACCCCCATCCGACATTGTCTGAAACAGTTAAAGAGAGTGCGTTGGCTGCAGCAGGCGAAGCCATCCATGCCTGATAAAGTTATAAAAAGTCCAATGCCTCGCTTCCCAATGTCAATAGCTAAGGGCAATATTCCCTTAGGTGTTTTAATTTATTTGAAATTTTTCTCCAATGGTGCTTATCCCCAACCAAGTTTTGATTGACAGATCGATAAAATTTGAATATTTAATTGTGATAAATCGCTCGAGACTCGCACCTATAATTTCATGAAGACTCGCCTTTGGCGTGTGGTGAACAAAACTTTTTTGAAAAAACAAGGGTGTGAAACTTAAACAAATGTTAAATTAAAAGGAGATTTCAATGTATCAATTAAACGAAAAGGAGCTTTTGGTTAAATCATCAACGTATGCAGTACAGAGAGAAAAGCTTTTTATACCGATTTGTGTTTATAAAAAAATTGCCGGTAAAACCTCAAAAGCGGATTACCAGGCCATACCGACCGGACCGGATGGTATAGCCCCGGAAGAGCATTGCGGTTTCGGCGATTCTGAAGAACAAGCCCTGAAAAAATGTCTTGAACTGTTAAAAGATGTTGACGATAAAATCATTAGAAATTGGTTTTTTAAAAGACTAAATATTGATAAATCAGAGAAGCAGGTTAATCCTTTATCTAATGCAGATGATTCCATCCAATCCATGTTATCTAAACTGGACAAGCTGCGGAAGACCTCTGAGGGTGATATCGGCCTTCAAAATCGGGTAGTCAAGGAATGATACCTATACAAATTCTATTTTCCTAATGACCCTTGCTCTCTAATTTCAGACCCATCTTATTTTATCATTGACACCTCCTGCTTGCACGGGACGGCGGATTCTCCGGTCTGGGACAGATTGCCAATCTATTTTTATATTCGGCTAATAATATATGAATCTTTAGACCTTCCTGCCATACAATTTGTTAAGAGTTAAGACCTGGTGCCCTTTTTGTCTTATTCATTTAATGACTTGAAAATAATAAATGTTTTCAATACAATATGTATACCCTTAAAATGGCTGATTGTCTGATTCAGAGACTTATGGGAAGGGAAGTTTTCGATATAATCATAATAGGCGGGGCGTCATCGGTTGTTCAACCGCTTATCATCTTATTCAATCCGATGCTGGACTTGCTTTGGCCGTCATTGAGAAAGATCCTATCTACCAGTTTGCCTCAACATCTTTGTCCCTCGGTAATATTCGTATTCAATTCAGTCTAAAAGAGAATATTCAAATCTCACAATATGCCATGAAGGTCCTGGAGCGATTTAAAGATGTAATGGCTGTTGATAACAACAATCCATTTATCTCTTTTCGCCGTGAGGGAAATCTTTTCCTGGTCGATCCGAGCGGTGTCAAGGCTGCTGAAAAGGCATTGGCCCTACAGAACGACTTGGGATGCCAGGTCGAATGGTATTCAACCAAACAGATTGAAAAAAGCGCTTTTCCCCTCTATGATCCATTAGGCTGCCAGTGCCACTTTCAGCCCAAGTGACGGTCATTTGGACCCTTATTCCATACTTATGGCATATAAAATGAAGGCCAGATCACTCGGAGCGGTCTTCATTAAAGAAGAAGCTGTAGAGATGCTGACCAGTGGTCACAAGGCGAGTGGTGTCAAATTGGCTTCAGAAAGTTGCCTGACAACCAAAATAGTAATAAATTGTGCAGGGGCATGGGCAGCACAAATCGCCGAAACAGCCGGGGTCAGAATCTCGGTCATTCCGATCAAACGGCAGATTTTCGCACTTGAGCCCGCCGTGCAATCCGAGAAACCATTAATTAACAGTTCTTCCATCGGGTCTTTACTTTCGCA
>Ga0066829_10001015_pt1 | contig 10644 bp, 8 predicted proteins | sample ETNtaG_22_FD_65498 | JGI IMG/M metagenome (GOLD analysis project Ga0066829, IMG submission 65498) | Marine microbial and viral communities from oxygen minimum zone, Eastern Pacific Ocean - ETNP201306SV43 | ecosystem: Environmental > Aquatic > Marine > Oceanic | place: Pacific Ocean: Eastern...
TGCTGCACCGTGCCCAACTGGGAGTGCGAAACTTGAGTGTTAACCAATCGATACCAAAAATAAGGATGGTTAAAATCAGATTGAATGTCAAGCGCGAAAAGATTTAGAAGGCTTGATGAGGTTTTCAGGGTCGTTTTTTTCTACCTCAATTTGATATCTAAAAATTTTTTCCATTAGAAAAATCAAATAGATAATCGTTTGAACCGGAACACTGTAAAGTATGTTCAATCAGGGAGAAAAGTTATTGTGAAATTTTCCGTTGCAATAGGTGTACTCAAAGTTCCGATGAAAGGAGACTTAAATGAACAAGGTGATTTATTCAATGATTTCTGTCGTCCTTCTGCTCATGTCGCCAGCTCTTGCCTACGAACTCAAAGTGGGAATGAAGGCTTCTGACTGGTCGTTTGAGGATTCTAAAAAAAATATTTTTACCATGGCCAACTGGGCCGGCAAGGTTCTTCTGGTGAACTATGTCGATCCGGACATCATGAAAAAGGCGAAGGATAAGGGCCGGCTTAAGGATGAGACCTATAGGGGGATCGGGATTGCAGACTGCGCTGCGACCTGAAAACCTAATTTTGCCATTCGGGTCATCGCGGCAAAAAAAGCGAAAAAGTACAAAACAACAATTCTTTTTGACTACAAAGCCGTTTTACACAAGGCTTGGAGGCTTAAAAAGGATACGGCCAATGGTGATATTACTCGATAAAAACAAAGTATGCCGGGCGAGAGAGGTCGGGTCCCAGATGAGGCGGTTGATAAACTTATCCAGCTTGCCATCGAATTGTAGTCCGAATCAATGATCACTTAAGATTCACACTTCAGGCTTTATGAAGCCTCGCCTTTGCCCCATGACGAAGGCGACGCTAGAGTGGATGGGGTGTTAAACTTGAGCAATTACAAAACAGCTGCAGTAGACGGGACCAAAAGAAGCTGAAGAGACAGTTTCCACCGGTCTCTTCAGCTTCTTAAAATACGGCCTAAAAACCGAAAGATCAATTAATTAGCTGCAACAGTCCAAATTGATCGGATATCCAAGATCAGTTACAGCACTACCGAGTCTTTAGCCGGGTGCGCTTTCAGGTATTCCATGCGGTTCAACCCGTTGATATACGCCTTGGCGCTGGCGGTGATAATGTCGGGATCAGCACCTTTCCCAAGAGCGATAAGGCCGTTTTCCTTCAGCCGAACCGTTACCTCTCCCTGCGCATCCGTGCCACCGGTGATGGCGCTGACCGAAAATCTCAGAAGTTCGGATTCGGTTCCTGCCAACTTGGCAATGTTCTCAAAAACAGCATCAATCGGGCCGTTTCCATAGCCTGCCCCTTGAACCGATCTTCCGTTTATCAAGAGTTGAACACTGGCCATCGGTAAAACGGTCGTTCCGCTGGTGACATGCAGATATTCCAGTTGAAAGATATCCTTGGTGCGAAGAATGCTTTCGGCCACGATGACTTCCAGATCTTCATCAACAAGGTGCTTCTTTTTGTCTGAAAGTTCTTTGAATTTTTTAAACACAATTTTTAATTCTTCATCAGAAAGATCGTATCCCATCTCCTTTAATCGGGACCTGAGGGCATGCCTTCCGGAATGTTTTCCGAGAACGAGCTTGTTCGTGCTCAATCCGATGGTTTCAGGTTTCATGATCTCATAGGTCATGGGGTTCTTCAAAACCCCGTCTTGATGTATCCCGGCCTCGTGGGAAAAGGCATTGGCGCCTACGATGGCTTTGTTCGGCTGCACCATAATGCCGGTTATCATGCTGACAAGGCGGCTGGAGGGATATATTTGGTCTGTTTTAATGCCGGTTGATAGCGCAAAATAATTCGGCCGGGTGTGGAGCGCCATGATTACCTCTTCCAGGGAGGTATTTCCGGCCCTTTCCCCAATCCCGTTGATGGTTACTTCCGCCTGTCTTGCTCCGGCGTTCAAGGCGGCGATCGTATTTGATGTGGCCAACCCCAGATCATTGTGGCAATGGACACTCAAGACAGCTTCATTCAGGTTAGGGGTGTGCGCAATGACATATTTGACGAGGTCAGTAAATTCTTCAGGGACGGCGTAACCGACGGTATCAGGGAGGTTGATGGTTGTGGCGCCCACCCCAATGGCGGCTTCAAAAACTTTACACAGGAAATCACGATCGCTGCGAGATCCATCTTCAGCCGAAAACTCAACATTTTGTGTCAAAGATTTGGCATACCTTACCGCATCAACCGTTGCCTGTATAACCTCGTCCCGGGACATTTTCAGTTTATACTCCAGATGAATGTCCGAGGTCGCGATAAAGATGTGTATCCTCGGTTTTGCGGCGTGCTGTATCGCCCCCCACGCCCGGTCGATATCCTCTTTGGAGGTGCGTGCCAAACCCGCGATTTCGGTCCTTTCCAGTTTTTTTGCTATTTTGGATACGGCGTCGAAATCCCCTTCAGATGCTGCCGGAAAACCGGCCTCTATTATATCGACTCCCAGTTTTTCCAACTGTACGGCAAGTCGCAGTTTTTCTGCTGGATTCATGCTCGCACCTGGAGATTGTTCACCATCTCTTAAGGTCGTATCAAAGATTAATATTCTGTTATCCATTGGTTTACCCCGTTTTTGATTTTTTAAAGTGGATGATAATTGTTGATGCTATCACCGGATTTTTCACTCAAACAACAGGTGAAATAGGGAGAAACCGTAAAAGCATGGGCCGCAGGATGTCAGAGTTTTCTGATCCTGCGGCATTAACCATTTGTTCCATTTTTTTAATGAGCTCCTTTACTGGCCGGATTCAATTTTCCAGAAGACGATGCTTCTTCTGCTGAAAGTTTGTATTGAAAGCTGTCCGCGAGGGCTTGCCAGCTTGCTTCAATAATATCTTTTGAAACACCGATGGTATTCCAAACTTGATATTGATCCCTTGATTGAATCAAAACACGAACTGTGGATGCGGTACCTTCGCGGCCATCCATTACCCTTACCTTAAAATCGACTAGGTGCATGGTATCAAGGTTAGGGAAAAACTTGTCCAGTGCTTTGCGAAGAGCGTTGTCCAACGCGCTGACCGGTCCGTCCCCTTCCGCCGCTGTGATTTCATGCGTTCCATTGACAGAAATTTTGACTGTTGCGTGGGCCAAACAGGGTTGATCTTTATTTTTTTCGATTGTTATTCTAAAAGATTCAAGTTCAAATAAGGGTTTAAACTGATCGGTAAACTTTTCCAGGAAAATCCTGAGTGAACCGTCGGCTATATCAAACTGATATCCTTCCTGCTCAAGCCGTTTTATCTCTGAAACGATTTTGCGGCTATCATACCCGTTTGTTCCAATTTTCAAACCGAGTTCCTTGGCCTTATATTCCACATTGCTTTTGCCGGAAAGATCGGACACCAGAACCCGACGTGCATTTCCAACCTGTTCGGGATCTATATGTTCGTAAGCCCGGGGAACTTTCGTGATCGCACTCACGTGAACGCCTCCCTTATGGGCAAAAGCGCTTTTTCCCACAAAGGGCCGGGAACTCAAAGGTATCATGTTGGCTGTTTCGCTTACAAACCGGGAGAGTTTTTTTAGTTTTGACAGATTTTTTTCGGCCATGCACGGGTATTTCATTTTTAAACAGAGAATCGGTATGATTGAAGTTAAATCGGCATTCCCGCTCCGGTCACCATATCCGTTGATGGTGCCCTGGACCATCACGGCGCCTGTCTGTACGGCGGCGATGGAATTTGCGACAGCTAGACCGCAGTCATTGTGGGTGTGAATTCCCATTTTAATCGAAGGCCCATCAGTTTCCGATCGATCGGCTTTTCGTAAAATGCCACCCACCTCTTTTATGATAGGCTCGACTTCAAAGGTAAGGGTTCCCCCGTTTGTATCGCATAAAACAACAGCATCTGCCCCGCCGTCGGTTGCAGAGCGCAGGGTCTTCAGCGCATAATCCCTATTTGCTTTATATCCGTCAAAAAAATGTTCTGCTTCAAAGACAACCTCGCGGTTATATTTTTTTAAAAATTCAACCGTATCACGGATCATCGCGAGATTTTCTTCGAGGGTATTGTTCATGATCTGTTCCACATGCAGATCCCAGCTTTTTCCAAAGATGGCCACGACCGGGGTGTCAGCCCCTAAAAGCGCCTTTAGGTTGTAATCATCAGAAGGATCAATTCCCCGTTTTCGAGTTGAACCAAAGGCGGCCAAACGGGAATTTTTGAATTTAATATCTTTTGCAAGTTTGAAGAAACGATTGTCTCTGGGACTGGAGCCGGGCCAACCCCCTTCAATATAATTGATTCCGAGATCATCAAATCTTTCTGCGATCTTGATCTTTTCTTCGGCGGTGAAGTTGATGTTTTCTCCCTGAGTTCCATCTCGAAGGGTGGTGTCGTAAAGTAAAATCGGTTCCATCAAATTTTATCCCTCACTATTTCTGAAAATCACGGTTCCTTGAAGGGGAAAAATTCTTTTCCCGTTGGTCCCGGTGTCTGACGTTTATTTCCGATTTTCGGGCCTGAGTGCCCGAACGGATTTACCGGTTTTCCACATTTCAGAATTTTTCATTTCGTCGAGTTCTTTTTGCAGCTTTTCACGGTAATCCGGAGCGCTGTTGGCCTCAAGAATCCTTTTGGTTTCTTTTCCGGAGATGACACTTTCATACAGTTGATCAAAAAGCGGAAGGACGGCATCACGGAAACGGGGTGCCCAGTCCAGTGCTCCCCGCTGGGCGGTTGTGCTGCAGTTTCCAAACATCCAGTCCATCCCGCTCTCGGCCACTAACCGGATAAGACTTTGGGTCAGTTCCTCAACGGTTTCATTAAATGCTTCACTGGGGCTGTGGCCATTTTTGCGAAGGGTGGTATACTGGGCCTCCATAACGCCGGAAAGACACCCTAACAAAACGCCCCGTTCCCCGGTCAGATCACTGTAAACTTCGTTTTCAAATGTTGTTCGGAACAGATAGCCAGATCCGATCGCTATTCCTAGGGCGAGGGTCCTTTCCTTTGCCCTTCCGGTGTAATCCTGAAAAATGGCAAAACTGGAATTGATACCGCTGCCATCCAGAAAATTGGTGCGCACCGTGCGGCCCGACCCTTTCGGGGCCACAAGGATGACATCGATGTTTTCCGGCGGGATAATACCGGTCTGATCTTTGTATACTATCGAAAAACCATGGGAGAAATAGAGTGCGTCACTCTCATTCAGAAAATTTTTTAGTGTCGGCCAAAGGACAACCTGGCCTGCATCTGAAAGAAGAAATTGCACTACAGTCCCTTTTTCGGCTGCTTCTTCTAGAGGAAAAAGGGTTTTGTCCGGTACAAAGCCGTCTGCCACAGCCCGATCCCACGAGTCGGTTCCCTTACGCTGTCCCACGATGACATTGATTCCATTATCCCTTAAATTCAAGGCCTGTCCCGGACCCTGAACGCCGTAGCCAAGTACTGCAACAATTTCATTCTTGAGCGACTCTCTTGCTTTTTCCAAGGTGATTTCCTCAGTGGTGATGACCTCTTCAAGAACACCGCCAAAATCAATTTTTGCCATGATATCCTCCATTGGTTCTGTATTTGTGATTAATAGACCGCACTGAAAAACCTACTTTGGCTCGCGAAGCTGGGCAATCACCCCAGTCCGGGTAATTTTTTTGATCCCTAGCGGTTTCAGAAGGTTCAATAGGGCGGACAATTTTCCCTCATCTCCGGTGACTTCAATGATGTAATGCTCTGGTCCAACATCGACGACTTTGCACCGAAAAATACCCACAATTCTCAAGATTTCAGCCCGATTTTCCGTTTTAGCCTTGACACAGATCAGCGCCATTTCCCGTTTCACCGATTTTGGTCCGGTCAAATCCCTTAATTTTATGACATTGACAAGCTTGTTGAGTTGCTTTTCAATCTGCTCTACAATAGGTAAATTTGCCATTGTGACGATGGTGATACTTGAGGTATGCGGATCCATGGTTTCTGCTACACAAAGACTTTCTATATTGAATCCCCTTCCGCTGAACAGACCTACGATCCTTGAAAGCACGCCGGGTTTGTTGTCAACAAGCATGGAAATGACATGTTTTTCTGCATTCATCAAAAAAATCCTTTTCTTAAAGTGATCGGTTTTGCATTTTTGGTTTCAATCCAATTTCGAAAACTCAACCGGACTTTTGGCTTAAACCAGCAACATTTCGGTGATGGCCGTCCCTGCAGGAACCATGGGATAAACGCTTTCCTCCCTTTCGATCCTGAAATCCATGATAACGGTATCGGTGGAGAAAAGCCCTTTTGAAAGCACGGATTCAACCTCGTCCGGTTTAGTTGCACGTAGTCCCACCGCACCATAGGCCTCCGCTAGTTTTACGAAATCGGGTGAATGATCCAAATTGGTGCAGGCATACTGCTTTTTATAAAAAAGCTCCTGCCATTGTCTCACCATGCCTAGATATCCGTTGTTCAGAATGACAATTTTTATCGGAAGACAGTATTGAACAGCCGTCGCCATCTCCTGGATGTTCATCTGAATGCTCCCGTCCCCTGCAATATCCACTACCAGCTTATCCGGGCAGGCAATTTGGGCGCCAATAGCAGCCGGCAGGCCGAAACCCATGCAACCGAGACCGCCGGAGGTAATAAAATGCCCCGGACGATCAAAATGGTAATATTGAGCGGCCCACATCTGGTTTTGACCGACCTCAGTGGTTACGATGGCCTTTCCCTCTGTCAGATCATACAGCTTTTCTACGACATATTGCGGTTTGATGATATCTTTTTGATCGTATGCCAAGGGTTTGGTGTTTTTCCATAGGTCTATCTGGTCGGCCCACTTTTTCCTCTTTTTTATGATATCCCGCAGGTTTACCTCTTCGATCAACCGGTTGAGGTGTTTGAGCGAAATTTTGCAATCACCCACAACCGGAACTGTCACCGGTATATTTTTGCGTATTGAAGTCGGATCAATATCGATGTGAACAATTTTTGACTGGGGGGCGAATGTATTGATCTTCCCGGTCACACGGTCGTCAAAACGAACCCCGACGGCAAGGATGAGATCACAGTCGCCGGTCGACATGTTTGCCCGGTATGTTCCGTGCATCCCGATCATACCGAGCCACAAGGGGTCTGTCCCAGGGAATGCCCCCAAGCCCATCAGAGAGGTCGTCACCGGGATCTTTGTTTTCTTCGCCAGTTTTTTAAGCTCTGCGGATGCACCGGAGAGGATCACTCCACCGCCGGCAAAAAGGATTGGTTTTTTAGCTGTTTTGATCAACTCGACCACTTTATGCAACTGTTTCATGTTCGGGTTATAGGTTGGATTGTACGATTTGAGCTTTGCCTCCCTGGGTGCATTGTATGTAATTGTTTTGTTTCCCACATCTTTGGGCAGGTCAATCAGCACAGGTCCCGGTCGCCCGGATTTGGCAATGTAAAAGGCCTCCTTGACGGTTTCTGCCAGGTCCTCGGTATACTTCACCAGATAGTTGTGTTTTGTGCAGGGCCTGGTTATGCCGACAATATCCACTTCTTGAAATGCGTCATTGCCGATCAGAGGCGTTGGAACCTGACCGGTGATGACGACTACCGGTATGGAATCCATATAGGCCGATGCAATCCCGGTAACCGTATTGGTTGCGCCGGGTCCTGAGGTCACCAAACAAACACCCACTTTCCCGCTGGCCCTTGCATATGCATCAGCTGCATGGATAGCACCCTGCTCATGACGGACCAGGATGTGCCGTATATCTGTTCGAATAAGGTCGTCATAGAGATCCAACACGACGCCACCTGGATATCCGAAGATCGTATCAACACCTTCTGATTTGAGTGTTTTCAACAGGATTTCCGTACCTTTCAATTTCATAATACCTCTTCCTTAATTAAATTATTTTACGATCGCGCCTTCGCTGGAGGAAGATACCATGCGTGCATATCTTGCCATATAACCGGAGGCAATCTTGGGTTTTGGGGGGGACCACCTGGATAGTCGATCCCTGATCTCTTTTTCTGAAAGCTGGAGGGTAATTTTTTTTACCGGAATATCGATGGATATGAAATCTCCATCTTCTACAATCGCAATCGGTCCGCCCTGCATCGCCTCTGGTGAAATATGTCCGATACACGCACCACGGGTGCCGCCTGAGAAACGACCGTCTGTTAAGAGTGCAACGTCACCGTCGAGCTCCATCCCGGCGATTGCAGAGGTTGGGGTTAACATTTCGCGCATTCCCGGACCCCCCATCGGCCCTTCATACCGAATGACAATAATATCTCCTTTTGTGATCTGACCTTCTTTGATAGCGGCGCTTGCACCTTCCTCTGAATCAAAAACCCTGGCAGGCCCCTGGTGGCGCAGCATTTCGGTCTTAACCGCCGATTGCTTCACCACACAACCCTCTGGTGCAATATTCCCGAACATCACCGCTAGTCCTCCCTGTTCATGATAAGGATGATCCAGCGGGCGAATGACGGTATTGTCGCGTATAGAGACATCTTGGTGATTTTCACCAACTGTTTTACCGGTCACGGTGAGGGCATCCTCATTTATCAGATTGCCATTGGAAAGAACCTTGATCACCGCGCTGACTCCTCCGGCTTGATCGAGATCTTCCATATGATGGTGGCCGCCCGGGCTGAGGGAGCAGAGATGGGGTGTAGCTTCGCTGATTTCATTGATCAAGTTAAGGTCAATGTTGATCTGTGCTTCTTTTGCAATTGCCGTGAGATGGAGGACAGTGTTGGTGGAACATCCTAGGGCCATATCGACTGTCAACGCGTTTCGAAACGCTTTTTCCGTCATGATCAGTCTTGGTGTAATCTGTTTTTCCATCAATCGAACAATTTGTAATCCGGCTTCCTTGGCCAGGCGGATGCGAGCGGCCATGACCGCAGGGATCGTCCCATTGCCGGGTAGACCCATACCGACGGCTTCAGTTAGGCAATTCATGGAGTTGGCGGTAAACATGCCGGCACAGGACCCGCAGGTTGGGCATGCCGCTTCCTCTATCAGCGCCTGCTCTTCCCGGGTCATCTTGCCAGAGAGTACGGCGCCCACAGATTCAAAGACAGTGATTAGATCTATCTTTTTTTCGTCGTCCTTTCCATGATATTTCCCGGCGAGCATCGGTCCGCCGCTGATGATGATGGCGGGAAGATCGAGGCGAGCGGCGGCCATCATCATACCGGGTACAATTTTATCGCAATTCGGAACCATGACCATGGCATCAAATGCATGGGCCGTAGCCATTACTTCGATCGAGTCCGCTATCAGTTCGCGGCTGCCCAAAGAGAAGTTCATGCCGATATGATTCATGGCAATTCCATCACAGACCCCGATGGTTCCAAATTCGATAGGGGTTCCGCCGGCCATGTAGATGCCAGCTTTTACAGCCTCAACAATTTTGTCCAGATGGATATGGCCGGGAGCAACGGCATTGGCTGAATTGGCTATGCCGATAAGCGGTCTTTTTAATTCTGCATCCGTATACCCCATGGCCTTAAAGAGGCTGCGGTGGGGTGCTCTTTCAATACCGACTTTGATCCGGTTGCTTCTCACTTGTATTATCTCCTTAAAGGGTCTGTTTTTTTCTAAAAAAAAACCGTTATCAGAATTGGGGTTGATAACGGTTTTTTTATTTTATGTTTATCTGCTTACGCCATCATCAACCCCTATCCTCGCAGCAGAGAAGGATACTTACCTCGAGGAGGATAGTAATGCCAATAAGGTTGTTAATAGCGATATTGTTATTCATAACGGTTCAAGAAAATACAAATTAATTTTTATCCTTAATTATATAACAAACAGCTAAATCGATTGTCAAGCTTTTTTTATGATTTTTTATAATTCCCGTCACTCATCGGCATTTTTTTCTTTGTAAGCACAATCCGGTGTCACGCACGACAGATACGTGCCTTTTTTTTTGGTGGTTTTTTCCACCAGAAAATTTGCACCGCAGTCTGGACATTCTTTTGGAATCGGCTTATTCCATAGAGCAAAAGTGCATTTTGGAAACCGATTGCAACTGTAAAAGCTTTTACCCCGTTTTGAAAATTTTTTAATCAGTTGTCCGCCACAATTTTTTTCAGGACAGGGGACATCCGTTTCCTGGTCCGCCTGTTTTGAATTGACAGAGCGTGTGTTTTTACAATCTGGATAGCCGCTACACGCAAGAAATGGGCCGAATCTTCCCTGTTTCAACACCATCGGCTTGCCGCATTTTTCACAGGTCTCATCTGATATCTTATCTTCAGCCGGTTCAACAGGATGAATTTCCCCTTTTTCATCCCGGGTGTAGTTGCTGCTAAAGGTGCATTCGGGGTATCTGCTGCAAGCGAGGAAATGGCCGTTTTTGCCAACCTTGATATGGAGTCCTTCATTGCACTTGGGGCAGGTAAGACCGGTGGGCAACCCGACGCTCTTTAGACTGATCATTCCTTTTGATGCGGTTTTGAGGTCTGTTTCGAAATTGCTATAAAAATGGGTCAGAATTTCAAGTGATTCGATCTCTGCGGTTTCTATGCGATCGAGGTTGTCCTCCATTTTTGCGGTAAAATCGACGTCAAACAGATTTGGGAAGCTGACCACGATGAGGTCGTTTACGATGAAACCAAGTTCGGTGGGCCTGAAATATCCTTTGAAAAAATCGACATATTTTTTTTCCCTGATCGTAGAGAGGATT
>Ga0066829_10001025_pt1 | contig 10574 bp, 9 predicted proteins | sample ETNtaG_22_FD_65498 | JGI IMG/M metagenome (GOLD analysis project Ga0066829, IMG submission 65498) | Marine microbial and viral communities from oxygen minimum zone, Eastern Pacific Ocean - ETNP201306SV43 | ecosystem: Environmental > Aquatic > Marine > Oceanic | place: Pacific Ocean: Eastern...
GGCCATCGCTCAACGGATAAAAGGTACTCCGGGGATAACAGGCTGATACCGCCCAAGAGTTCACATCGACGGCGGTGTTTGGCACCTCGATGTCGGCTCATCACATCCTGGGGCTGAAGCTGGTCCCAAGGGTATGGCTGTTCGCCATTTAAAGTGGTACGCGAGCTGGGTTTAGAACGTCGTGAGACAGTTCGGTCCCTATCTGCCGTGGGCGTTTGAGATTTGAGAAGAGCTGCTCCTAGTACGAGAGGACCGGAGTGGACGAACCTCTGGTGTTCCGGTTGTGATGCCAATTGCATTGCCGGGTAGCTACGTTCGGACAGGATAACCGCTGAAAGCATCTAAGCGGGAAGCCCCCTTCAAGATTAGATCTCACGGGAACTTGATTCCCCTTAAGAGCCCTCGAAGACTACGAGGTTGATAGGCGAGATGTGTAAGCGCTGTAAGGCGTTGAGCTAACTCGTACTAATTGCTCGTGAGGCTTGATCATATAACTTGAGCATATTCGCAACGCGGATATGCGAAACTCCCGCTGAAGCGGGGGTCTCCATCTAGACATACGAAACTCAGCGAAAGCAGAGTCTCAATCCAAGATGAAAGACTCCCGAAGTTGCTGGAATGTTTCGCAGGTTATATAGGATATGACCTTGAAATAGTCAGTAGATACAGAGATATCAATACGATATCAGTCAGTATCAGTATCAAGATGTCGATACAAAACCTTTATTGCTTTCTATCTTTTTTGTAAAAGAATTTGAAGCGTGATTCTTGCAGTAGACCCCAATCGACTCGGGGCGCTGATGAATAGGTCCCCATCAAGTTGGGGACTGCTTGAATCACATATGCTTCAAACCGGTTTGCCTGACGAGCATAGAGAGTTGGTACCACCTGATTCCATTCCGAACTCAGTAGTGAAATGACTCATCGCCGATGGTAGTGTGGGAGTTCCCATGTGAGAGTAGGTCATTGTCAGGCATTTATATTAGGGCCCAGTTTCGAATGAAACTGGGCCTTTTTTATGATTATCATGAAGGGCTGGCATTCGAAGCAGAGTTAGGTGTTACCGTGGGACCGCCTAGGTGGGGCCGCCCAGGTGGGCCGCCCAGGTGGGGCCGCCGAAGTGTGAGAGCAAGTCATTGTCAGGCTTTAAGCATTTCTCCTGCGTCGCTGTTGTGATCAGCATTCATGGATCTTGTCGTTTATTTAGATAAAGTAGATACGGTACGCCGTCGGGGTAGCAGGACCACCCTGCCGTAAGGAATCGATTTCTTTCTTGAATCAAGCTGTTGCCTGTATCATGGAGGTTCGTGGTGGCCTTGAACTGGCATTCAATAATCTGGCGCGAAGTGTCTGGTAAGTGAGTATAGGTAGAGTATTGGGGTAAGCAGGGATGTGGACTGCGGAATGAGTCGAATGTTTCAGGCAGCGTCGTCTGAAGATATGCTGGAATACGAAATCTTCCGATCAATGCCGGAGGCTGGACAATGGATTCAAACGTGAATATGAAATTTGAGTAATTGACTCAGGGGTGTGATCCACTTTTGAATAGCTTACAAACCAAGGGAGATTTTGATGGAAAGTTCGTGGAAATTGCATCATCTGGGAGTACCCGTAAGGGATTTAGACAAGTCCCTGGAAGACTACAAGTCATTGGGAGTTGCCACATTTCAGCCAGAGTTTCAAATAGACAGTTCAAAAAATGCGGAGTATCTCGTCTATGGCCAGACACCTGAACCGGTTGTAAAAACGAGAGGTGCGATGGGAAAGGTTGGTCCTGTAGGGATAGAATTACTGCAACCTGTTCAGGGAGAGACGGTTCACAAAGAACTACTCGAGAGTACCGGAGAGGGTGTAGGGCATATTGCGTATACGGTTGATGATCTCGAAGCAGAGACAGCCGAAATGGTCGAGAAAGGATTCCCAATCATCCTCAGTATCAAACCTCTGGGTGCCGCGAAAAGAAGCGCAGTCTATTTTGATACACGGAGCAAGTTCAGTAATCTGATCATTGAGCTGATGCAGGCAAGGTAATCAAACGGAATTAATTACCTCGATCTTGTATGAGCGATTGTGACAAGACCAGTAGGATTCGGCTAAGCGGTTAAACTTCTTGCAGGTACCAGCGTGTGCCACAGATATCGACTCGATCATCGTTCACGTAACAACCGCGTTCTTTGGCAGCACTGAGAATATGATCTCGATTCGCAACGGCGATATCGAGACCGCCCAGGCCAGGACCCCTGCCATCCTCCTCTTCTACGAAGCGAATCGTTGCATTGTTTAGCTCCATTGCAAGTTCAGCACCACGACGTTCGACTGGCAAACCGGCGACTCTACCCCAAAGTTCCGCAAGGCTGACCGGATCATTGCTTTGTAATTCGACACCCCGGTAGTCCACTGTGATGTCCTGCTTCACCTTGTCCTCCCATCCGGTTCCACCTACCGGATTCCAATGTCCATTGAAGTCGTTGTATGCATCTGACTCTATTTCAAGGAATGCTGCCTTCATATCACCTGGGTGTAGTTGACATAGATTCCAATCTTTCCGCTCCGATTCGAAGGCGACTCGAACATTGTTATCGAGAGCATTCTGCCTGACAGCCTGCTGCGTTTCTTTACTGTCCGCCTGCGTAATAACCATGTATCCGCCATCGCCATTTCTTCGATCCAGATAGCGGCCACCAGCCGTTCCTTCCTGGACGGGTGCTACCACCTCCAGGAAATTGCACCCAATCGGCATCAAGGTATTTTCGAGTCCGAAATTTGCAACGCCTGGATCAACGAAACATCTGTTGATGCCCAGAATACTCGTAAGGTCTTGCAGAACGGGTTCAAGTTCCCGCGCAACGAGGCAAATTTGTCGAAGTTGTATTGTCATTTGTAACCTCCATATCAGTTGAATAGGAGTCTCAGACCAGTCGTGCCTGACGATGGTTTAGTAGTTCAACGCTAGCTCATCTGTAAAAGTTCCACCCAGTTCCCATCAGGATCTTCAATGATCGAAATCGTGACCCCAGGTCGGATCTCGGTGGGAGGGACGGCTATCTTGTAGCCTGCCTCAGAACATTCATCCGTCGCATCTTGAAGATTATTTACGGATATCGTGAAGTAACGATATCCGGTCGCACCTCGAATACCGCCAGGAGCAGCAGATGCGTCGGGTTTCTTTGCATGTACAACGATTTTGACCGTGGTTGTGCCGCACTTCAGTCGTGTCATATGGCTGCCACCTGGCATGTCCATTTCACCTTCCAGCTCCAGCCCGAGCGTATCTTTATAGAACTTTAGAAGTGGTTCGGCATTGGTGGTGACGATTCCAAGGTCCACTGATTCTTTACTGATTTCTAGTGACATATATTTTCTGCCCGAATAAATTTGGTTGTTCTGTTTCCTAAATTACGTGAAAGTGCGCATGAGTAATTGCCGTTCGGCACACTCTCTATCAAATACATTGTAGAGGGTCAGAGTAAAGACTTTTAAAGATTATTCATCAAGAAATCCTTTCAATAGCTGTCAGTGTGATTTATTCAATCAGATTTGCTTGAAATTGCTCATCAAGCTGTGAATAAAATCATCACTCCGATTTAACGGACGACAGCAGCTATACCCTCAATCTGATAGAAGACTGTTGGTCCCGTCACAGTCGCTTCATCGAAATTCTCGCCTTTCTCGTCAGCCAGATGGTGTAGTCGACGAATTGTCTGAGCTTTTGTCATATTGTACTTGCGGAGAAATCCTTCTGCGATGATCTGCTGTCCTTTTGCTTCAACAGGAAAAATCACAACGTCATCCTGTACCTTAAAGCGGATAACGTCCCTAGATTGTGATTCCAGGACGTCCACCCAGCATCCCTTCATTGGACACACGTCATCAACAAGACCTTCAATTTTCACCAGTTTGTCAACGAATCTGTCCGGCTCGTTAAGAAGACTGCCAATCCGGATAGTCTCTGCACTTGAAACCAAGTCACCATATCGAGTATCTCCCGAAGCGGACAACGAGAGAAGAGCGCTAAGCGAAACCAGGGTTGTCAAGGAACAGATCTTGCTTACATTGTGGGACATTCTATTTTCCTGAAGCACTTGTACCAGTGGGCATTCTAGCCATATTGAGCAGCGGGTGCATCAGACATCTGTTCTTTGGATAAAACCCGTGTTCTTGCAGCTGATACATTCTTACACTAACGGAAATTCCAATGTGGTGACTGTATCAGTGACGATTGAGATCAGTCATATCATGTGTTCAGTCCGTGAGACTGCATTTACTCACGCGTGCAGCATTGCGTGTTTCAGCGGTTTTTCATCAATTACTCTGAGACCCCGGTGACTTATTTAGAAATCGTGACAACTTCGACGTTGACAACACTGTATTGCAGCAAAATCAAAATTGTGAGTAAAAGCTTCAGATATCTAGTGCTCGAATCGGGTATCCCTGAATACCGGGTGGCTCAATAAACCACCTTTTTTGCTGTTTGGCAATCATGACCAAGAGTGGCATTCTTAGCATTCAGTCAACGTCAGAAACGAGAAATACGATTATTAGCCTTCGTTCCTTGCCGACCATGCTGTTTTTCTCGTTATTATCTGGTTGCAGTGCCCCGGAGTCTGGCAACTTTCCGCTGGAAGGTATTTCAGTTGAACAGAAAACAGCTTCGATGGAGAAGTGGTCACGGAGTTGTGCGCTCTGTCATGTGAATGGTGAAGGAGGGGCGCCAAGAGTAGGGGATAGGGAAAACTGGCAACCCAGACTCGAACAGGGAACTGAAATATTACTGGCACACACTTTCCAAGGGTTCAACAGGATGCCTCCGCTGGGTTACTGCATGGACTGCAGTGAAACTGACTTTGCTGTCTTAATTGATTTCATGTCCGGAAGTGGTCGATGAAGTTAAGCAGAAGACGGTTTCTTGCGAGCAGTCTTCTGACTGCGATGTACAATCCTCTTATAGCGAATGAAAAAAAGAGTACGCTCCCCTGGTGGAACTGGTCAGGAGCACTAAGCTCGCGTCCGGTAGCTCGATTTGCACCGTCCAGTGAAGATCAGCTGGTTGATAGCCTAAAGCAGATAGTGGGGCCGGTCCGACCCGTTGGTGCAGGACATTCCTTCTCGCCACTTGTACCAACAGACGGCACACTGGTGGTACTCGACAAGCTCAACGGATTAATTAGCCATGATCCAAAAACGCAGACGGCATTGTTTGCAGCAGGAACTCGTTTGGGAAATGCGGGACCGTTGCTTGAATCAGTTGGTCAGGCTATGTTCAATTTGCCCGACATTGATCGGCAGACCTTGGCAGGCGCAATCTCAACATCGACTCATGGCACCGGACGCGATCTTGGTTCCCTGTCGAGTTACGTGACCGAACTAAGGTTGGTTACTCCGAATGGCGAAGTGTTGGACCTTGGTCCTGATCAGCAGCCGGATCTGTTTAATGCTGCCCGGGTAAGTCTGGGATCTCTGGGCATTATTTCAAGGATTGGATTTCAGAACAGAGATTCATTTAATTTGCGTTCTTCAACCTGGGTCGAAGATACTGAATCGGTCATTGAAAGCTTTAATGACCGTTGTAATGAGTTTGAACATTATGAATTCATGCCTCTTGTACATGCGGATTATTCACTGGTTATCGCCCATAAGGAGACAAAAGAACCAGTCCAACCTCCACTACCGGAGGATGATGCGGGTGGTATTTTTGGTGTCTTGTCAAAGATCCCAGTGATATTCCGAAGACCATTAATCAATTACTTACTCGGTGATACACCGAGGAGTGAGACGGTTGAACCATCCCACCTTGCGCTGACCAATGTGAGGAATGATCGATTCAACGAAATGGAATACTCTTTACCTGTCGACGCCGGACCGCAATGTGTACGGGAAATCTTGAAAACGGTAACCGATAATAGAATTGATGTACTTATTCCGCTTGAGTACAGGATTATTGCGAAAGATAACACCTGGCTTGGTATGTTTTCTGATGAACCCAGGGTGTCCATCTCAATTCACAGAATGGCAGGTTACGATTACAAACCTTACTTTGACGTCATCGAACCCATCTTCTGGAAATATGACGGCAGGCCACATTGGGGCAAAGTGCACTCGCTCGGATTTGCCGAATTATCGGCACTTTATCCGCGTTTGAAGGACTTCGTTGCGATACAGAAAACTCTTGACCCAAATGGTCAGATGCTTAATCAGCACTTAAAGAAGGTACTTGGAATAATACCTTCCTGAATAACCGGGGCATGCCGGATCATAAGATTTTGAAAGTCAGCAGCGATTATGGCTAAAACCAGGTGCTGTTCACATCAGATCTATTTTCCCACAATGGGTGATCTTCGAGGCCAAATTAACCTGTTAGTGCGCGAACCACCTGATTGATAACATTATCCGCCTTCTGTCGCATCTGTTCGTCGTTAGCGTCCTGGACTGGATGCTCTACAAAAACGCAGCGTGCATCTTTAAGACCGAGAGCCGTTGCCTGAGTGTCTGCAGCCTCAGCAAATTCTTCTGAAGCTACGGTAACAGATGGAAGCCCCTGCGTTTCAAACCATACCGTATCATGCAAACTGCACGTGGTACAGGAACCTCAGTCGGCTAAGGCTTCAATCACAAAGTCGTTGTTTGACTTTATTTCGGTTCTTAATTTGTCCGGTGCTGGCTTTGTGAAAGTCGGCTTGGCATAGCGATTGATGGTTACATTGGGAAATCGTTCTGCAAGCATCGACTCGAATTTGTCCAGTAGGATGTTACCTCGTGGTTTCGATATATCGAGCATGGCTAAACGCCCGGTAATCTCCCCACTGCGAGGTGACAGTTGCCGTTCAACCGGCACCTGTTCGTTGGTTGGATCTAGGATAGTGGTCATCTATGCCTCCTCTATTTTTTTTGAAACCACGATAGAGCCGCCCGGGCCGGTTAACCAGCCATGGAAAGCACCAGAGAATTTTCCAGCGTCTGATCCGGCGATGACGATATGGATGTTATCTGGTGTGGCGAATTTGCTCATCTCACCATTTTGCATTTCTTCAGGTAATTTAGCGAATCTTTCGGCAGGGATTCCCACACCGGATTTCTCGTCCTGAACCAGAGCCCGGACGGGCTTTTTGGTCGACGTGTTAATCTGCTCTCGCAGTTGTTGTTTGCTGTAGTCGCCATCGCGCATTATGGTATCAATGTGCTCAGGACAGACTACTAATAAAGTGTCTGAACCCATATAGGCCTTGGGGTGATGTACGCTTTCAAGTGCCATTCCGATGCTGCTTGCAAGCTGCGGTGCATGCAATGAAGTCTGATCGACGATCAGAGTTGGGCCGCTGGTCATACAGAACAGGGTCACGACAGAATCTTCCGGCTTAAATCCTCGCTCTACATGCAGGGGATCCCAGGGACTGCGCTCCTCCCATTCGGCAAAACACATGGTGAACTTCATGGGGTTCCCGAGAGTAGGTCGTTCTGTTCCACCGGGTCTCGCACCGCCGATATTCCGGATCGCCAATCTCAGTGCCCGTCCGATTGTGGCGTTGGCTCGGTTGCCCTGTCCAAGAGCAGATAGTTTCATATTCATGCCAATGCGCTCTCTGATAGGGCCGTTGACGACCATGACGGGAGATGCACCCATGGTGGTTGCCATGACACCATGAATATTAAATTCATCTGTACAGGCTGCTTCAAGTGCAGCGAGTACCACCGGAAAGTACTCTGGCTTGCAACCTGCCAAAACCGAGTTTATGGCCACCTTCTCAACGGTCGCTTCTCCCATATTGGGTGCAACGGTCGCGACGATCTCCTGAGGATCACGGTTTGTGCCAGAGAGCATGCGGATGACACGCTCTGGAGTTGGAGGAATGAGGGGTAATCCATCAGAGAATCCCTGATCGAACATAAACTCGAATTCATCATCTGCTTCTGCGATTTCAATTCTTCTAGCCCTTAACGGGCTATTTTCGGCTTCTGCACGTAGTCGATCTGCGATCAAAGGATCAACAGACAAGGAACCACAACCGGGTCGCCAATCGGGTAATGCATCCCAATCCACATCGGCTTGTGCACCGAATTGATTCAGCAATGTGGCCCAGTCAGCTTTCACGAAGCCTTCCTGTCGTTCGATCTGGTGACCATGGCCATCTGTCCAGATCAAAGATGGTACTGTTTCGATATCGTATGCAAATGAAACTTTGAGTTTGCTGTCATCAAGTATTGGTGAGTCTAGCTCGAATTCCTCGATAAGTTTCCTGTTGCCTTCAAGCGTTTGTCCGATAAGCAGGACATTCGTGTCCGAACGGAAAAGAGCATCCAGCAGGGGCATTACGGTCTTGCAGGTGGGGCAATCCTCCTTTACAAAACAGATCAGGGTGGGTGCGTCACGAGGGAAATTGACATCCTTTCCATTGCTGTCTGCCAGACTAAACGCCGGGAGTAACGATTTGACCTCACTCATGTACAACCTTTACTTAACAGTCATCGATGGCTAAGGATACACCGTCTTCTGCCAGATGAAAGCAAGTTGATGGGAATCGTGTTTTCCTGGTCTCAGGCGGACGAAAGGCGATACCAATAGGTTGGTTTACCCATCCGTCTTCAGTTGATATCTTACACTTACAGAATCGGCAAATGGCAGTAAGCGAGGCACATGACACAATATATTGTCGCAATTGATCAAGGTACAACGAGTTCTCGCGCTATCGTGTTTAGTTCCGATGGCAGTATTGTCAAGACCGCGCAACAGGAATTCACTCAATTTTTTCCTGATGACGGCTGGGTCGAGCACGATCCGGAAGAGATATGGCAGAGTACGGTTGCAACGTTCAAGCAAGCGTTGGCTGCATCTGGTATTGCGGCAATGGATGTGGCGGCGATAGGTATCACCAACCAGAGAGAAACTACGCTGGTCTGGGACAGAAAAACCGGCGAGGTCATCTACAATGCGATTGTCTGGCAGGATCGCCGCACTTCTGATTATTGTGGGCAGTTGAAAGCAGAAGGATTTGAATCCACCATTATTGAGAAAACCGGTTTGTTGCTGGATCCTTATTTTTCAGGGACCAAGCTGAAGTGGATTCTGGACAATGTCCCGGGAGCAAGAGACAGAGCAAACCGGGATGAGTTAGCTTTTGGGACGGTCGACAGTTTTCTGCTCTGGCGACTGACAGATGGTGCCGCGCACAAAACGGACGCTACCAACGCAGCCAGGACCTCGCTTTTTAATATCCATCGTCAGGAATGGGATGATGAGATACTGGCCAAAATGGACATTCCTGCATCACTATTACCCGAGGTACTCGACTCAAGCGCGCCATTTGGTGCAACCACTAAAGAACTGTTTGGGGTGGAGATACCTATTACCGGCATGGCAGGAGATCAACATTGTGCTTTGTTTGGACAGGGCTGTTTTGAGTCCGGGATGCTAAAGAGCACCTACGGGACTGGATGCTTTGCCATATTGAACACTGGTGATGAACCGATTAAGTCGACCAGTCAGCTGCTCACCACCGTTGCATATCGTCTGGATGGAAAGGTCACCTACGCCCTGGAAGGAAGTATTTTCATCGCTGGTGCTGCGGTCCAGTGGTTACGGGACGGGCTAAAACTGGTTACACATGCATCTGAAACAGAGGCTATTGCGGTTGCGACGCAAGACTCGAATGGCGTGTATCTGGTCCCTGCCTTTACTGGTCTCGGCGCACCTCACTGGGATGCCGATGCGCGTGGTGCAATTATTGGCTTGACCCGAGATTCTGGTGTTAATGAAATCGTTACGGCAACTTTGCAGTCTGTTTGCTACCAGACACGAGATCTGCTTCAGGCTATGACTGATGACGGGATTGAAATCAGCGTGCTGAGAGTTGATGGTGGCATGGTGACGAATAACTGGGTTACTCAATACCTGGCTGATGTGTTGAAAATTCCAGTCGACAGACCACGAATTACAGAAACGACTGCCCTGGGAGCCTGCTATCTGGCAGGTCTGCAGATAGGCATCTTCAGTTCTTTAGATGACTTACAGAATAAATGGCAACTGGATACGCAGTTCACACCTGAACTGGACGCCACAATCGTTGATGAGCGTTATGATGATTGGCTTACTGCTGTGCAACGGGTAAGAACCTCTGTGTGATGATAGAATTAGAAAGTTGATTTAGTCAGACAGACCCATGCTCTCCATAGAAACGAATCCGAAGGGTTTGAGTTGTGGCGCAGTCAGTTTGGTGTCAAGTTCGTTGCTCCCAGGATCGCCAGAGATTATAAGAAAAAATAGTTCGCTTGATGGTTGAACAGAGCCGTTTTACCCCGAAAACAGCGATGGCCGTTGTTGTCGCCAATATGATCGGAACCGGAGTGTTTACCAGCCTTGGCTATCAGGTCATCGACATACGGTCGGTATTTGTTTTGCTCTTATTGTGGCTGGTTGGTGGGCTGGCGGCCTTGTGTGGTGCTTTGACCTATGCCGAGTTGTCAGCTTCGCTACCTCGGTCTGGTGGTGAATATCATTTTCTCGATCGTATCTACCATCCTGCCATGGGATTTGTTTCAGGGTGGGTGTCAATAACGATCGGCTTTGCTGCGCCAACAGCTCT
>Ga0066829_10001028_pt1 | contig 10554 bp, 9 predicted proteins | sample ETNtaG_22_FD_65498 | JGI IMG/M metagenome (GOLD analysis project Ga0066829, IMG submission 65498) | Marine microbial and viral communities from oxygen minimum zone, Eastern Pacific Ocean - ETNP201306SV43 | ecosystem: Environmental > Aquatic > Marine > Oceanic | place: Pacific Ocean: Eastern...
CCCTCCATTAATCATTGTAGCTTTTCTCTCAGAATTTCATAGGGTGTTCTGCCACCAAATGCGGAGTGGAGAAGTGGACCCCGTTTCTTGGGCAGCGCTGTAAGTGTTTTCCATTAGTTCACGCAGCCTTCCTGATTGCGCTCTCATAGTAAACTTGATTTGGCGTTTGCCGGTCAAGTGATTGGTGTCGGCGCTCCATATTGTAGAAGTCAAAATACTTCCCCAGTGACTCTCTGGCACCTCTAGTATCATCGTATGCTTTCAGATAAACCTCTTCATATTTCACGCTGCGCCATAGTCGTTCAACAAATACATTGTCTATCCAGCGGCCCTTGCCATCCATGCTGATTCGGATGTCATTCTCTTTCAGTGCACTCGTAAAATCATCACTGGTGAACTGGCTGCCCTGGTCAGTATTAAATATCTCTGGAATGCCATAATTCTCTATTGCCTCCTCAAGAGCATCGATACAAAAACTGGTGTCCAATGTGTTTGAGACTCGCCACGAGAGCACTCGCCGTGAATACCAATCCATCACAGCAACTAGATACACAAAACCATGTGCCATGGGCACGAAGGTGATATCTGTTGACCAAACCTGATTTGGTCGATCAATGACAAGATCTCTCAGCAGGTATGGATAAACCTTGTGGGTCTGGTTCGCAAGACTTAGATTACGCTTTGGATACAGGGCTACAAGGCCCATTGTTCGCATCAGTCGCTGTATCCGCTTTCTATTTATCTTCTGCCCCTGATCTTCTAGCCAATCGCGAATACGTCTGCTGCCATAAAATGGATATTTCAAATGACAGCGATCTATAAGCTGCATCAGTTCCAGTTCTTCATCAGTTACCGGCTTCGGAACGTGATAGAAAGTCGATCGTGGCAGCTCCAGTAGTTCGCATTGGCGTGACACTGGTAATGGATCCTTCCTGTCTACCATTTCTTTCCTCTGGGGCCGTGAATCCGTTCGAGCCCGCGTTCTAAAAAATCATTCTCCATTGTCAGCTGACCGATCTTGGCATGAAGTTCCTGGATGGTTTCTTCTGCCGCTTCAGTTTTACTAACACCATCCCCGAACACATCCGATGCGCCGCTAAGCAATTGCTTTTTCCATTCAGTGATCTGATTCGCATGTACATCAAATTTCTTGACCATTTCTGCCATTGTCAATTCACCCTGGACTGCGGTCATCGCAACCTTGGCTTTAAACTCAGGTTTATGGGTGCGTCTCTTTCTTCTCATGGTTTTTCTCCATAGCTTGATGCTAATAGTGGAGGAAAACACTTATTATCGTCCAGTTACGGTCTAATCAATGGGGTCCACTTCTGTTAGATAAAGGTGACATTAACAGAGATAGGTAAAGAGTTACAAAAAGTTACAAAGTTATGCTTGATAGCCTATAAACTATTGAATTTATGGGGTTTAAATATAGGTAACTATTGAGTGGGAATGATAAGAGAAGCTCAAGAATCTGATTTAGAAGAAGTCTTTAATTTAATTCATTCCTCTTTTTCTAACAAAGCGGAATCTGATTTAGTTAAACAACTAATTTCTGATGAGGACGTGCTGATCAATCTTGTTGTTGAATCATCAGATACCATTATAGGTAATATCGTAGTTTCCAAAGTAACTATGGAACCAGATACAGGTTTGTTCTGTGGAGGGGTTGCACCTCTTTCAGTATTGGCTGTTCATCAATCCTCTGGGGTAGGCTCTCAACTAATGAAAGAAGCCATCAAAAAGAGTAAAGAAATGGGAATGGATGCTTTATTTCTTTTAGGGGATCCAAATTACTATAAGAGATTTGGTTTTAATGCTTCAAACTTGGAGAGTGATTACAGCGTTGAACATTTCCAGGAACTAGAGTTAACTAAAGACTGTTTAGCTAATCTGAAGTCTAAAGTTACTTATGCAAATGCATTTTTGAGCTTATAGTGATGAGAAAAGAGTTACAAAGCAGTTACAAAGCAAAAAATACCTCTGAAACCCTTTAATTATAGGGGTTTAAAATTAGGTTACTATTGAGAGGGAACAGGAATCAGTCATGAAGCGCAATCTTGTCATCAGCTTTATTGGTGTTGATCAGCCTGGCCTGGTGCGCAGCATTGCTGATGTCGTCAGCAGTAACCACGGTAACTGGCTCGAAAGCAGGATGAGTCAGCTGGCAAGTCAGTTTGCCGGTGTCGCAGTGGTAGAAGTCGATGAAGGACATATGGATGCATTGAAGAATGCGCTGACGAATCTCGAAGGGATCTCCTCTATGGTCCAGGAGACGGAACCCAGAACTGAAATAAAGAATCCGCGAGTGCTTGGCTTGAATATCGTGGGACCCGATCGACCTGGTATTCTGCATGACGTTACGATGGCGCTCGAAAGCAATGTAGCCAACGTGGTTGAGATGGAGACAAATATCTCTGCCGCCCCCATGAGTGGGGACCTTACGTTTTCAGCTGACGCGAGGATCGAGGTCCCTTATGAAATGGATTGGGGCGTGATTGCGGATCAGCTGGACGAGGTCGCGATCAAACTGGGTGTGGATATTCTGCTGGATGATGACTCCTATCAATGAGGTCTGATGAGTACTGGATGCAGCAGGCATTGATACTGGCTGACAGGGCCAACGAGTTTGGTGAGGTGCCCGTGGGTGCGGTTGTTGTCAGGGACGATGCCATTGTTGGCAAGGGGTTTAACCAGACTATTTCAGCCAGGGATCCAACGGCGCATGCAGAAATAGTTGCTTTGAGAGATGCGGCGCAGATCCTTGATAACTATAGACTTGTGGATTCGGATCTGTTTGTCACTATCGAGCCTTGTACGATGTGCACAGGTGCGCTGGTTCACGCACGTATCAGAAGATTGATTTATGGTGCGAGAGAACCAAGGGCTGGTGCGGTAGATTCGAGTATCCATGCACTGTCGAACCCATCATTGAATCACCAGGTAGAAGTTGTATCGGGTGTTTGTGAAGATGAAGCAGCCAAGAAGTTGTCTGTATTTTTTAAGGCCAAACGAAATTAGATTTTAAGGAGACAAACGATGTTGCGTTTGCCTGGCGCACCCGCATTATCTGAATTCAGAATTCAGAAGTTGCTGGATGACATTCAGCTGGATCAGATTACTGCCATCAAAACCCGCTTCATCCACTTTTGTGACTTATCCGATGACCTGAATGATCAGGAGCTGACACTGCTGAAAACAACCCTGACCTATGGTCCTTCCGCAGACCAAAAAGATGAGACCAGTGGCGGCTTGTTTCGACTGGTTGTGCCCCGGCCCGGCACCATATCGCCATGGAGTTCCAAGGCGACGGACATTATCAGAATATGCGGTCTGTCGAAGTTGGTGAGGGTTGAACGTGGTATTGCATTTTATATTGAGACCAGCGGCGAATTAACTGAAGACGATCAGGCCAGGGTCGATGCGCTTATTCATGATCGCATGGTGGAGGCTGTGCTTAACGACATGCAGGCGGCGCAGGCTTTGTTTAGCGTCGAAAAAGCCAGGCCTCTGGCGACCATTGCTGTGCTGACAGAAGGAACCGAAGCGCTGGTTAAGGCCAACGCCGAACTGGGGATGGCCCTGGCAGAAGATGAGATTGACTATCTGGTTGATGCATTCAGAACCCTGGGCAGGGATCCGACGGATGTTGAACTCATGATGTTTGCCCAGGCCAATTCCGAACACTGTCGACACAAGACCTTTCGAGCCAGCTGGACCCTCGATGGTGAAGATCAGACCTATTCATTGATGGACATGATCCAGAACACTTACAAGAACACCAATGGTGAAGGGGTCTTAAGTGCCTACGAGGACAATGCCTCGGTCATCGTCGGCAATAAGGGTTCACGATTCTTTCCCGATCCGGATTCCAGGCACTACCGGTATAAAGAAGAAGATATCCATATCCTGATGAAGGTCGAGACCCATAATCACCCGACAGCCATCGCGCCGTTTCCCGGTGCAGCCACAGGTTCTGGTGGCGAGATTCGGGATGAGGGTGCGGTTGGTCGGGGATCGAAACCGAAAGTGGGTCTGACGGGTTACAGTGTGTCGAATCTGCAGATCCCAGGCCACCCTGAGCCCTGGGAAATTGATAACGGAAAACCGGACCGTATCGCCAGCGCTCTTGAAATCATGATCGAGGGGCCCATTGGGGGTGCGGCGTTCAACAATGAGTTTGGTCGACCGAATATCGCAGGTTACTTCCGTACATTCGAGATGAATTTCGATAATGAAGTCAGGGGGTATCACAAACCTATCATGATCGCTGGTGGCCTGGGTAATATCAGTGCCGAACATGTCGAGCAGAAACATATTGATCCCGGCGCCAAACTGATCGTGCTGGGCGGTCCTGCCATGCTGATCGGACTGGGTGGTGGTGCAGCGTCTTCGATGGCAACCGGGGCCAGTGATGCTGAACTCGACTTCGCCAGTGTGCAGCGTGGCAATGCTGAAATCGAACATCGGTGCCAGGAGGTCATTGACCAGTGCTGGCAGATGGGAGCCGATAATCCTATCCAGTTTATTCATGATGTTGGCGCGGGTGGTTTGTCCAATGCGCTGCCGGAACTGGTTAAGGATGGCGGCGTTGGCGGCAGCTTTGAACTTCGGGATGTACCCAACGATGAACCGGGGATGTCACCACTGGAAATATGGTGCAACGAGGCTCAGGAGCGATATGTTTTGGCCGTTGCCAGCGATGACCTTGAATGGTTTACGGGTATCTGTGAGCGTGAGCGATGTCCGTTTGCGGTGGTTGGGACGGCAATTGATGAATCACATCTGTTGCTGAATGACGCCTTGCTTAACTCAACACCGGTTGATCTGCCCATGTCGATCCTCTTTGGTAAACCGCCCCGTATGCACAAGAATGTGTTGAGTCGGAAGATCGTCAGTAGAGAATTTAACGCCGAAAGAGACCTGGCGGATACGGTTGATCGAGTCCTCGGACATCCTGCGGTCGCCAGTAAGAATTTCCTCATTACCATCGGGGATCGTACCGTTGGCGGGATGGTTTCAAGGGACCAGATGATCGGACCCTGGCAGGTGCCGGTTTCGGATGTTGCCATCACAACCAACAGCTATGCCGGTTACTTCGGTGAAGCCATGTCCATGGGGGAGCGCACCCCTGTTGCCCTGTTAGATAGTGCTGCCTCTGGAAAGATGGCAATTGGTGAGGCAATTACCAATATCGTTGCTGCGAGAATAGAACGCCTCGAAGATATCAAACTGTCAGCAAACTGGATGGCGGCTGTGGGGCATCCTGGCGAAGATTCAAATCTGTACGAGACGGTGGCGGCAGTTGGCCTGGACCTTTGTCCTGAACTGGGAATCTGTATTCCGGTCGGCAAGGATTCGATGTCGATGCAGACGAGGTGGCAGGAAGATAATGTAGATAAAGCGGTTACCTCACCCATGTCCCTGATTATCTCGGCTTTTGCACCGGTGTCTGATGTTCGCGAAACCCTGACGCCCGAGTTCGATATGTCAGAAGATTCTGTATTGTTACTGGTTGATCTTGGTAAAAACCGACTCGGTGGATCGATTGTAGCCCAGTGTTACGGTGAACTGGGAGAGTCGGTAGCTGATGTGGACAGCGCCCGGCAGCTAAAAGCTTTCTTTGAATTGATGCAGTCAGATGAACTACGCGGCAAGGTCAAGGCCTATCATGATCGATCTGATGGCGGTGTTTTTGTCAGCCTGGTCGAAATGGCCTTTGCTTCAAGATGCGGTGTTGAGATAGAAGTAGATGCTGATGGGGGGCTGATTGAAAAACTGTTCAACGAGGAACTGGGCGCTGTTCTGCAGGTGGCCCTGGCGGATCAGCAAGAGATAATCAATGCCTTTGGCGCACAGGCAATCAACTGCGAACCTGTTGCCAGGCCCACAGCCGATCAGCTCGTGGTCATCAAAAAGGCAGGTGAGACCGTTTTCTCGGCGCAGCGCTCGGACCTCCAGCAACGATGGAGCCAGGCGAGTTTTCATGTTCAGCGTCTGAGAGACAACCCTGATTGTGCGAAAGAGGAGTTCCAGCGAATCGAAGATGACAAGGACCCTGGTCTGTCAGTGAAGCTGTCTTTTGATATCAATGAGGATATTGCTGCGCCTTATATCTCATCGGGTGTAAAGCCCAGTCTCGCGATTCTGAGGGAACAAGGCGTCAACAGCCAGGTGGAAATGGCCGCGGTATTTCATAGTGCCGGATTCGACACAGTCGATGTGCATATGTCTGAGATACTAAGTGGTGCGGTGCAGCTTGATCAGTTTAAAGGACTGGTAGCCTGCGGCGGATTTTCCTATGGAGACGTTTTAGGTGCCGGAGAAGGATGGGCTAAATCAATTCTGTTCCATTCCCAGGCGAGAGATGAATTTCAACACTTCTTCAATCGGGAAGATAGCTTCGGACTCGGTGTCTGCAATGGCTGTCAGATGATGGCGTCGTTGAAAGATCTGATACCTGGTGCCGAATTGTGGCCAAAATTCGTGACTAATCGATCAGAACAGTTTGAAGCCAGGTTTTCACTTGTTCAGATTCAGGAAACCAGTTCCGTGTTGTTTCACGGAATGACAGGATCGCATATGCCAATCGCTGTATCGCATGGCGAGGGCAGAGCAGAAGTCGATGCGAAATCCGCTGATGACCTGATTACAAGCCAGCAGGTCACAGTGAGATTCGTCGATCACTATCTGAACTTCACCGAAACCTACCCGACCAATCCAAATGGCTCCCCACAGGGAATCGCCGGACTCACCAACAAAGATGGCCGCTTCACCATCATGATGCCTCACCCGGAACGAGTTTACCGCACCGTACAGAACTCCTGGCGACCTGAAGAATGGGACGAAGACAGCCCCTGGATGCGGGTATTCAGGAATGCGCGGGTTTGGGTTGGGTGAGTTGTATTAATGTCAAGTGAGTTGGTAGGGAACGACCACTATCCCGGCCGCCGCTCAAAAAAAATATCACGATAATAAACCCCAAACTGCTGCACCTTCCGATCTTCAAAGTAATGCTCCAGCGTCTGGGTAATCACCGGGAAGGCCAGTTCGTCCCAGGGAATTTCTGATTCCGCGAAGAGTTGTACATCCAGGGATTCATGGCCGGCACTGAAATCGAGATCCAGCAGTCTTGCTCTGAAGAACATGTAGGCCTGGGAGATATGGGGCAGGCTGAATACGGTGTAGAGACTGTCAATTTCGGCGTTGGCATTTGCTTCTTCACGAGTTTCCCGAAGTGCGCCATCTGCGACGGTTTCACCGTTCTCAAGAAATCCGGCAGGTAGTGTCCAGAGGCCTTTTCTGGGGTCGATGGCTCGTTTGCACAACAGCACCTTTTCCTCGGAGGAATCCAAGTAGAGAGGTAAGCAACCCGCGATGATTCGAGGATTCTGATAGTGGATCTTGTTACAGGAGTCACAGACAAAGCGCGGTCTGTTATCACCATCAGGGATAATGTGCGTGATGTTGCTGCCGCAGTCGCTACAGAATTTCATCTGCCAAGTATATACAGATAGTCCTTTCTGAGGTACCGGGTTAGAAACGCGTTTTATTCAGGAGTAGCTGTGAAAGGGCAGTATCTCTGCGCTGGGTGGTTTGCTGGTATCCGGCTTTGCTGCTTCGGGGGTGTTTCGAGCGTATGAACCAGCACTGGTCACGGCCGTTGCAGTGATTCGTGCATTATTCGAGAAATTCTAATACAGCCATCAAGGCCAGATTTGGATCGTCTGAGCTCCATATCGATTTGAATCTGCAAACCATTTAGTTGATTTTGCAGATATTCAGAGGCACTGCTAACCAGTGCCTGCGATGCTTCCTGTTTAATTCTATCCAGTGCATCAGGGTCAGTTCTTGAAAGTGCCAGCAACTCGTCAAAATCTGGGGGCTTGTAATTCATAAGTTGATCCTGCGGTAATATGTACAAGTCGAGTTGAAACCAAATTCTGAGGAAACTAACTCGATCTTCAGTGTCCCCTTAGATTTTCTGTTGGGTGACTCAAGATCAGAGAGTCATTTGATCGAACGCTATAGCGAGCGCCATATAGTACCGGTCTACTATGACGAGGGATACAGAATCTGGGGCTTAACCGCGATGATCCTGCTCGAGTTCATGCAACATGGAGTTGGTGTGGTGATATCGGAGGAATCGGGTTAGGTCCTCCGCTTTTTAGCACTAAGCGGTAGTGGAATATTGCCAAAAAACGGCCTGTTTGCTTGGCAATCGTAGTCTAACGAGCTATATTTGCATCACCAAAACCTGACCTAATTAATGATAATCAGATGAAGATTTGCAAAGCGTCATTACAAATCTCCAGAACCGGCACACTTGATGATGAATTAAGACTGCCGGGGTTATCTGCTGCGGATCTATTGCTAAGACTGCCGTTGTAGGCGGCCTGTCCAAAATTCCTACATCGTTCTCGATTATATCTCCCGAAGCTTTAGATAAGCTTTCCCTGTCTGTAACAGGAGCGGGGGGAGATTTCAGAATAACCGACTTAAAGACAGAATTATCATGAACGCAGAAAACGAATCGATAAACAAAAATGCCGAAGCGGTGAAGAAGATGCCGTTTCATAAATACAAACCTTTTAAACCTTTCCCGTTGACCGATCGCACCTGGCCGGATCAGGTGATTACCGAAGCACCCCGCTGGTGCAGTGTCGATCTTCGGGATGGTAATCAGGCACTGGTCGAACCGATGACGCCAGACGAGAAATTGAAAATGTGGAACCTGCTGCTTGAAATTGGCTTCAAGGAGATAGAGGTGGGTTTCCCCGCGGCATCCCAGACAGATTTTGACTTTGTGCGTATGATTATTGAGGAAGATCGCATCCCTGACGACGTTACTATTCAGATCTTGTGTCAGGCTCGCGAAGAACTGATCGCCAGATCCTGCGAGGCAGTCCAGGGTGCGAAGAACATCATCTTTCATTTGTATAATTCAACTTCTAAGCTGCAGCGAAAAGTCGTCTTCAATATGAGCCGCGAGGAAGTTATCAAGCTGGCTACTGATGCTACTGAGATTGTGAAGACTCACACAGACAGGCTTGAGGCGGATGGTTCGAATATTACATTTGAATATTCGCCAGAGAGTTATACCGCGACCGAAATGGATTTTGCAGTCGAAATCTGTGGCGCCGTCGTGGATGTCTGGCAGCCAACAGTTGAGCAGAAGTTGATATTAAACCTGCCCTCAACAGTTGAAATGGCTACCCCAAACGTCTACGCGGATCAGTTGGAGTGGTTTGCCCGAAATCTGGCTGAACGAGATAAAGTAGTCATCAGCTTGCATACACACAATGATCGCGGCACGGGTGTTGCAGCCTCGGAATTAGGGTTGATGGCAGGGGCTGATCGAATTGAAGGCACCTTGTTCGGCAACGGTGAGAGGACAGGGAACTGTGATGTTATTACGATGGCCATGAATATGTTCTCTCAGGGTATTGATCCAAAATTGTACCTGGCAGATATGGCGAGAATAGTGGCCGTCTCGGAAGTCTGTACCAAAATGTCTGTTCACGAGAGACAACCCTATGCTGGTGAGTTGGTATTCACAGCCTTCTCGGGTTCTCATCAGGATGCGATTCGTAAAGGCATGTCATTTGTTGAGAAAGACAGTGACGGCGAATGGGAAGTTCCTTATCTGCCGATTGATCCCGGAGACGTTGGCGGTTCTTACCGTGAAACGGTTCGTGTCAACAGCCAGTCGGGAAAGGGTGGCGTTGCCTTCATTCTTGAGAACTATTTTGGTGTTTCCCTGCCAAGACCGTTACTGCTTGAGTTCAGCCCCATCATACAGAAGCTCTCTGAAGCTGACGGTGGGGAACTGAAGCCAGAAGAAATATGGAAGGCGTTTGTTGCTGAGTTCATTGAGGTTGAAGGGCCGTATCAGTTAGTTGATTACAAAATCAATTCCATTGCTGGTGACCAGGAGAGTTGCACGGCTAATATCAAAGTTGCGGAAAACAATCTGGCGGTTTCGGGTCAGGGTTCAGGACCCATTGATGCATTCATAGCCGGTCTGGTTGAAACACTGAACGAGCCGCTGAACGTGGTGGAATATCAGGAGTATGCGCTCAACGAGGGCAGTGAAGCGCAGGCAATCTGCATCCTGGCAATCACTGATGAAAAGCAGAACAAGTACTATGGTGTTGGCATCAGCCAGAATACGACCACTGCGGCATTTAAGTCGATTATTGCTTCGATTAACAGGAAGTGGCGCTGATACGGGGTCAGTCTTTAGCGCTGTTCTGATCGGGCTCACATCTGAGCGCGTGAAGTTTCCGGCGATCACGGCACACACACCTTCACAGGTCATGCACTGAGGGATCAATTGACCATCGGTCCTTCTCTGCTGCCGATGATGAAAAATCAAGGGCGTTACCTCGTCAAAAGGCTTCCGGCTCTTCCCAGACTTTCGCGACACGAACAACATTGTCCTGTATCTGAACAATTTCAATTCGATACCCATCAAGAACGATACAGACGTTGGAATCGGGGATGGTCTCAAGGTATTCAATAATCAGACCGTTCAGTGTCTTCGGGCCATCT
>Ga0066829_10001035_pt1 | contig 10522 bp, 10 predicted proteins | sample ETNtaG_22_FD_65498 | JGI IMG/M metagenome (GOLD analysis project Ga0066829, IMG submission 65498) | Marine microbial and viral communities from oxygen minimum zone, Eastern Pacific Ocean - ETNP201306SV43 | ecosystem: Environmental > Aquatic > Marine > Oceanic | place: Pacific Ocean: Eastern...
CCGGCCCCGAGATCGATGGTCATGCCACCTGCTGATACTTCCTCTCCGTCTATTGCCTCGACGAGTTCAATGCCTTCTCCGGGTGGAAGTCCGCCAACCATCAGTTCAACATTGGCGTTCCATTCGGCTACCCCGTCGCTTCGGCAGTAGACGATTCTGGTCCGGTGCATCCGATTGGCCGAATCCAGTAATCCGGCAACGAACCGTGGACCGGCCAGGCCGCTGTTTCCCCACAGGGCTTCGGCCTCATCGAAGGCTGAAGGAGTGCCTGAGCCGATCTCCTCAGCGTCTCTCCCCACTGGCCGGTACTTCGGGTCGGGTGCTACCAACACCAACTCGCCGAACTCGATCGATGCGTCCGTGGTCGATGCCTGGTTGACGAATCGGACAGCTACCTGGCATCCCATTGAGAGCCCGATGACGTTGATCTCTGTGATGTCGTTACGTCGCACCTCCAACCATTCCAGTGCCCTGTCAAGACGTGCCCTGAGGGAGTCGCCGCCCTTCAGGCAGTAGTTCCAGTAGGTGGACACTCTGGATCCGATCAGTGCTTCCAGACCGCCGGCAGCAGTGGCATGGCCCTCATGGAGACCCCGGTAGCCGTCGAAGATGATCAGGGCCGGAGCCGAGGTTCTCACAGCGGGAGTACCGGGCAGTTGTTCAAGAACCTGACCTGCTGGCTACGCGGGAAGTGGATCCCTGGGCGGACATGAGGGGATCCTCGCACGGTGGTTGGCTCTGTGTCACAGGTAGCTGAAGTCTGCGAGCGCATCAGGAGATCTCGCTTCTCACACGCGAGAGGCCACTGGTTCGAGTCCGGTACGGCCCACCACTCGCTCCCTTCAGGTCACCGCCCGTTGGATTCCCACAGGCGGCCTGTGACACACTCGGAGGCCTGTCGGATGCCATGGCGTCCGGCCACTGAGCACGGGCGTGTATGCCCTGCAGAACCGGGGGTGACCGATGGCCGAGCAGTACTTCCTTGGAACCGGGGCTTCAGAGCGTTTTCCGCTGTGGACCCGAGCCAACGTGGGCGAGGTCTTCCCCGACCCGGTGGCGATGAGCTCGTTCGACTTTGCCTTCGCCAACGCCGACGGGATACGCATGGCGGAACTTGGTTGGCGCGACTCGTACGTAAAGGTTGGAGCCTTCACCGAGGACGAGTTCGATCCGGAGCGTCCGGTGATTCTCGGGGTCTTCGGCGGCTACGCGTACCTGAATGCATCGATCATGCGCATCTATGGAGAGCGGGCTCCCGGTCTTTCGGCAGCCGATATCGACGCCCAGTTCTTCGGGATTCAGCCCGGCATCCCCGACTACGAACCCCACCCCGATGACGCTGATCCGGAGGCTGAGGCACGCATCGGTGCGACCTTCGGGTGGGTGCTGACGACCGACGGCCTGCCTGAGGTGGCAGCAGACGAGGAGGCCGTCGATGCGCTGCGTGCACAGAGGCCTGACTTCGAGAAAATGGAGGACGCTGAGCTGCTGGAATGGGCTGAGGGGATCCTAGATGACAGCTTTCGCCACCTCTTCGCGCAGCACCTGTTCATCACGCTGTTGGCGACCCTTCCGGCCGGCATCATCACCGAGGTCTGCACCGCCCTGGGTCGACCCCAGGACGCCCTGAAGCTGCTGGCCGGCCTGGGTGACGTCGAGTCGGCTGCACCGTCGATGGTCATGTGGGAACTGGGTCGAATGGTCGCATCCAGCGAAGTTCTGGGAACGGAGTTCGACGTCGGGCTTGATGACCTTGATGGGCGGATACGGGCACTCGAGGGCGAATCGGCGGGAACCTTCGTTGCTGCCTTCGATGACTTCCTCTATTCATACGGATGCCGTGGACCTAACGAATGGGAGACCAGTTGCCCGACATGGGAGACAGACCCGAACCTGGCACTGGCGGCAATCGACCGCATGCGTCTCTCACCAGAGGGGGCCGCCCCCACCGGCAACCAGGCGAGGATGGCGGCTGACCGGGAACGCCTGGGTGTCGAGATGTACGAGATGCTCGCATCAGACCCTGAGGCCCAGGGTCAGTTCGGAGCTGCCCTTGGATCAGCCGGGGTGTTCATGCCGGGCCGGGAACGGACCAAGACCAACTGCATAAAGCTCGTGCACGAGGCACGGATGGCCCTGCTGGAGTTCGGCAGGCGAATGGCCGACAGGGGGGTGTTCCCATCGGTCACGAGTTATGGAATGCTGGCATTCGCCGAGAGCCGCCAGATCGTGGATGACCCGACCGGTTGGCGCGAGCTGATCGAGGAGAGGCAGGCGACCTTCGACGAGGTGCGGGAACTCCAGGAGCCGTTCGTGGTTTTCGGTGAGGCACCTGCTCTTGCAACTTGGCCACGCCGTGATTCCGTGGAGGCAGTCCCGGTTGGACCGGGAGAGTCCATCCAAGGTGTGCCCGGATGCCCCGGCGTGTCCCGAGGACGGGCTCGTGTTCTGATCGACAGTTACGATCCGACCTGCCTGGAACCCGGCGATGTCCTGGTGGCGCCCCTTACCGATCCTTCATGGACACCGCTTTTCGTGCCTGCTGCAGGTGTGGTGGTGGATGTGGGTGCACCTCTCAGCCACGCCATCATAGTTAGCCGTGAACTGGGCATTCCGTGTGTCGTTTCAGCCACTGGTGCGACAAAGCGGATTCCCGACGGTGCTTTCATTGAGGTGAACGGTGAGACCGGCGTGGTTACGGTGCTCGAGGCCTAACGCTCTAGTGGTGTACCCAGGCCACGGCTCAGCCGGCCTGACTTGGGATCGAAATGGCTATCGATCAGAGCTTGCAACAGGCACGCTTCTCTTGTTGTTTGATTCCACGACCGATCGAGCCGGCGCCTTTTGGGTGCTGGTTCCGCGTCGATCGAGTCGAGAGACGACTACTCGAAGCCGATGCTGCCGTAGATGAACTTGTTTGTCACGATGTCTTCGACAGGCAACCCAGCCGGGATGTCCATGCCTGCATCAGCGCTCTTGTCGATCACGGTTTGGATGTGATCTGGATCCATGTTTCCCACAATCCCATCGACACCGTTGCCGACAGGACCAAAGTCCCTTTGAGCCTGAGCCGACCATGCAGCCTGCTTTTCGTTGTAGGCACAGAAGTCCTTGACTGCGTGACCGCATCCACGATTTTGGGCCCTCTGCCGCTGGGATGCCGGGCCGCCCGGGAGTGCCACCGTAGGATCGGTGTTGTGGGTGAGGTTTCTGTTTCCCGTTCCCGGAGCGAGGCCCTTCGGCGCCTTCGTGGATCTGTCGAGTTCGGAGGTTGCTCGCGCGGAGACGTGCTTGGCTCCGCCGTACGAAGGCCGTTGATCGAGGCGTTTGCCGACCCGGCCACCACTTCGCGCGTGTTCGGGCTGAGGGGGGCGGCTGTCCAGGACCGCTGGAGCCATCTTGTCAGTGCCTGTGCTGACAGCCCGACCGCCCTCGGCTTTGTGCAGGTGGACGGATCGATGAGGAACCTTGCCAACAGGTTGGGGGTCGATGATGACGCATTTCTTAGAAACCTCAGGACCTGGGGAGCCAAGCGACCACCGATCGTGGTTGCCACCGAGTCGAAGGGGGCCAAGGGGAAGAAGGCATCGGTGGTTGTGCAGGTTCCGCTGCTTTCGGCGTGGTTGCTCTGGACAGCCGACGCCCGTTCGGTCACCTACCGGGGGATGCAGGGCTTCATCGGACCCGAGCGGATACGGCAGGTGGCGGTTGCCCTGATTGCCCACGGAGATCTTCCGCCGGCCGAGAAGGCGCTTCTCCCGCTGGACGCAGACAGGCTCATCCGGCTGGCTTCGTCCCGCTGACCGGTTGGCAGGCTCAGGGGGTAATCACCAGGATGGTTCCGGTGGTGATTTCGATGGTTGCGGGCGACCTTGAGACCTCGTTGCTCAGACCCTGTCCAACTCCCGGTTCGAGTGACCCGTCTGACATTGGCCACCACAACCCTGTAGTCGAAATGCCCGTCGCTGGGCCGCCGACCGCGATGAGGCTGACGACCGAGCCGACGGAATCCGTCAGATCCAACCGGCGACGGACCACCCACGCCCTCGACGAGTCGACCAGGAGGTCGATGTCGAGTTCTGCCCAGCGGTCCGCGGCTGCAGTCAGCAGGTTCGCCAATGCATGGTCCGGCCTCCCCGCTGTGGTCGCCACGATCGTCACCGATGTGGCACCCATGTCTGCGGCGGCGGTCAGGGCCAACTCGAGGTCGGTCTGGTCCTTGTCGGTCGGATGGCGTTCGATGCGCACGCCGGCCCTCTCCATCGAGGCCAGCGTCTTCGCGCTGACGGAGTCCAGGTCGCCGACCACCAGGTCCGGCACGAGGCCGAGCAGTGCCGCGTGCTCAGCGCCCCGGTCGGCGGCAACCACGAGGTCGGCGGGTGGGAGAAGAGCGGCTCCCGTCGGAGGTGGCCCTCCGGTGATTACCAGGGCATGGACGTCGGTCATTGGCCGGAATCGCCCAACCGGAGCGACCAGCGACCCTTGCTGCTGGTCAGGTGAAGGTCCATGTCGAAACAGGAGGACAGGACCGAGTCGGTCAGGACCTCGTGCACGGGTCCGGACCCGGCAACATGGCCACCGTTCAACAGGAGGGCATGGGTGAACCCGGGAGGGATCTCCTCGACGTGGTGTGTAACCAGCACCATTGGTGGGGTCGTGGGGTCAACTGCCAGGCCAGCAAGGGTCGCTACGAGTTCCTCGCGGCCCGGAAGGTCGAGGGAGGCTGTTGGCTCATCCAACAACAGGACTTCAGGGTCGGTCATCAGCGTCCTGGCCAGAAGCACGCGCTGTCGCTCTCCGGAGGACAGTGTCCCGAAGGCGTGGTCGGCCCGGTCGCCGCACCCGATCCGGACCAGTTGGCTGAGTGCCCGGTCCCTGTCGTCCTCGTCGTAGGTGTGCCACCAGGGTTCCAGGGCTCCGTTCAGGGCCGTCATTACGACATCACCCGCGGCTATTCCCGGTCGAAAGGCCTCGGCCAGGGATGCAGACGTGTAGCCGATCCGCCTGCGGAGTGAGCGGACGTCGGTTGAACCGAGTTGTTCCCCCAGGAGGCGCACCGATCCCGATGATGGGTGAAGTTGGAGGGCGGCGATGCGCAGGAGAGAGCTCTTGCCGGAGCCGTTGGGCCCCAGCACGACCCAGTTCTGGCCCGGGTCCACCCGCCAGTCGATGTCGCCGACAAGCACGGTGCCGTCCATCGTCCGGGTGACCGAGTTGAGTTCCAGGATCGGATCTGCCACACCGGGACAATAGATGCACCAACCCGGCTTGCCGGACTAGACGAGGGAGCGGATCAGCAGAGCTAGGGCTCCGGCCGACGACATGGCGTAGACGGCCGGTGCGATCCAACCCCTGTCGACGGCTCCGCGGAGAGGGTGTGAGATGGCAGCGCCGACGAGGAGCGCCGGCACCAGCCATGCGGCGATCAACAGATCGCCAGCGCCGAAGCGACCAGCGAAGGCCAGGGCGCCGATCGCCATCGGCGTACCGATCAGGAAGTAGGGCGACAGGGTCGCACGCATGACGGCGCCCGGTACATCGTGGTAGAGGAGGGCGATCGGCGGCCCGCCGACGGCAACGGTGGTTCCCATGAACCCGCTCAGACCACCGGCAATCAGCAGGGACCTGCGGTTCCGAACGGGATGTAGGCCACTCACCTTCATTCCCACGGCAAGGAGCACCAGCACGCCGAACAGGGTTCCCAGGTGGTCCTCGGCCACGACCGTGAGAGCGAGCACTCCAATCAGCATCCCGGGTGTCCTCCCGACAAGTGCCCAGGTGAGCCCGTACCTGTCGATGTTGCCCCGTTCCCTGATTGTGAAGATGGCGTTCATCAGCGGGTTCATCAACAGGACCGGTCCGGGAACGAACTCGGGGTTGATGAGGGCAAGAATTGGCACGGCGAGCATGTTGGCGCCGAAGCCGATCGTGCCCTGAACGACGACGGCTACGCAGTACACGAGCATGCCGACCAGGACCTCGATGGTTGTCATTCAGGGGCCTCAGGATCGGTGACGGATGTGGGCCTTGCGGGCAGGGGGCCCTGCGGCGAGGGCAGTGGGACAGCGGGGTGTGAGGAGGTGCTACCGGCGGCGTCCTCGTTCGCTGACGTATTGTCCATAGTCGGACGAAGGTAATCAGGCGGCCCGGCGCTACTCGCATCGGGTCCCAACCCTCGGCGTCAGTAGGATTGTGGGTCAGATGTCGACACCAATGGGCGCCCTCGCCGTTGCAGCCCTGCTGATGGTAAACGCCTTCTTCGTGGCGGCCGAGTTCAGCCTTGTGGCCGTCGACAGGGCGGCTGTGGAGGCGGCCACCAACGCCGGTAGCGCCCGGGACCGGCGTGTGCTCAGGTTGCTTACGAGGCTTACGACGCACCTGTCGGGTGCGCAGTTCGGCATCACCTCGTCTGCGCTGATGCTGGGCTTTGTGGCGGAGCCGACGGTTGCACGCCTCTTGACGGGCGAGGATCACTCCACAGGGTTGAGCGTGGTGCTGGCTGTCACGGTGGCCACGACTCTGCACCTGGTGCTCGGCGAGCAGGTTCCCAAGTATCTGGCTCTGGCCTCACCGGACCGGACCGCTCGTCGCCTGGCTCCGATGGTCGCCGCCTACGGGGTTCTCACCCGCCCGCTGGTCGTTGCCCTGAACGGTGCGGCTAATGCGGTGATTCGTCGCCTAGGGGTGGCCCCGAGGGAGGAACTCGGGGTGTCCCACACGCTCGAGCAGTTCGAGGCGGTGGTCCGGTCCTCGTCCAGCGGTGGTGAAATCGACTCTGCCGAAGCCACCCTGTTGACGCGGTCGATCCGCTTTGGCGACAAGACGGCGGCGGATGCGCTGGTTCCACGGGTCGAGGTGGAGGCTTTCCAGCGTGATGATCTCACCTCTACCCTCATTGAGAGGTGTGTGGAAACCGGGTTCTCAAGGTTTCCGGTTTTCACCGACGACCTTGACGACATCACCGGGGTGGTTCACGTCAAGTCCGTCTATGCGGTGCCCGCCGCGGAGAGGTCGGGGGTCCACGTCGGCGACCTGATGCACGACGCACTGGTCGTGCCGGAGACCCGAGGTCTCGACCTGATTCTCGATGACATGAGGCTCGCCAGAAAGCAGATGGCGGTCGTTGTCGACGAGCACGGTGGGACTGCCGGGATCATCACCATGGAGGACCTGCTCGAGGAGATCGTCGGAGAGATCGACGATGAGCATGACCAGAGGGTGGATCGAACAAGCGTTGAGGACAGCGACAGCTCCGTTGTTTCGGGTGGACTCCATCTGGACGAGGTCGAGGAGGCAAGCGGGTTCCGGGTACCTGAGGGCCCCTATGAGACCTTCGCCGGGTTCGTCCTGACGAGACTGGGGCACATCCCCGAACCCAGCGAGATGGTTCACGAGGACGGCTGGTGCATTGAGGTGGTTGCGGTCAAGGGGCGTCGGATAGAGACCCTGCGCGTCGTTGCACCCGGCGCCGGGTCGGCTGCCACTCCCGATCACCCAGAGCGGGAAACGAAATGACCCTTGTCGCCCTGCTGGCGGTTGCGGCCCTCGTAGTCGTAAACGGCCTCTTCGTAGCCACCGAGTTCGCCGTGGTGGCAAGTCGGCCCGCTGTTCTGGATGAGGCCGTAGGGAATGGCCTCAGAGGAGCAGAAGCGGCCCAAAGGGCACGTGGTGACCTGCGCCGCCAACTCTCTGGTGCACAGGTGCTCATCACGCTCAGCAGTGTGTTGCTCGGCATCCTCGCGGAGCCCGCTGTCGGTGACCTGATCCGTCCCGTGCTCGACGACCTCGGGCTGTCGAGAGGCGTCGTATCCACGCTGAGTTGGATTGTCGCCATTGGGACGGCAGCGGTCCTGCAGATGCTGGTAGGGGAGTTGGTGCCGAAGAATATCGCCATTGCAGAACCCGAAAAGACCCTGCGGCAACTGGCTCCGATGCACGGTGTGCTGGTTCGTCTGATCGCTCCCGCCATCTGGCTCCTGGACGGCCTTGCAACGCTGGCTGTCCGGTCAATCGGACAGGAACCGGTTGACGAACTCGAGGAGGCGATCGGCAAGCCCGAGATGGGGGCGATTCTGGAGGCTTCGCGGCGGGAAGGTCTGATTGAGGACTTCGAACATGATCTTCTCACCGGGGCACTCGATCTGGGTGTACGTAGCGTCGCGTCGGTGATGATCCCGAGGTCCCAGGTCGTTTCAGTCAATCGCCAGATGACCGTCGCTGAGGTTGAGAGGGTGGTGCTGGACAGCGGACACTCGCGGCTGCCGGTGGCGGCTTCCGGCAGCGACTCCTTCCTCGGGATGATCCACGTCAAGGACCTGCTCAGGCTCCCCGAAGCTGCCCAGAATGAAGCGGTGCCCCTCGAGGTAATTCGTCGGATGCTCGTTGTGCGTCGTGATCAGTCCCTAGAGGAGACCCTGATGGATATGCGGGTGGCACGGAACCACCTGGCGGCCGTGTGCGGTGCCAGGGGAGAGACCTTCGGGATCGTCTCCATGGAAGACGTGGTCGAGGAGTTGGTGGGCGACATTCTCGATGAGTCCGACACCCCGTATTTCTGATCGGGTTCAGCAGTCGTCATTCGGGTACTGGATAGAATGCGGCTGTGCGACGCTTCTCCATCCTTCTCCTCGCGCTCGGCGTTCTCATGTCCGCTTCGGTTCCGGTGATCGTCGGTGCCTCTGGCTCCGATGACGACAGCTCGCTCGTGGAGTCAAATGGCCCACCTGACCCCCTGGTGGTTGCCCGTTCAACCGGTTTGGGGCCACTGGTAGCGGCGGCTGGTCGAATCGGACTTGTTGCCGATGAGGGAATCCTTGAGGCGACAGCCCGTCTCGGCCTACTTTCGAGACTCGTTGCCGACCTGGGGTCGAGGAACCGTGCCGCTGCCGAAGCCCTTGACGGAGCCAACCGTCTGCTGGCCGAGCAGTTTTACGGAGCAGTCGAGGTCCGTAGCGCCTACCAGGTGATCGTGGATCGCCTCGACGAAGCCGACAGGAGGCGCCTCGAGGAGGCGACCCGAACAAGGCGCAACACCTCGGCTGTCGTGCGTGTGGTGAACTCGACTGAGTGGGTCTGTCCAGTCATCGGCGAGACCAGGTTCACCGACACATGGGGCGAGGCCCGGTCGGGTGGCAGGACCCACGAAGGAGTCGACATCGCAGCGCCGAGCAACACCCCGGTCGTGGCACCGGTTTCAGGGAGGGTCACCTACCGGTGGGATTCGATCGGGGGTAGGTCCTTTGACCTCGTTGCCAACAACGGCGACTACTACTTCGGCACGCACCTCCGCCGGTTCGGCATCGAGGGTCGTGTGTCAGCCGGTGACAACATCGGGTTCGTGGGATCAGATGGAAACGCCGATGCCAACCTGTTGCACTTCGAGTACCACCCCGGAGGCAGGAACAACCCGGTAAACCCCTATCCGCTGGCCTATGCACACTGCGACAGGGCTACTGGTTGATCAGCGGGGCTGACTCACCCCGGTTCGTCGTCAGGCACCTATGGCGTGGTAGCCGCCGTCAACGTGCACCAACTCGCCTGTTGTTGCCGGGAACCAGTCTGAAAGTAGAGCCACGCAGGCCCGTGCGGTCGGTTCGGGATCGTTGACGTTCCAGCCAAGTGGAGAGCGGTCTTCCCATGCGTCCTCGAATTCGCTGAATCCCGGGATGCTCGTGGCGGCCATGGTGCGGATTGGGCCGGCGGCAACCAGGTTGACCCTGATTGCGTCGGGGCCGAGGGTGCGTGCCAGATAGCGCGATGCGGACTCCAGGGCGGCTTTGGCGACACCCATCCAGTTGTATGCAGGCCAGGCGTAGCGTGCGTCGAAGTCCAGCCCCACGATAGAGCCGCCCTTGTCCATCAGGGGGGCAACCACTTCGGCCAGGGTCTTTAGCGAGTAGGCCGAGATCTGCATAGCCACGGCGACGTCGTCCCAGGTGGGTGCCATGAAGTCCTCTCCGAGACAGACCTCGGGAGCAAAGCCGATGGCGTGGAGGGCACCGTCGACGTTGCCCCAGTGGGCAGAGAGGTGTTCTCTGAGCGCGTCGGCCTGTTCCGCGGAAGTTACGTCAAACTCCAGGACCTCGGGTTCGACGGGTAATTTCTGGGCTGTGCGCCTGGTCAGGCTGAGCCCCCGCCCGGCCCCGGTGAGGATCAACTCGGCGCCCTCTTCCTGGGCAAGCCTGGCGACCGCGAAGGCGATCGACGCGTCGGTCAACACCCCTGTGATGAGCAGTTGTTTTCCATCCAGAATTCCCATGACGCCTCCTCAGACGGGTAGACCGGCGATCTCTGTTCTCACGCTCGGCAGAACCGTACCGCCCGTGGTGGCAGTCGAGCGAGATGCCGAATTGCATTCGTCTCCTAGGCTGTAGCCATGGAGATCGGGATTCTGGGCGGCACTGGTTCGGCAGGCAGGGCGATCGCAGCCCGTCTGGCATCGGTTGGGTTCGAGGTGATCCTCGGGTCCCGGAACAGGTACAGGGCCCTGGAGGCCTGCGATGGTCTGCTCGAGAAGTGGCCG
>Ga0066829_10001036_pt1 | contig 10516 bp, 8 predicted proteins | sample ETNtaG_22_FD_65498 | JGI IMG/M metagenome (GOLD analysis project Ga0066829, IMG submission 65498) | Marine microbial and viral communities from oxygen minimum zone, Eastern Pacific Ocean - ETNP201306SV43 | ecosystem: Environmental > Aquatic > Marine > Oceanic | place: Pacific Ocean: Eastern...
GTACACTTCCGCTGCCCGGCGCGAGGCGATGGCGGCGTGGTCGTGGCGGCCCTCGTCCAGCAGCGATTTCACCGCCCCGGCCGTGTCGTACCAGAGCTCGCGCTCGAGTCCGAGCCGGTCGATATAACCCTCGCATTGTGCCAGCGCCTGCGGATGCGAAATGATTTTACGGATGTCACCCAGCGTCGCGTCGGGGTGCGCAATCAAACAGTGGCGCACGCGGAAGATGTGCTCGCCCACGATGGACAGAGCGTGGCGCTGCAGCAGGTCATAATTGCGGTGGATGCTTCCGGCGAGCGAATTCTCCACCGGCACGATGCCGCGTTCGCACTCTCCGTAATCGACCGCGTCAAAAACGGCGTCGAAGGTAGGGCAGGTGACGGGCTTGATCTTGGCGCTAAAAAAGGCGATTGCTGCCGCCTCCGAATATGCGCCGCGCTCGCCCTGGAAGGCTACTTTCATTCCTCGTTGTCTCCCAGCCGGGCGAGGATTTCCGTCGTCATCTGCTGCGTGGAGAGCGCGTTTTTGCGCTGCAGGTCGATTGTGCGGCAGCCGGCGTCAAGCGTGCGCATGACTGCGGCTTCCACAGCGCCGGCCTCGGTTTCCAGCTGCAATGAGTGCCGCAGCAGCATTGCGGCTGAGAGAATCGCGCCGATGGGGTTGGCGATGCCCTCCCCGGCGATATCCGGCGCGGAGCCGTGAACCGGTTCGTAAAGGCCCGGGCCGCCATTGCCCAGCGAGGCCGAGGGCAGGTTGCCCATCGAGCCGGTCAGCACCGAGGCCTGGTCGGTGAGGATGTCGCCGAACATATTGCCGGTGACGAGCACATCGAATGACGCCGGTTGGGTCACCAGACGCATGGCGGCGGCGTCCACAAGTTGGTGGTCAAACTCTATGCGTGGGTGGGCGGCTGCTACCTGGCCCGCGATCTGCCGCCACAGACGGGATGTTTCGAGCACGTTTGCCTTGTCCACCGATGTCACCTTGCGGCGGCGTCCGGCTGCCAGTGTGCAGGCCAGTTCCACCACGCGCTCGACCTCGTAATCCCAGTAAACCATCGAATCCACCGCGCGCGTGCGACCATTTGCGTCGCTTTCGCGTACGCGTGGCTCGCCAAAGTAAATCCCGCCGGTGAGTTCGCGCACCACGAGCACATCAACACCGGCGAGCCGCTCTGCTTTGAGCGGGGATGCCTGCAGCAGGTCGGGGTGCGGGCGCACCGGGCGCAGGTTGGCGAACAGCCCCATCTCTTTGCGCAGCGCCAGCAGACCCATTTCGGGGCGCACTTTCGCGGCCGGGTCGTCCCATTTTGGGCCGCCAACTGCGCCGAGCAGCACCGCGTCGGCCGCGTGGCATGCAGCCAGCGTCTCCTCGGTGAGGGCGCTGCCGTGGCGGTCGATCGAGCAGCCGCCCATCAGATATTCTTCCAATTGAAACTCGTGCCCGAATGAATCGGCGATGCGCTCCAGAATCTGTCGCGCTCCGGCGGTGACTTCCGGGCCAATGCCATCTCCCGGAAGCACGACAATGCGCGCCTTCACGCCAACATCAACCCGTACTCGATGCCATCCATCAGCGCCTGCCAGCTGGCTTCGATTATGTTCGTGCTCGCGCCGACAGTGCTCCAGCGATGATGCCCGTTGTGCATGTCAATCAACACTCGCGTGATTGAGGCCGTTCCATCGCCGCCCTCGAGGATGCGCACTTTGAAATCGGAGAGATGTATCTGCTCGAGCTGCGGGAAAGCGGGAAGCAACGCTTTGCGCAGCGCGATGTTGAGCGCGTTCACCGGGCCGTTGCCGTCGCCGGCGGTGTGGATTTCGTCCTCGCCGACGCGCATCTTTACCAGCGCCTCGGCGAACATGCCGCGGCCCTGGCGGTGCTGCACGGTGGCGGAATAATCCACGAACTCGAATGGCGGCCGGTAGCCGGGCTGACGCCGTTGCAGCCGGATTGCCACCGAGGCCTCCGCCGCCTCAAAGGAGAACCCTTTGGACTCCAGTTCCTTAATCTCAGCCAGCACCTCAGTGACCGTGGAGCGGTCTTCCAACTGCATGCCGAACTCCTCCGCCTTGGAGAGAAGGTTGCCGTGGCCGGAGAGTTCCGAGACCACGGTGCGCATCTCGTTGCCCACCAGCTCCGGATCCACGTGCTGATAGCTGTTGATATTTCGCCGTATGGCGGCCACATGGATGCCACCTTTATGCGCAAAAGCGCTCTGGCCAACATAGGCCTGATGTTCATCGGGTGACAGGTTTGCCATCTCGGCCACGAATTGAGCCACGTCGTACAGGTCCGGTAGATTCCCCTCCGGCAGGCACGTCATCCCCATTTTTAGTTCCAGATCGGGCACTATGCTGCAAAGGTTGGCGTTGCCACAGCGCTCGCCGTATCCGTTGATGGTGCCCTGAATGTGCACCGCGCCCTCGCGCACCGCCACGAGCGTGTTGGCCACCGCGCACTCGGAATCGTTGTGGGTGTGGATGCCCAGCGGGGTTTTAACCTGCGCCGCCACCGCGTTGAAAATGTGCGCCAGTTCCCATGGAACTGCACCGCCGTTTGTGTCGCACAGCACCAGCGTGTCCGCGCCGCCGCGTTGCGCCGCGGCGAGCGTTTGCAGCGCGTGATCGGCGTCGGCTCGATAGCCGTCAAAAAAGTGCTCCGCATCGTAGATTACCTCGCGGCCCTGTGCCTTTAAGTAGGCCACGCTCTGCTCGATGATGCGCAGGTTCTCCTCCGGGGAGGTCTGCAGCACATCGGTCACATGCAGTGTCCACGATTTGCCCACCACGGTGCAGACCGGCGTGTCTGCTTGCAGCAGCGCCAGGATGTTGGCGTCTTCCTCCGGCTTTGAACCGGCGCGGCAGGTGGCTCCGAAGGCGGTGATCTGCGCGTGCTTCAGATTCAATTCTCCCAGGCGCTCGAAAAACTCGACATCCTTCGGGTTCGATCCGGGCCAGCCGCCCTCAATGTAAGCCACGCCCAGATCATCGAGCCGCTGCGCAATGCGCAATTTGTCGTCACATGAAAGCGATATTCCTTCGCGCTGCGTGCCATCTCGCAGCGTGGTGTCGTATATCTGGATGGCGTTTGTCATGCGGCCTCGTAAGCGGCAATCCGCGTCTGGTGCGAGAGGATGTACCTCAGCTGGTCCACGCCGTTGAGCAGGCACTTTTTCGAGAAGTTGTCGATGGGGAAGCTCAGACTGGAGCCGTCGGGGAGGGAAACGCGCTGGCTGGCGAGGTCGATTGTTAGCTCTGCCGCGGGCACTTCCTCAATCAAGTCAAACAGGGACTGATGGGTTTCGGCGTCCACAATAATTGGCAGCAGGCCGTTCTTGAGCGCGTTGTTACGGAAGATGTCGGCAAAGGATGTTGAGATGACGGCGCGGATGCCCCAGCCTGTCAACGCCCAGGGCGCATGTTCACGTGAGGAGCCACAGCCAAAATTATCCCCAGCCAGCAGAATCTGCGCGCCCTGATGCTCCGCCCGGTTGAGCACGAAATCCGGCTTCGGTGAACCATCGGAGTTGTAGCGCCAGTCCGAGAAGAGCGCCACGCCCAGCCCGGCTTTGTCTGTCACTTTCAGAAAGCGCGCTGGGATAATCTGGTCGGTGTCGATGTTGCGGTTGGGGAGCGGGATGACCCGCGATGTCAGTCGCGTGAATTGAGTCACGTTACAGCAATCTCCTCACATCAGCGATTCTCCCGTTGACGGCCGCCGCGGCAGCTGTCAACGGTGAGGCAAGGAAGGTGCGCCCACCTTTACCCTGGCGGCCCTCGAAATTGCGGTTGCTGGTGCTGACCGCGTATTGGCCCGGCTCAATCTGGTCGCCGTTCATGGCGATGCACATCGAGCAGCCCGCCTCGCGCCACTCCGCGCCCGCCGCGCGAAAGACCTGTTGCAGTCCTTCGGCTTCGGCCTGATTCTTCACTTTCTGAGAGCCAGGCACCACCAGCATGCGCACGCTTTCAGCCACTTTGCGCCCGCGCAGCACCTGCGCTGCAAGGCGCAAATCGGAGATGCGCCCGTTGGTGCAGCTTCCGATGAAGACCACATCCACCGGCTGACCGAGCAGCGCCTGCCCCGGCTGCAACCCCATGTAGGCCAGCGCCTTTTCTAGGTTTTGACGCGCTTCCGCATCCGCAGCCTGCGCTGGGTCGGGAATGCGCTCGGTGATGGAGACGCCCATGCCCGGATTGGTGCCAAAAGTGATCATCGGCGCCAATTCGTCCGCGTTCAGGGTGATGCTGCGGTCGAAAGTCGCGCCGGGGTCGGTGGGCAGTTCTCGCCAGACTGCCAGCGCCCGCTCCCAGGCTGCTCCTTCGGGGGCTGATTCTCGGCCGACGAGGTACTCGAAAGTGGTCTCATCGGGGCCGACCATTCCGGCGCGCGCGCCGCCCTCGATGGACATATTGCACACGGTCATGCGTTCTTCTATGGAGAGTGCGCGCACGGCCGCGCCGGTGAACTCAAACACGTGCCCGCTGCCGCCGCCAATGCCAATATCAGCTATCAGCGCTAGGATTATGTCTTTCGCGGAGACACCCGCACCGAGTTTTCCCTCTACGCGCACTTCGAAGGTTTTGGGCTGCTCTTGCAGCAGGCACTGACTGGCGAGCACGTGCTCAACTTCGCTGGTGCCGATGCCGAAAGCCAGCGCGCCGAATGCGCCGTGCGTGGAGGTGTGGCTGTCGCCGCAGACTATGGTCATGCCGGGCTGCGTGCGGCCGAGTTCTGGCCCGATGACGTGCACGATGCCGCGCCGGGGCGAATCCATGCCAAGAAGCTCGACGCCGAACTGCGCGCAATTATCCGCCAGCTGCTGCAGCTGCGCCGCCGCCTGCGTGTCAGCCATGGGCAGCGAGAGCGGGGTGGTGGGGATGGAGTGGTCCATGGTCGCTAGCGTGCGCTCTGGGCGGCGCACTTCCAGGCCACGCTCGCGCAACCCGGTGAATGCTTGCGGCGAGGTGACCTCGTGAATGAGGTGCAGGTCAACGTATAGCACTGCCGGGGATTCCGGCTCTTGCACCACCACGTGGCTTTGCCAGATTTTTTCCAGAAGGGTGCGCGGCTTCACGGGCATTGGTCAGGCGACCTCGCTGTCGGAGGCGAGCGCGGCTGCCGGTTTTTCCGCGGGCAACCCGAGCGCGGCCAGCGCCTTGTTGAGCGCGTTCACGTATGCGCGCGCGCTGGCGACGAAAACATCGGTGCTTGCGCCATGCCCGCCGAACGTGCGATATTGAAGTTGTTCGCGCTGCGGCGAGAGGCGCGTCGGCGCGGCCACCTGCTCCGGGTCTATCTGGATGCGCACGGTGACTTCGCCTAGAGCGTCGATGCCTTCGGTGACTGCGTTTACCTTGTATTCCTGTAATTCGTTAGGCAACTGCACGATTGCATCTATGGCGCTGTAACAGGCATCCACCGGGCCGGTGCCGATGGCGGCCTGCTCAGATTCTTCGCCGTCGGGGCCGACCATGCGCACCGTGGCGGTGGGCATCCCCAGAGTGCCGCACACTATCTGCGCATCCTTCAGGTGGAATACTTCCGCCGGCTGATAAATCTCATCGGTGATGAGCGCCACAAGGTCCGCATCGGCGACCACTTTTTTCTTTTCGGCCACGCGCTTATAGCGCGTGAAAACATCTTTGAGCTCCTCGTCATTCAGGTCGAAGCCCAACTCTTGCAGGCGCACGCGCAGGGCGTGCCGCCCGGAATGTTTGCCCAGCACCAGGGTGGATTGCGAAAGCCCGACGGTCTCTGGTCGCATGATTTCGTAAGTCTCCTCGTGCTTGAGCATTCCGTCCTGGTGGATGCCGGCCTCGTGCGCGAAGGCGTTCGCGCCGACCACGGCTTTGTTCGGTTGCACCACTATTCCGGTGTATTTACTCACCATGCGGCTGCTGCGCGTGATTTGAGTGGTGTCGATACCGTGTTCAAGATTGAAGATGGGCCGGCGAGTGTGCAGTGCCATCACCACTTCCTCCAGCGAGGTGTTGCCGGCGCGCTCGCCGATGCCGTTGATGGTGACCTCCGCTTGGCGCGCACCGGCGCGGATGCCGGCGAGGGTGTTTGCTGTCGCCATCCCGAGGTCATCGTGGCAATGCACCGAGACGATGATGTCCTCGATGCCGGCGGTGTTGGCGATGATTCCCGCAATCAGCGCACCGAACTCGTCCGGGGTGGTGTAGCCGACCGTGTCGGGAATGTTGAGCGTGGTCGCGCCGCACTTGATGGCTTCCGCCAGCACCACGTACAGGAATTCCGGGTCGCTGCGCCCGGCGTCCTCCGGGCTGAATTCCACGTCTTCGCAATACCCTTTGGCGTATGCCACCATTTGCTGCACCCGGTCGACTACTTCCTCCGGATCCATGCGCAGTTTGTGGCGCATGTGGATCTCGGAGGTGGCCAGAAAGGTGTGAATGCGGGGGCGGTCGGCGGACTGAATGGCCTCCCACGCGGCGTCGATGTCTTCTTCTGAGGCGCGTGCCAGTCCGCAGATCACCGGTGGCCGCACGGAATCCTCCGCCCATGCACGTAATTCGTCGGCGCGGCCAACCTGCGCGGAGATGCGCTGCACGGCTGCAAGGTCGTCCGGGGAGGCTATCGGGAAACCGGCCTCGATGATGTCCACGCCCAGCCGAGCGAGCTGGCGGGCGACTTCGATCTTCTCGGCGCTGGTCAGGGTTGCGCCTGGTGATTGCTCGCCGTCGCGCAAGGTGGTATCGAAGAAGCGGACGTAGTTATCCATGGCATTTTCCTCGCAATCTTGCGCTGTGCGTGACGCGTGATGGTCACCTAGCGAGCAGCGCGCGTCACTCCCCGGGTTTTATCGTCACCGGATCGAGGAATGGCATCATCTGGCGCAATTCCGCGCCGACCTGCTCAATCAGGTGACTCTGCTCTTCGCGCCGTTTCTGGTTGAACCACGGGCGTCCGTTTTTATTTTCCGCAATCCACTTTTCGGCGTACGCTCCGCTCTGGATATCTTCCAAGATTTCCGTCATCGCCCCGACGGTCTCCTCGGTCACTATGCGCGGGCCGGAGACGTAATCGCCGTGTTCGGCCGTATCGGAGATTGAGTAGCGCATGTAATTCAGGCCACCCTGATAGATCAGATCAACGATGAGCTTGAGTTCGTGCATGCACTCGAAATAAGCGACCTCCGGCTGATAACCGGCCTTGACCAGCGTCTCGAAGGCGGCCTTGACCAGCGCGCTCACCCCACCGCAGAGGATGCTTTGCTCGCCGAAGAGGTCGGTCTCGGTTTCCTCGGCGAAGGTGGTCTCCAGCGCGCCGGCGCGCGTCACGCCGATGCCCCAGGCATAAGAAAGTGCGACCTCGCGCGCAGCTCCGGAGGCATCCTGATGCACCGCCAGCAAGCCAGGGGTGCAACCGCCCTCCACGAAGGTCTCGCGCACGCGGTGCCCGGGCGCTTTGGGCGCAATCATGCTCACGTCCACCTCGGGCGGCGGCTCGATGGTTTTGAAGCGTATGTTGAAGCCGTGCCCGAACATCAGCGTCTTTCCGGCGCCGAGGTGCGGCTGGATGCTCTCGGCGTAGATTTCCGGCTGAGCAGTGTCGGGCGCCAGCAGCATAATCACATCCGCCCATTCGCTCGCGGCAGCCACGCTCATTACCTGAAGCCCGTCCGCTTCGGCTTTGGCTTTGCTCTTGCTGCCTTCGTGCAGGCCCACCGTGACATTGACGCCGTTGTCATTTAGGTTCTGGGCGTGGGCATGGCCCTGCGAGCCATAGCCAATCACGGCCACCTTTTTCCCTTTTATGATCGACGGGTCAGCGTCGTTGTCGTAATAGATAGTTGCCATGTTTTCTCCTTTGATCTGGGCGATGTTATTCTTCGGGTGCAGCGTCAACGGCCGGCTGCCCGTTTGTTCCGGCTGCCACTAGGGGCAGGTCAGTGGAGACCTCCTCGCCGCCGCGCAGAATCGCCACCACGCCGGTGCGCTGCACCTCCACAATTGAGAACGGCTTCAGCATGCGCAGCAGGCGGTTGACCTTCTCTACCGTTCCGGTGATTTCGAGTACCAGACTATGCGGGGCGGCGTCGACGATGTTGGCGCGGAAAATGTCGGCGATTTGCACGATTTCGCTGCGGTTGACGCTGTCGGCCTTCACCTTGACCAGCGCCAGCTCGCGCGCCACAGCGCCCTTGTGCGTCAGGTCATCCACACGCAGCACGTTCACCAATTTGTACAGGTTGGCTTCGATGCGCCGCGCGATGCCCTCCTCGGCCGCATCCACCATGATGGTCATGCGCGAAACTCCCGGCAGGTGGGTGTGGCCGACGGCGAGCGATTCGATGTTGTAGGCGCGGCGGCGAAAGAGCGAAGCCACCCGATTGAGCACGCCCGGTTTGTCTTCTACGTAAGCGATTATTGTGTGTAACATTGTCGCCTCTCTATGCTTTTTCCGGTTTTGGTCTGCGGATCATGTCCTGCAAGTCGGCGCCGGCCGGCACCATTGGATAGACTGAATCTTCCTTTTCCACGGCGAAATCAATTACGGAAACCCCCGGCGTGTTCTGTGCGGTGCGCACGGCGGCCTCGACCTGCTCGCGTTTTTCGACGCGCAGGCCCTGAGCGCCATAGGCTTCCGCCAGTTTGACGAAGTCCGGGTTGAGCAGCGGCGTGGCGGCGTAGCGGCCGTTGAAGAAAAACTCCTGCCATTGGCGCACCATGCCGAGATAACCGTTATTGATTATTGCCACGTTCAGATTCAGTTGCTCCTGCGCGCATGTCATCAACTCGGCGGAATTCATCTGGAAGCCGCCGTCCCCGCACATCACCCAGACTTCTTTTTCCGGGCAGGCGATTTTCGCCCCCATTGCCGCCGGAAGGGCGAAGCCCATAGTTCCCAGCCCGCCGGAGGTGATGAGCGAGCGCGGGTCATCGTGGTGGTAATATTGCGCCTCCCACATCTGGTGCTGCCCCACGTCGCTGACCACCAGCGCATCCCCCTCAGTGATGCGCCACACGTCGTGTATCACGTGCGCAGCGTACAGATGACCCATGTCCGGAAGGTCCTTGATATCGCGCACAGCCGAATCGCGCTTGAGTGCATCGATTGTTGCCAGCCAATCGCTGTGCTGCCCGTTTGCGGTCAGCGGCAGCAGTTCTTCCAGCGTCTCGCGTACGTCGCCCACGATGGCCACATCCACCTTTACGTTTTTGTCCACCTCCGAGGGGTCAATCTCCACGTGTATCTTGCGCGCGTTCTGCGCGTAGGTGGCAAGGTTCCCGGTCACGCGGTCGTCAAAGCGCATGCCGAAAGCCAGCAGCAGGTCGGCCTGTTGAATGGCGCTGTTGACCCAGGATTCTCCGTGCATGCCCATCATGCCGAGGTTGAGTGGGTGGGAAGCCGGGAAAGCACCGATCCCCAACAGCGTGGTCGAAAGTGGGATGTTGGTACGCTCCACAAATTCACGCAGCGCGGCCATCGCGCCGGAGGCGATCACACCCTGTCCGGCCAGAATTAGCGGGTGCTTGGCACTGTTTATCAGTTCAGACGCACGCTGGAAGGTCTCCGGGGCTGCGCGCAGGTCAGGGCGGTAGCCGGGCAACCGCACTGGGGCGTCATCCCACTCGAAATCGGCCTCCGCCACTTGCGCGTCCTTGGCGATGTCGACAAGCACTGGCCCCGGCCGCCCGGAGCGCGCCACGTAGAATGCCTCGTGCAGCGTGGCCGCAAGTTCATCCACCTCGGTGACAAGGTAGTTGTGTTTTGTGATTGGCAGCGTCACCCCGGTCACGTCGGTCTCCTGAAAGGCGTCCGTGCCGATGACCTGCGCGGACACCTGCCCGGTGATGCACACTATCGGGGATGAATCCAGCATTGCCGTGGCGATGCCGGTGACCAGATTAGTTGCGCCGGGCCCGGAGGTGGCCATGGCCACTCCTACTTTGCCTGAGGCGCGCGCGTAGCCATCGGCCGCGTGCGCGGCGCCCTGCTCGTGGCGGGTGAGAATGTGGTGTAGGTCATAATCGAGCATGGCGTCATAGATCGGCATGATTGCGCCGCCCGGATAGCCGAAGATATGCTCCACGCCTTCGCGCACAAGCACCTCCATGGTTATTTGTGATCCGTTCAGTTTCGGCATTTTCAACTCTCCTCTCACGCGCGCGACCTGCCGCGAGTGCCGCCGACCGTGGTTCTTACCGCTGCTAGCCCACAGAAGCAAAAGAGCCGCTCCGTAGTGTGGGGCGGCTCCTGTTTTGCTCTCGCTTTGGCCTGGATGTTAGTGTGTGCTAACCCTGGCCGGTGCCGTCCCATGTGCATTCGGCTGCTCCACAATGACTAGAAGCAAGACGATTACGGGTAGGACGAGCAGTGTAAAGGACATTTCTGTGCAGGCGTTTTTATCTCAGATATGCGAGTCTACTGCAAGCGGAGGGTAATGTCAAGGCGATATTCCGGCCCCGATACTGGCCGCCTAAGCAAATTCCAACAGGTTCAATCGCCAAGAATCGCGCGCGCCACTGCGCGCATGCTCTTT
>Ga0066829_10001058_pt1 | contig 10427 bp, 8 predicted proteins | sample ETNtaG_22_FD_65498 | JGI IMG/M metagenome (GOLD analysis project Ga0066829, IMG submission 65498) | Marine microbial and viral communities from oxygen minimum zone, Eastern Pacific Ocean - ETNP201306SV43 | ecosystem: Environmental > Aquatic > Marine > Oceanic | place: Pacific Ocean: Eastern...
CTGCAATAACTAACCCCCCTGCCGGCAAGCCTGGATTCTCCTGGAACGCCGAGGTGCTTATAAGTCGCCCCTGTGGTCAACAGGACCGATTTTGTCAGAAACCGTCTCCGGGTCGTCAAAACCTCGATCGGATTTCCAGGCTGAATATCCACCACCTCTTCCCCTTGAAAAATCTGGATATATTGAAGTGCATGGCTGACCATTATATCGACCAGCGCTTTTCCACCGATTTGCGTAAACCCCGGATAGTTCTCAACAACCGGGGTGGTAGCAACTTGTCCGCCGAGCGCCTTGCGCTCTATTACTGCCGAGTTTAGACCGCTTCGAACAGCATAAATACCAGCGGTCAACCCCGCCGGTCCACCACCCACGATCAAAAGATCTGTCTCAACAAGTTCCGCATCGCTTTCAGGGATGAAAATTGTTTGAGCTTCTAGATTTTTCAAGGACGAAACAAAGACTTCCTCGGTTTGAGCCCCTTGCCCGATCAGCACGTCATCGGCAAATGTCATCGGAACACTGTGGGCTGAATATTGATCAGCCAGGTCAGATCTGCATTGGATATCGACGATTTCAAGAGAGATCAGGTCCGGAATTTCAACAGCAGCCTTTACCGCGTTAACCGCCTGCTGAGGACAATAGGGACAGGTCGCGCTGACAAACACTTTGATTTTTCTGGGTGTATCGATTTTTCTTATTACTTCGATTGACGGACTACTTAAATTGCTCTTTCCCAGGCCCACTAGAGTCAATGTTTCAAGGAAAGTCCGTCCCTCTTCACCCATGGGAGCCCCGATCCAACGTATGGAATAACACTCAGGGTTGATTAAGAGCGTCGGTGAGCTCTCAACGTTCCATTTTTGCGCAAGATCGTGATCCAAATAATATTCTCGAAAGGTAATTTTATCAGTCAACTGACGGAATAAACGGACAATTTCTCTGTTAGTCTGACAGAAAATATTATCCTCACCTCTCTTTGTGAACTGATAAATAGGGATGTCATTGGGCAATCGTTCAAAAGTGGCTTTCAGCTGGTCCATGAAAACACCGCTTTCAGATCCAGTCAAATTGGTATCGATCTCTTTGGTATCTTCCATTCGATTCTCCCTTTGGTTAATTATTGATCCTTAATGGGCGATAACCCTCTATATGAAAATTAGAGGGTAATCCATATATATTTTAACGATCCGAAGTAACGGTGTCAACTTCGGTTCAATCAAAGTAAAAGCCGTGATTTCCCGCTTGGGGACCGTATCACCCAATCCGGGGCTCAATTTTTTTCAATGGCGGAAATATTCTGGGATTAGCATGGATTAGCGTCAGCGATTTTCCTTGCAAGATTCAAATCAGCCCGGGTGGTTATTTTAAAGTTGATCCTGCTTCCTTTTATAATCTTGATGGTTTCATTAAGACGTTCCACGAGGATCGCGTCATCTGTTCCAGAAAAACTTTCCTCCCTTGCCTGTTCGTGAGCATTTCGGATTAAAGCATATTGAAACGCCTGTGGTGTCTGCGCCAGCCATATCTTTTCTCTTTCAACAGTCTTTTTGATGTACCCGGATCGAGTGATATGCTTTAGCGTGTCATCTGCGGGCATGCCGAGGATGCACGCGCCACATTCTTTGGCACCCAGGATAACCGCTTCGATCCGATCCTGCTCTATGAATGGGCGAACTCCGTCATGGATGACCACTATGCCTTCTTTATTATCAGCTGACAGTAGGCCGTTATACACGGACTCCTGCCGTGTTGCACCGCCCAAAATGACCTTGACCGTTTTTTGAAGTCCGAGTGGCTCTAGAATTCGGCTTTTACAAAAATCAGACTCTTTCCTCGAAACAACTAATAGGATCTGATCTATCCCGCCACAAGAGTCAAACGCTAACAAAGTCCGTGCAAGGATCGGTTGGCCTTCAATAAAAAGGTACTGTTTGCTGACGTTGCCGCCGATCCGGATTCCTTTTCCGGCGGATGGGATGATGGCTGTGGTCATTTGAAGTGGGTTTTTGTGTTTTGTGGTCAATTATTTCAGGTACGCCAATTCGCTTGGAAGGGGTACTCCTTTTCCGATCGAGTCTTCACCATAATTGACACTGGCAAGAATTTCTATATCTTTTAACGCCCTAGCATCTCCTTTAAAGATCACTTCGGTGATATTTTCTTTTTGAATTTTTCCGCCTGCCCATTGTATATCCAGAACACTGCTCGCATCGAAGCGATCATCTACAATGCACAATTCTACTTGCCCACCAAAATGTTGAACAATTTTTGCAACCAAAAGGCTGGGCCTGGCATGGAAACCTAGACTGACGGGAACACCAACGGTGATTGATGAGTGTTCGATGTTTTCATTGAGTATCTCCTTTGCAAGTTCCTTACCCGAATTGAGGAAATGGAATGTATAAAAGAGACAACAGTTGATGGTTCGATCCAATAGAATCTTCGGATCAACCAAAAAAACAAGCTTTTCCCGGACTTTTTTGTAAATATTTTTATATCCGGCATCATGGAGGTGACGTTCATAAAAATGCAAAAGCCTTCCGATCATTTGAAGAAGATGAAACACAAAGGAAAAATAACCCCGAAGTTGTTTGAGCTTGCGATTGCCAAACCGGTAACCGCCATGTATCACATAGGTATCAAAGGAAGATTGAAGATTGTGAACAAGCATTTCAAATCGCCGAATTTCAACCTCATTGACCTTTTCAGGAACGATAGTTTGTATCCCCTTAATGTCATAGGGCTTATAAAATCCCAACTGATCAAAGTTTCGTGCAATACTTAAGAGTTCACTTGCAATTTTAACGATGTTTTCTTTTTCCAAATCCTTATCAACATCATCAATGTCATAGTCGAGCATCTCACTTGTCGCAACACCCGGGAATTCCGAAGGAGAATATCCTTTATCCGGGATCGGAATTTTTAGACGTTGGGCCTCGTCAAGAATGATCGGCGCCATTTTTATTATAGATTCTTTTATGAAACTCTGGGTAATCCGCAACTCTCTTTCAAAATCCTCGATTCCTGGAATGCCATAAAAGATAAGCCGATTCAATATATGTTGGCCCGAATATCCTCCACGACTCAAATGCCGAACCGCCGCTGAAAGCTCTCTGTAAAAATACCAGTTTTTGCTGTTTTTAGCGCCGTGGAAATCAAGAAAATCTTCCAAAAGTTGTGAGGTGGATATCAGCTTCGAATAGAGATATTTAGTAAAAACAGGCTGGGATGAATCTAGACTGGAGACGTAGATGGAGCATCTCAGGTAGTCATTTGAAAATAACCGAACCTTTTCATAAAATGAGGTATCACAAACAGATTGTAACGCTTCCATTTTATTATACTGTTGCTTTTTAATCGATCGTGGAATACAATTTTTATTCAATGAAAATCGGCCGAAGCAGCTCATAAGCCGAATTCTGTCCCTTATTTTGGTTGCCCAAAAAAAGGTAACGATCATTCATCTGAAGATGTCGGTTGCCCGGCACCTTTTGCGACCTACCCAGGAACTCGAACGGGCCATTCTCAAGCATTCCTCTATGTGGTCTTGCACCAGGTGGGGTTTGCCAAGCTTCCCAGGTCACCCTGGGAACTGGTGTGCCCTTACCACACCATTTCACCCTTACCCGGCACCCAGCATCTAGAGTGTCGGGCGGTATACTTTCTGTTGCACTTTCCTTCACGTTGCCGCGACTCCACGTTATGGAGCACCCTGCCCTGAGGTGTTCGGACTTTCCTCTGGATCATATGGATAATCCAGCGATCGTTTGTTCTGCTCCGGCCGATACCTAGGAATTATCCCAGTAAATCATTCTTTGACAATTTGGACAAAATCTCAGGTCATCACCCTTCTGAAGTTCGTTGTACATTTGCGGTGGAATATTCAGATTGCACCCACGGCAGACTGCATTCTTCACAGGAGCGATGGCCATTATTTTCACGATGTCTTTTATCACCGTATATTTACTCAGCAACTTGGGATCAATGATTTTAGAAGCTCTATTTCGATCCATTTCGAGTTGCCCAAGCAATTTCATCTTTTCTGCTGCGTCATGTTCAATCGTTTGCTTTTCCTGGTTTGTGATCTCAATCAGATCTTTGTATTCATTTCTTTTGGCAGCGATCGCATTCCCAAAATCATCCATACGGTCTAAACATTCTAACATCTCATCTTCAATTTGAGAAATCTTTGCCTTTAGATCATCAATTTCTTTTAGTATTGCCTGGTACTCTTTGTTTGTTTTAACCGATCTAAGATTTGTTTCACTTTTTTTTACCCGCGACAGGTACAGTTGAGCATCAGATTCCCACGAGCGGTACTTTATTTGCAAACCCTCTAATTCCAATTCATCACATTCAATCTCTTTCTGAAACATCCCGATTTTGGCATCAAGGGCTTCGGTTCTTTTTGAAACATCGTTTAAAACTGATTTAATATTTTCAGTGTCCTTTTCGATCGTTTGAAGGTTTATCAGGCTATCGATTTGTTCTTTCATATATGCTTCCTTATTAGAGGATCATCTAAAATGATAATTTAACAATTTTCGAAAAAAAATAAAGTGTCACCCGCTAAAAAAACGAACGGGTTTTTTCAATCCCGCACCCTTCAACCTGGATATCCATTCTTGTTTCAGAGAGCGCCTTTTGAAGCCTTGCAGTCAGGTTGTCAACGATCAAATGCTCTGATGCAAGATACCTGATATCAATTAGATCATTATTTAGAGCCTCCACTGCCCTTGCGTCATGATACCGAAAGTCGCCACTAATATAAACCTCGGCATCTGGAGAGAGGAAATGTTTCATCAAACCGGAGCCGCTTCCGCTGCATATCGCAACTCTTTTTACAGGTAAATCGGCCTTCCCCGAAATTTTAACCGTACCAATCCCAAGTTTTTTCTTTGCCGATAAAGCAGGGGTCTTCAGTTCCATCCTTTCTTCTAATTTCCCGATTCTGCCGATGCCTTCGTTGCTTTCGCAACAGAATATTTGTTTAACCTCTCCAAGGATTTTCCATTCTTTTAACCCAAAATTCTTTTGTAACTAAAAAGGCGTGATTTTTGAGTATAACCACGCCTTAATCGTTCAATATCCAGAAGGCAGAAAATATAGCCCATCTCCTGTTCCGCTATTTTAATCCTACACAGATTTTGTTTAAATCCTCAACTCCGTTGATGGGCCCACCTGGGTTCGAACCAGGGACCGACCGGTTATGAGCCGGTGGCTCTGCCAACTGAGCTATGGGCCCATATGTCTTCGTGGCGACTGTGTTACTAACTTTATAACACCTTTTTGTCAAGCTTTAGTCTTCAATAAAACCTTTCAATTTGCGACTTCGCGTCGGATGTCTCAACTTTCGTAATGCTTTTGCTTCGATCTGCCGAATCCGTTCACGGGTTACCGTAAAATCCTGCCCGACCTCCTCAAGCGTGTGATCGGCTTTTTCCCCGATTCCAAAGCGCATCCGTAACACTTTTTCCTCCCTCGGTGTCAGAGTCGCTAGAACTTTCCGAGTCCTTTCGGCCAGATTTAAATTTACCGCAGCATCTGAAGGAAGAATAAATTTCTTGTCTTCGATGAAATCGCCAAGATGACTATCCTCTTCTTCACCGATAGGCGTTTCCAAAGAAATCGGCTCACGAGCAATTTTCAAAACTTTTCTGACTTTGTCTAAGTGGATCTCCATTTTTTCTGCTATTTCTTCAGGAGCCGGTTCCCGTCCGAGTTCCTGTACGAGACACCTGGATGTACGAATTAACTTATTAATGGTCTCAATCATGTGCACCGGAATCCGAATGGTTCTGGCTTGGTCGGCTATGGCACGGGTGATCGCCTGTCGGATCCACCAGGTGGCATAGGTGCTGAATTTATACCCCCGGCGATATTCGAACTTATCCACAGCCTTCATCAGACCGATATTCCCTTCCTGAATCAAATCGAGAAACTGTAAACCCCGGTTGGTATATTTTTTTGCAATGCTGACAACCAGGCGGAGATTTGCCTTCGTTAGCTCACTTTTTGCTTTTTTAACTTTTTGACGTCCTTTTTCGGCATGTGCAATTGCTTTTTGCAGTGAACGGCTGTCAGCAATGATCGCAATCTCTCTTTCGGCTATTCGTCTTGTTATTTTTTTCGCTTTGGCATACAAGGCTTTAATATCACCCTTTTTCAAATCGGAACTGGATTCCGCCCAGCTGAGGAACCTGCTTCTGTTTTCAATCTGGCTTCTGAGTTCGGCTATTGAAACATTGAGTTTATCAGCATAGGATAAAAGCTCTTGATTCATGGCATCGAACCAACTAATCTGCTCTTGGATGATCAGATCAATATCATCAATAACCTTTCCCTCAAGTCGCCAATCATTAAGTGAATTTAAAATTTTTCTATTCCTGCGTAGGATACGCCTTCTGGTTCTGCGCTTTTCTCCTAGATTGGGCGAAGACGAATAAAGAGCTTTGCGAAATACCTTATTTTCTTCGTTTAGAATTTGAATAGAACGGATGGTGCTCAAAAATTCTTCAATTTGAAATGCTTCATCAACATATGTATCCCCTTCATCGATATCCCTCAGCACGTGCTTTGGGCGGAGAAAACCGTTTTCAATCTGGTCACCGAATTTTATAATGCAGTGCACACCTAATGAGGTTTCAAGCAGGGATTTTAATATTTCTTGTTCCCCGGCTTCAATCCTTTTTGCTATTTCAACCTCTCCTTCCCGGCTTAAAAGCGTGACCAGACCCATTTCACGCAGATACATTTTCACCGGATCCGTTACTTTGCCAAAATCCGGAACAGCAGCCTCGCTCTCTTTGGTTTTTTTCGGTTTAATTTTTTCAATACACTCCTTTACTCTTTTTTTCTCTTCATCAACTATTTCAATGCCTAAATTATTAAACATGATCAGTTTTTCATCAATTTGATCCGGTAGCAGTTCCTTCGGGAGAACCTCATTAATTTCATCATAGGTCAAATAGCCTATAGTTTGACCCTTTGCGATAAGCGCTTTGAGTTTTTTTTCATCTAACCTTTTGGTGCTTTTTTGTTTGGCCGGCGTCTTTTTACCTAAAGTTTTTTTGTTGTCTTTTTTTGCCCTTTTCTGTTTTGAATCGGGTTGAGTTACCATAAATTTTGGTCTCCTGCAAATATTCAGGTTGTTTATCCACTTTTGCGGGCCTGGTTTTGTTTTTCCTTCAATAAGGCCAAAAGCTGTTCCGGGTCATCACGCATCTCAGCTGCCTTTATTTTTAGTAATAATGTATTTTCCCGGCGATGCTTGATTGACTCAAATTGATTCATCAGCCTGTGACAGCCTTCCTTTTCCCAAAGATCCTCACCAATCGCCAAAGAAATGATAATGCGTTTTTTCTCTTCATTATCAATTGATGTGATCATATCAGAAACAAATTTATTGAAAGGCCCACTGTAACCCACTATCATTTCTCCAATTGATTTGAGCGTTTCATCTTCGAAATGTTTCAGCAAATTCCGGCTCGTCACTTCGGGGATCGCATCCGGAAATTGAAGCATCATCTCAATAATTTTTCTTTCCAGTTTGCTTCCCATCTCCTTAGGCGCTTTTTTTTTGGCCCCTGTTTTGTCAAAATGATATATTTGATTTGAAATGGTCGTTTTTCGGGATGAGGTCTCCCTTACTTTTTCAAGAACAGCAGCTTCATCGACGCCGATTCGTTCCGAAACCTTTTGGATATATAAGGACCGGGCGATCCTGTCATTTATCAATGCCAGTGGCCCTTTCAGGTCTGAAATAATTCGGATCTTACCCTCTATTGAAAGTCCATGTTTTTTGACAGCAGATTCGATCAAAAACGTTATAATGCCGAGTGCCTTTGAAACAACATCCGTGAAGGCTTCAGATCCAGAATTAAAAAGGTATGAATCAGGATCATGTCCGGCCGGGAGCACGACAATTCTGGCATCGACCTCCTCTGTCCGAAAGATTTCAATAACCCGGTGGGCCGCCTTTATCCCGGAATCGTCCGAATCGTATACCAGATAAAACTTGGAGACAAATCCTTTCAGAAGCCGGATATGTTCCTTTGTAAGCCCTGTTCCAAGCGTGGCCACTGTATTTTCGATTCCATGCTGATGAAGCGCGAAAAGATCAAAGTATCCCTCCACAATAAAAACAGTATCGCTTTCTCTGCACCTTTTTTTCGCCCTATTCAGACCGTAAAGGGAACGGCCCTTGTTGAAAACAGGTGTCTCCGGCGAGTTGAGATACTTCGGCAGGGCATCATCCAGGACCCGTCCCCCAAAACCAATGACCTGCTGGTTTAAATTAAAAATAGGGAAAACAATGCGGTTTCTAAACCGGTCATAATATCCGCCTCGACTCTTTTTTGAAATGATCAAACCTGTCTTTTCAACAAGGTTGGCCGGGATTTTCTTTTGGGAAAAGTGATTAACAAGACGCTCCCACCCTAAAGGTGCATACCCAATATGAAAATCGTCAATGGTCTTTTTGGTCAGCCGTCGTGACAGGAGATACGCCTTTGCACTTTTTCCTTCACTGCTTTTAAGAAGTGTCTGACGGAAAAAAGCCGTTGCCTCCTTATTGACGCCGAGCAAGTTTTCTCGTTCGGTGTTCAATCTTTTCTGTTCTGATGACAGGTTAGTTATTGGGATCTCAATGCCATATTTTCTTGCCAGTGATCGCGCAGCGTCAGGAAAGGAGATGCCCTCCTGCTTCATCAGAAAGCTGAAGACATTCCCACCCTCACTACACCCAAAACAGTGAAATATCTGTTTTTCAGGACTCACGGTAAAGGATGGCGTTTTTTCTGAGTGAAACGGGCACAACCCCAGGTAATTTTTTCCTGTTTTTTTCAGCAGAACCACTTCAGAAACAACGTCCACAAGATCTGCATTGTTCTTAATCTCTGAAATTTTATCGTTGGGGATAAAACTTGTCAAAAAGAACACCCCCCATTGCTATAAATACAAGGAAGATAGAAAATATTGGAAGAGTCGTAAATGACCGAAAGAATTAATTTGGTTTAAATCGTTTTATAAAAAACCCTTGGTTGAGTGAGCACCTAATACCCTCTTATTAAATGAAACAGCACTGTTCAATGCTCTGCCGGTGGCCTTAAATATCGATTCTATAACATGGTGATCATTTTCACCATAAAATACATTGATATGCAGTGTTATACCACCCCTGGTTGCAAACGCTTTGAAAAATTCCTTGGCAAGTTGGATGTCAAAGTTCCCTTTTACCACAGGGGCGCATGGTGTATTATAGACCAGATGTGGCCGATTTGAAAGATCGAGGGTCACGGCGGTCAGGGCCTCATCCATCGGTGTCACCGCATGACCGTACCGGTTGATACCTGTTCGATCTCCAAGCGCCTTATTCAATGCATCCCCGCATACAATACCAACGTCCTCCACCGTATGATGAAAGTCGACATCGGTATCCCCCTCGGCACTTATTGATAGCTTAAAGAACCCATGGGTCGACAGGAGAGAAAGCATGTGATCAAAAAACGGAATTCCCGTGGTAATCTGTCCTCCACCGCTACTGTCCAAGTTCAGTTTGACAGTAATTTTTGTCTCCTTTGTCGTTCGATCGACCTCAGCTTTGCGTGCCTTCATCATCACTTTGCGGAATTTGCCGGTTTATATCTTTTGTGAAAATATCCATTTTCTGTCAAAAATCAAGCCCATGTTGTTTGAATTCGGACAATTTCAAAGGGAAATAAGCCCAAAAGAATTGTTGAACCTTAGATCTGCGAACGTTCAGTATACCGCAGTCTTGCCTCCTGGCAGATGAAATCATCGGTTCAATCAATTTTCTCTTGATTTTTGGGGTTGAAGTGGAGATGAGGGGATTTGAACCCCTGACCTCGGCGTTGCGAACGCCGCGCTCTCCCAACTGAGCTACATCCCCACAAAGGAGGTGCTTATCTATCAAATTCCACGATATGGGTCAATCGAAAAAACCATTGTTTTATAAATAACCCGACTTGGTTTTCTTTTTTATCAACCAGGGTTAATCATTTCTTCGGCGAGTTCAACAAAGTCGGATGATCCATGACAGGCAGGTCGGTAATAAATTACCGGTTTTCCGGCCGCCGTGCTTTCAGCAATGGTTGTATTTATCCTTATTGTCGTGTCCAAAAGCAAATTTTGGTATCTATCGTTTTTTCTGAGCTTTTCCATGACCTGATGGCTGACCTTTGTCCGTTTATCAAAAAATGTCGGAACAATTCCGGTAATACTGAGCCCTGGGTTAATTTCTGCCTTTATACCTTCGATCGTATCAAATAATTCATCAAGAGCATCAAATGAATATGGATGTGTTTGACACGGAATGAGTATCTCTTCTGCGCAGGCGAGGACATTAACGGTTAGCAGCGAAAGACTCGGAGGGGTATCGATAAGAATAAAATCGTATCTGATGGTCA
>Ga0066829_10001071_pt1 | contig 10335 bp, 10 predicted proteins | sample ETNtaG_22_FD_65498 | JGI IMG/M metagenome (GOLD analysis project Ga0066829, IMG submission 65498) | Marine microbial and viral communities from oxygen minimum zone, Eastern Pacific Ocean - ETNP201306SV43 | ecosystem: Environmental > Aquatic > Marine > Oceanic | place: Pacific Ocean: Eastern...
TTGCACTGGAATTAAAAGTAATCGGATTAATTAATATTCAGTTTGCATTTAAGGATGGGCAAGTTTTTGTTTTGGAAGTGAATCCAAGAGCCAGCCGAACAGTCCCGTTTGTTAGTAAAGCTACAAATATTCCATTGGCTCGAATAGCGTCTCAACTATCTACAGGAGCCCATCTGTCTGAATTTGATTTAAAAGCTTGGGATCATAACCATCATGTAGCGGTAAAAGAAGCGGTGCTTCCGTTTAATAAATTTCCGGAAGAATCCATTTTTCTAAGTCCTGAAATGAAATCAACCGGGGAAGTGATGGGTATATCGAATACACTAGGAGAATCTTTTCGTCGAGCGTCTATCAGTGCTGGAAATAATATTCCGAATTCAGGAACAGTCTTTCTTTCTGTCAATGATTCTGACAAGTTGAATGTGATTCCTATTGCCCGGGATCTCCATGAAATTGGTTTCAAATTGGTGGCAACTTCAGGTACTGCAAAGGAATTGATGCAAAATGGACTCCAAGTAGAGTCCATTTTTAAAGTAGGTGAAGGTCGGCCCAACGTGGTTGACTGGATAAAAAATGATGAAATTGATTTAGTAATCAATACTCCCATGGGCGCTCAAGCTCGATATGATGAAGAATCCATTGGTCGATCATGTATTCAAAAAGGTATTGTGGCGATAACAACTTTATCAGGTGCGGAAGCAGCCGTAAGAGCTATTCGGTTATCAAATAAAACGATTAATGTACATTCTATACAAGAATATCATTTCTAAACTTCCTGTTTGCTATTTCTAAAATAATTCGATAGTATTTTTGTCATTATCTGTTCGATTTAGGGCAGGACAACATAAAAAATATATAAATGAACGATAACGCATCACCTGATCAATTTCAAGACCCGGACGTTTCAACGACCGAATTGGACGAAGTGATTCATGCCAATAAAGAACTCTATGATAAACTAAATAAACTTCCAGAGATAGAGGCCTTAGAAGCAATTGCAATTGAAGAGGAAGAGGACCATCATAAGGATGACAAACCTCATCCATTCCTAGTTTCAGTAGAAAAAATAAAAGATTTCTATACTGAAAATGAACTTATACGATATGCTTCTTGGTCTATTTTACTCATATTGATATCGACCACGGCACTCACAATGATTGAATATGATATGTTTAAGGAAAGTGTGTCGGGTCAAGTTGGAAAAACATTTATTTTTGGTGGAGATGAACCGAATTGGCTAGATACATTTTTCCACACTTTCTGGTGGTCGATTGTTACGTTCACTACCGTAGGTTACGGTGATGTGAGTCCGGTAACCCATCTAGGAAAATTTCTTACAATTATAATCATGCTTTTAAACTTTGGCGTCGTCACATTACTTGGCGGTGCTGTTGCATCCGTATTGGTTGCAAAACGACTAACAGGAGATGATACCTTGGACGAAAGTAAATTTAACGGCCATTTGGTCATTGCAGGATGGAATTCATATGTTCCATCGATTTTAAAACTAATTGATGCCAACGTTGATGCAACCGATATTGTTATATTGGTTAACGTAACAGACCGTGATATTATTCAACGTGCTACAACAGGGTATGAAAGGCTCGATATCCACCACATCCCGGAAAATTTTACCCATGAATCTGTGTTACGGAAAGCGTTCTTGGAAAAAGCGGGTACTTTTATGATTCTACCCGACAATTCTGGCCTATTACCACATGAGGAACCCGACGAGGATAAAACGGTCTTAACATGTTTGACAGCGAAATCTATTTCTGAATCCTGTAATGTTATTGCTCATGTATTGGATACCGAAACTGTCTCTCACCTTGAGCGTGCCAATGCCAACGAAATTGTGATTCCCGATGATCATGTGCCTCATCTATTGGCTAAACATGTAACAGACCCAGGTGTCCCGCAATTTTTTGATAACTTGATTTTACAAGAAGAAAAGGACAAGGGCCTTCAGGAGGTTAAAATTCCAAGAAGTCTAAATAAACAGTCCCATAATAAGATATCTGCTTTTTATAAATTCAAATACAATTGGCTTCTTGTTGGATACGCTATCCGAAAGGCCGGTTTTAGTTTGGATGAACAAATGGGAGAAAGCGGTAGCCCTCTTATACGTAGCATGATCAAGGAGCAGTTGGAAGGTGCTGGTGTTAATTTAACCAGCGATGAGCATGTGGTTGTGGAGATTAACCCACCAGATGACTATAAAGTTGATGAAAAACATAGCGCATTGGTCTTGAGGTAAATTATGAATCCTACAGCAGAACAAATTCAAAAGATTAATCATTTCAGTAAAGTGCCAAAAGGCATGTGCGAAAAGATTGCTTCTGTGGTTGAAATTCAGGAATGCCAGCCTAAAGACCAATTACTCACGGAAGGTGACACAGGCGATACCATGGTTCTTGTTTTCCAAGGGCAGGTTGAAGTTTCAAAAAATATGATGGTGAAAACTGCTAGTGGTATTACCACATCCAGGAAGCCTATTATAAGGCTGGAAACAACGGATCCGTCGCCCACTTCAGATCCGATTACAGAACCAACTGTATTTGTTGTTGAGGCTCCTGCATTTGGAATTGGTGAATTTTCGCTTGTCTTAGACGATGCAATTCGAACGGCTCATGTTCATGCAATGACTCCCGTGAAATATGGAATTCTCACACTAGAAGATTTTTCAAATATTGTCAAAGATAACCCCGAAATCGGTGGTTCTGTTTATTTTGAAGTTGCAAAATCAGCGGTGCAAAACCTGGCAACAGCCAGCGGGGATATATCTAACCTGACCCAAGCATTCTTTTTTGCCCTAAGCCGTTAAAATAATTATTGTTAATAGTTGTGTTCGGTTAATACTATCGATTACAGGATAATTCTTATTTTTGGATTTCTAATCGATCACCTGATTTTGGTTTGTTGATTTCCACATCCAATTCCCATATGGCTACCGCATTTTGTATAAGTAGTAATTCATTTTCATGAATGAATTCATCTGCATTAGCAATTTCAACAAATGCATGGAGTAATTGCAGCAATTGATTCGAATCAGTTTCTTCAGAATTTTTAATATTCATTAATGAATGTTCATACTGCTTTTGCCTTGATTCTTCATTTTCTAGTCCAATAAATTTTTCGGTTGCTAATCCAAAATCAGAGTTAAAACTCTCATTTGTCACATCTTTCACGAATTTCCCGAAACTTTCAAAAATAACCCCCTTTTCCGATTCATCAATTTCTTGATCAGCGAAAAAGGAAATGCAAAGAAGGGTATAAAGAATATCGTGATCCATTAGCCATTTTATCGGCTTTTCATCATCGGATTTTTCCCGGGCAGATATTTTACGCTGTAGATCTTCCATACGTTCTTTGTCTACATCATTCAAATAGCCATCTTGACGTTGGCGTCTTTGCATTAGTTTATCCACTTCAAGCGTTAAAAATTGGACATCACGTTCAAGGGCCTCTAACCGATTATCCATTAATTCAAAAAGGAGTTCCTTAAACGGATCTAACTGATCTTTTTCTGGTGCAAAATAGATATTGAGATTCCCGCGATCAGTGTCTTCCCAGAAAGTTGGCCCAAAAATCGATAATAAAAAACACTGCGTATTTGCATTTGCTTTGAAGGATTTCTCATCGAAATAGGCTAGGTCATCCAGATAATCTTCCGCAATAGCTATGGCGAAATCCTTTTTATCCACAGACAAATAAAACAGCGCTAATCCAATTTGGATTCTTCTTGTTCCGTTATTGCCACCTAAGATGCCTTTATCTACACTGTCTTTAGAATAACCAGGTGGTTTATCCAGCTGAAGTATCATTTTCAAAAGATTCATTTGTTCGTCATCGCTCCATCCTTTTTCATGGATCAGAACCTGGCACTTTCTTAATTCAAACGTTAATGTGTCCACAATAAAATAAAGAGATGGGTTCCCTTCAGCATTCTTATAAATATCATTGGCGTAAAATTTAAATTTATCATAACAATACGTGGCCATATCTACCCGATCGGCTTTTACGTATTCCTGGATCATATTCGAATAATGAAAGGACAAATTGTATAAATTTCTTGGTTCATTATTCTTATAAGCATGTTTTATTGCAAACCTGAAAAGTGTATTAAATCGGATATTCACATTTTCCAAGATTGTATTATCATCCATTTCCAAACAGGTTTTGCCAATATCAACCAACTCGGCAGGAATTAAGGATGCAATATCAAAGCGGTCATTTTCAATCATTTTTATATAAGAATTACCCAAAAGTCTGAATACCTTTACCTCATAAAAAGTAAATGAATTAGCCATTTCTTGGTACTGGGTTTTAGTATAGGTGCGGAAAGTTGCATTGTCTTTTATCGTAGGAGTGAGATGGAAAAACTGAGCGTTAAATTCTGGTTTATTGCTAATATAAGTTTGGATAATTGTACTGATTTCTCGAATAATTTCTGTTTGAGTCTCTTTGAATTGTGTAAAGGCTAGTAGATCATCCAACTGATCCAGGGAACCCATGATCTCTTTTTGATATTCTTCAATAACCTCCATGCTATTATTCATTGCTGAATGGATAGATGGTTTTTTCAAATTAAATATAAATGATTTAATAATTCCTGAAATGGTTGTAACCACATTGCTTGTTTTGGAATAAAGTAGAATATAAAAAATGTACGGAAGCGTAAAAACAGACGCTAGGAATAGATAAACATAGGTATTAAGGACTATACTGGAAACTCGATTTAGAGGTTCCACGTAAAACATGATTACGGTTGCATGAAGAGATGATAGGATTAAAAACCATACGTAGATTAAACTCAACCAGTCTTTCACAAAAAGATCCATCAGTTTTGGAGATGACTCTGCAGCAATAGCAACCACAATAATTAATGTTCCTAATACCATGGCCAGGACACCACCCCATATTTCAGGTGCGAAACCCAGATCAATACTCTCGTGATCTGATAATACAATACTAAATTGACTTTCGAGAAAATTAACTATAGATGGAAAAAAGACGTTAAATAGGACATCCGAAGCCAAAATAACGATCAGAACTATTCCAAAAGTTATTAAGGTTCGGTATTTGAACTGTAAGCTATTGAGCTTTACGAGGGTAGTATAGAATTTTTCCATAGAATGAATTTATTATAATTGGGTTAATTTGATAAGCCAGCGGTTGGTAATATATGTGTGCTATGATGAAAAATATGGTTCACTTCGTTTAATCCTTTGGTCAGAATAGAAAAGAAAAACTACAATGGAGAGTGAATTATAACAATAATCTATGTGAAAAATAAATTAAATGTTATTTTGCAGAAATCTTGACCTTTGAGATAACAAATCATAATTTTTCAGTATAGATAGTCTCATAATAACATATGTTTGTATTTAGAGACTAGATAATAAACAATAACCATTACCCAAAACGAATAATATAAGAGGATTTTATGGCAAACTGGAGTCAACATCACGATTTAGTCTATGCATTCGTCTGTGTATCATTTTTAGCAGATGGAGAAGTGGACGAATCAGAAAAAGAAGCCATGCGTGGCAATGTCAAAGTGATGTTGCCGGATGTATCCGACGATGCGTACAACGCAATGGAAGCCGAAGTAATCGATAAATTTATCGATCTCGGTGATGAGTCAGCTCGTACTAACCAATATGGCGTATCTTTGGAAGCCCTCAAGGGGATGTTCTCATCCGATGAGGATCGTTTCAAAGTAGTCAAAAACCTTGCTTACATCGCACGCGCGGATGATTTCATTCACGATAACGAAATGGCAATGGTTGAAAAGGCGGTGAGTGCATTGGATATGACAGATAAGGTAAATCTCGTTAAAACAGATTCTACTCTTTTTGTCGATTTAATTGCTTAAATCATTCCCAGCATAACTTCATGACAACCCCGGTTTTATGCCGGGGTTATCTTTATAAGAATTGGAGATAATTGTGGCTGATAATAAACGCGATTCTGATGATCGCCGCGCTGATGATCAAAGAGAAGCAGTAAGACGAGAAGAAGAAGCTAGACGTACAAATAACCATCATGTCGAACTTGACAAAAGAGACGATGATGAACGGAGAGATGAAGATCGTCGAGAAAATAGTCGTCGTTCTGCAAAAGAAAGAAGAGATTAATACAAAGGCAGTTTTACTGCCCTTTTTGTTTATATATCGGGTTTGTCTTTTAGTTGAATAGGAGTAGTAACTCATGGAAGAACACAGAAAAAAAAGTGGTGCTTCAAGACGTAGGAATGATCGAAGAGATGGTCACAGAAGGACGGAACATCGAAGACACGATAATACTATTATAGTAGAAACTGAAAAACGAAAGATCGTTGATCAAAGAAAAAGCTACCAGCGTAAAACTAACCGACGTAGTGATCAGGAGCGAAGGCATTAATAATAAAAAAAGGCAGTTAACTGCCTTTTTTTATTGAATTAATTATACTATTCTATTAAAACTCCTCAATATTAGTAGAAATTGTACCTAAAGGTGATTTACTAAAGTTTTTACAGCTTCTAGATATCCCCGCTTTCCTAGGCCGGATATTTGTGAAATACATTCATCCTTGATGACGGACAATCTCCTGAATTCTTCTCTAGAATTAATATCACTTAAATGCACTTCAACAGTTGGGGTATTTACAGATGCAATCGCATCACGGATAGCAAAGGAATAATGTGTCAATGCACCAGGATTAATAATAATTCCATCAAATAAACTGATGGTTGTTTGAATTTGATCAATAAGATCTCCTTCATGATTGGATTGAAACCAGGTAATGTCATGACCCTTTGTATCTGGCTGTATGTCCAGCCAATTCCTAATATCTTCTAAAGTTTCTATTCCGTAAATCTCAGGTTCTCGAGTCCCCAATAAATTCAGATTTGGTCCATTGATCACTAGTATTTTCATTGGATTACTTTGAGTGACTCTTTGATAAGACTATCAGGAACAGAATCACATGTGTTACCTTCTCCAAGTGTATTTAAAACTACAAAATGAAGAATGCCGTTTCTCATCTTTTTATCTTTTTTTACATAAGAAAGAATAGTATTTGGATCCACTTTAGATACCTGTGGCAAGGAAAGTTTATCAATGGTACTGATTAGAGATTTATTTTCATCGACACTCATAAAACCCATTTTACTAGAAACCCATCCAGCGCACTTCATACCAAGGGCAACGGCCTCTCCGTGGCGGATCTTTCCATATCCTAAATGAGCTTCCAGTGCATGACCAATTGTATGACCAAAATTTAAAAGTTTGCGAAGTCCACCTTCGTGTTCATCTAATGAAACAATTTCTGCTTTTATTTCACAAGCGCGTAACACAGCCCTTGCAAAGGGGAAAGAATCAATATTATCCAGCCATCTCGAAATATTATTTAGGAATTTCTCATCTCGAATTGCACCATACTTAATTACTTCACCTAGTCCTGCAATGACCTCTTTACGCGGGAGTGATTCCAAAATATCCGGATCAATTAAGACGCCTTGTGGTTGATATATGGATCCTACGAGATTTTTCCCTTCGGCTATATTTATGCCAGTTTTTCCACCTATGGAAGAATCAACCATGGCAAGAAGGGATGTTGGGATCTGGTAATATTGAATTCCGCGCATGAAGGAAGATGCAACAAATCCACTCACATCACCTACTACTCCACCACCCAAAGATAGAATGGTCGTAGACCGATCACATTCCATTTCAATTAACTGACTGATGATACGACTGAATTCATTCATGCTTTTTGCCGCTTCACCAACAGGAAGTGTGATATAATCACATTTAAATCCTGCTTTATTTAAGTCAGACATCAAACTGAATCCAATTAATTCCATCAAATTATATTGTGAAATAATTATCCATTTTTGTCCATGATTCTGATCAGAAAGAATGGATGAGAGCTTTCTTAATATGCTTGATTCTACATTGATAGGGTAGGATCTTTCTCCTAATTGTACTTGAATTGTTTTCATGGATTTATCTGTACTAAAATTTCTTCTGTTAATTGTTCAGGATTTTTCCCATCAGTTTCGATAGTGAAATCTGCTGTATTTAAATAATGCAGTTGTCGTTCCAACCAGAGCTTCGTCAATGCCTCTTCCGTATTATCATCGGCTAATAAAGGTCTGTTACCCGAATCCGATAATCGGTACGATAATTCTTCCATTGAAGCTGTTAAAAGAATGGTAGCCCCATTTTCATTAATAAACTCCCTGTTCTCATCTTTTAATACAATCCCCCCCCCACAAGCCACAATAGATTCAGAATATTGTTTTAATTGTTTGGTTTCCATTTTACGAAATTGCTCTTCTCCATCAATATCAAATATTTCAGAAATATTTTTCCCAGTTCCCTTTTCTATCTCTGAGTCTAAATCAATGAATGGTTTGTGCATTTTTTCAGATAAAGTTTTTCCAACCGTTGATTTGCCGGATCCCATCATACCTATTAAATAAATGTTCATTAATATTTCGCTGTGGCTCTCATATGCGCCCTGAGTTGATCCATGGAATCACCACCAAATTTTTCCAGAAGTGCATCAGTAAGGACAAAACATAACATGCTTTCTGCAATGATGGATGCTGCAGGAACAGCACATGAATCGGTTCGTTCCTTGTGCGCATCTTTTGCTTCTTTGGAATGTATATCCACAGATCGAAGTGGTTTAATCAATGTGGGGATGGGCTTCATGGCCATTCGCAAAACAATGGGTTGAGCGTTGCTCATACCCCCTTCTATTCCGCCGGCATTATTTGAATACCGAATAAATTTTTCGCCATCGTGACCGATTTCATCATGGACTTCACTGCCAAATTTTTCCGCACCGCTAAATCCACCACCGATTTCAATTCCTTTGAATGCATTTACACTCATCATCATGGCGGAAATGCGGGTATGGAGTTTCCGGTCCCACTGGGAATGAGCGCCAAGACCGTAAGGCAACCCGGTGGCAATCACTTCAAAAATACCGCCAACCGAATCACCGGCTTTTTTGGCGTCATCAATAGTTTGTATCATAGCCGCTTCTCCATTTTTGTCCAGACAACGGACGGGAGATGCGTCCGCAATATCACTTAATTGGTTTGGTGAAACGCCATCAGGGATTGGGTTTTCATCCTTAACGTCATGGATTTCAACCACGCGGCTACCCACTTCAATTCCAACATCTTCCAATAATTTTCTGCAAATAGAACCAAGCGCAACACGCATGGTTGTTTCTCGGGCGCTGGACCGTTCCAATACATTGCGAATATCGCCAAATCCATATTTTTGGACACCTGCCAAATCAGCATGTCCGGGGCGGGGGAGTGTCACATTTCGGATTTCATCATCCACAGGAGAGACGGACATTTTTTTTGTCCAATTTCCCCAATCTTTATTGCGGACAAGAATACCCACTGGTGCGCCAAGTGTTTTACCGTGTCTAACACCACACCAAATTTCACCGAAATCTTTTTCAATTTTCATTCGGCCACCGCGGCCGTGGCCCATTTGGCGTCGTGCCAAGTGAACACCAATATATTCTTCGGATATTTCCAATCCCGCCGGCATGCCATCTAAAATACCTAAAAGGCCCTGACCATGGGATTCACCCGCTGTTAGAAATTTGAGTCGTGTTAACATAATTCTGATTTTAATACCTTTTTAATTGGTTCCAATTTAATTTTTTCTGATATTTTTTCACCAAACCAAATGTCGGCTGATGCCAATCCTTGACCTATGAACATATCCAGACCGCCAATGGTCTTTGCACCCCTTTCCTCCCCGGTTTTCAGCCATTTTGTTTTCAGTGGATTGTAAACGGTGTCGGCTAGAATTTGTCCTTTTTTGATTTCCAAATCTGGCATGGATTCTGTATCTGGCCACATCCCTAATGGTGTGCAATTAATAATGACATCTGAATTTTCACTCGAATTATTGTTTGGGAAGATGGAATTGATCCAATGCAACAATTTATCAGCTTTTGATTGCGTACGATTCTTAATTGAAATGGATTTAGCTCCGAATTTCACCAATCCAAAAGCAATCGCACGCGCCGCGCCACCGGATCCCAAGATTATATAATCTTTTCCATTTAATGAGATACCGTTTTGTTCCATTGCCTTGGTGAACCCGATCCAATCTGTATTATATCCTTTTCCATCATGGACACAATTTACAGCACCGATGGTTTGTGCAGATTCATCCAATTCATCTAAAAATGGAATGACAGATTGTTTATAGGGAATGGTAACATTGAAGCCGTCCAATTCATTTACATTCATAAATGAGTGGAGCGCATTTGGCATCAGATGGATTTTTTCAAATGATGCATCTAGA
>Ga0066829_10001075_pt1 | contig 10324 bp, 8 predicted proteins | sample ETNtaG_22_FD_65498 | JGI IMG/M metagenome (GOLD analysis project Ga0066829, IMG submission 65498) | Marine microbial and viral communities from oxygen minimum zone, Eastern Pacific Ocean - ETNP201306SV43 | ecosystem: Environmental > Aquatic > Marine > Oceanic | place: Pacific Ocean: Eastern...
GCTTAATAGAGGCACCTTCATTTGAATTACCGGTTGTGAATATAGGAGACAGACAGAAAGGAAGGATAAGAACCGCTAATGTTATAGATGTTCCAGCATGCGACAAAAACATATTAGAAACCGCTATGGATAAAGCAGTGTCTAAAGAATTCAGAGATTCTATACAAGGGTTAAAAAATCCATATGGAGATGGACATACGAGCGAGAAGATAGTTGAGATTCTTAGAACTGTGTCATTATCTGATTTGTCTAAGAAGCAATTCTGTGAATTAAGTATGGGAGTGGATAGTTAGGTGAACAAGGCAAAACTGAGAACCCTTCTGATTTCTTCAGCTACAACTTTGAAAGAGTCTATGCAGAAACTCAACGATACTGCTGAGCAAATACTCTTTGTAACTGATGAAGATAATAAACTTCTGGGAACTGTTACAGATGGGGATATCAGAAGGGGGCTTATTAACGGTCTTAAATTTAGTGATAAAGTTGAAAAGGTGATGTCTATTCAGTTTACCTCTTTCTTTTGTGATGAAGCTGATAAAAAGAAAAAAGCTGAAAGGATAATGCTTAGGGACAAAATTGAACAAATTCCAATATTAGATAATAAGAAGAGCGTTGTAGATGTAATATTATGGACTGATATATTTGGTGAAGAAAAAGATTTAGAAAACAAACAGTTTTTCACGAACCCCGTTGTAATAATGGCAGGGGGAAAAGGAACACGGCTTGATCCATTTACAAAAATATTACCAAAACCTTTAATCCCTATCGGCGATAAACCAATAATAGAAATAATAATGGAGAAATTTTTCAGGCAGGGCTTCCAGAATTTTATCTTTACGCTTAATTACAAAAGAGAATATATAAAGATGTTTCTCAAGGAAACTAGCTTTCCTTACAATATAGATTGGGTTGAAGAGGATGACTTTATGGGAACTGCTGGCAGCCTGTCGCTATTAAAGGATAAGATCAACGAACCATTTATTGTCTTGAACTGCGATATGATATTAAATGCAGACTATGCAGACATCATAAAATGGCATAAGGAAAATAATAATATTGTAACACTTATAGGATGTCACAAAGAAGTTAAAGTGCCTTACGGCATTCTGGAATTGGACGACGGCATTTTAAAGAGTTTTGTAGAAAAGCCTAATTATGATGTGATTATCAATACAGGTGTTTACATTCTAGAGCCGGAAATTATTGATATGATACCATATAATAAATCAATTGATATGAATACGCTAATTGATGAAGTCTCAAAGAAGGGCAAGGTTTCTGTATATCCCGTTCATGAGGGATGGATAGATATTGGACAATGGGAAGAGTACAAGAATGGTTTAAAGGAGATTGAGGATGTATAGGATTCTGGTTGTTCCTTGCTGTAGGAGAGATAAAAGATATTTGATACCGATTGTTAACAGAAACATATTTTATGAAAATATTAATTATAAACCCACCTATTAGACTGACAGACAAACCCAGACATATACCACATGGGTTGTCGATTCTGGCAAATATTATCAGAAAAAAGATGGGTATAACGCCTGAATTTGTCGATATCAATGCACATCGCTATAACGAAGATCAGGTCAGGTCAATAATTCGATCTATAAAGTTTGATGTAGTCCTCATCGGCGGGCAAATTCCAGTTTATAAGAGAATGATATTATATGCAGACATAATAAAGGAAATAAATAGTAATGCGGTAATAATTGCCGGAGGCAGTGCGGCAATGTCAGTTCCAGAGCTTTTGCTACAAAATTCAAAAGTTGATGTTGTGTGTGCAGGAGAAGGTGAGAAAGTAATAATTGATCTCCTTGAGGAACTTAAAAGTAATAAACTGGAGGATTTGAAACACGTCAAGGGGTTTTACTATAAGGTAAATGATCAAATATTATTTTCCGGAAAACCGGAGATGCTAAGCGATCTAGATTTAGAAAGTGACATACCCGCTTATGATCTTCTTCCGATGGAAATATATCTGTCTAACCCTATTATCGGGTTAGGAAGAGATATTGATTTCATTTCAAGCAGAGGTTGCCCTTTTAGTTGCACATTCTGTTATCAACCATGGGGTAGTCATTTTAGAGCACATTCAGTTGATTTGATCGTTGATACGCTGAAATACTTAAAAAAGAATTATGGAATTGACTTCGTGTCTTTCCAAGACGATGAATTTATGACGCAGAAAAGTAGAGTTTACGAATTCTGTGAACAAGTGCGTAAGCAAATTCCGGATTTGTTGTGGTCGTGTACGGGCAGGGTAAATCTGGTGAAAGATGATATTGTAAGTGTCATGAGAAATGCGGGATGCGTTTCGATCTCCTACGGTTTTGAATCCGGCTCTCCTCGTATGCTGAAAAGCATGAACAAGATAGCAACCGTAGACCAGATGGAAAATGTAGTAAAGATAAATAGAAAATATGGAATGATGCTTCCTGTATCTTTCATAATTGGAATGCCGGGTGAAGATAATGGGTCTTGCAGCGAAACAGTCGAGTTTTGTATCAGAAACGAAATACCTTTGAAGTCCATTATGTTTGCTACGCCTTATCCGGGGACACAACTTTTTGAATTTGCTGTTTCTTCAGGACGAATACGAAAAGATAAATTACACGATTTTATAGTAACGCTTGAAGATGCAAGAGATTTTACCATAAATCTAACAGATAAGTTTTCTGATGAGCAATTAATAGCCAAAAGAGATGAAATGATAAAGGATGTAAATTCAAGAGTTAAACCAATTTCTACTGAATCCTGTAATGGTAAACTCAGGAATATTTTTGGAAATCTTGTCGACGATTATTTAAAAGATGAATCTTTGGTTAAGCACCGTGCAGAACATGGTGGTATCGATATTTTCTAAATTATATAGAACATGGTTAAAGTAATATCAGTTGTCTGTGCAAGAGAGGGTAGTAAGGGATTAAGCAATAAATGTGTTGCAAAGATAAATGATAAAATGGTTGTTGAATATGCTATCGAGTATTCATTGTCACTGGGGGACAATGTTGAAACAGTAGTTTCTACGGATATTACAAAAGTTATAGAGTATTGCAAAAAGAGAAATATTGTTTGCATTGAAAGAGGTATTAAATTCTGTACAGATGAGAGTAAGATTGATGATGCTTTGGCAGATGCTATAGAGAAGAAAGGTCATGACTGTGAATACTGTAGTCTTGTTTATGGGAACTTACCTACACGTTATCCAGACCTGTTCTGCGAAGCATTAAATTTTTTACAGAATAATAAGGATTATGATACTGTAATCAGTATGCAGAATGTGGAAAAATTTCATCCTGAGTGGATATTTGACTATAATGAAAATGTACTTCCCCTCGTGACAGAGAGTCACTACAGAAGGCAATCTTTGTCTCAGAAAATGATCCATGATGGGCATACGCTTATATTTAAAAAAGATGAGTTTTTGAGGAGATACAGGGGAGAACTGCTCTATGACAAAGAGAAAAGATATTCGATTTTTGGAACTAAAATTAAGCCATTAATTAATGAAGAAGTGATTGCAGACATAGACACAAAAAAAGATTTGATACTTGCGGAAGCATTATTAAACAATAGATCAATACATTATAAATCTTGAGTTTTATAAGAATTATTCCCCGTCTAGATATAAAGGGCCCAAACCTTGTTAAAGGTATTCACCTTGAAGGATTACGGGTCCTGGGCAAACCTGAGCATTTTGCAGAGTATTACTATGAAAATGGTGCAGATGAACTTTTTTATATGGATGTGGTTGCGAGCCTTTATGGAAGAAATAGTTTATTACACACAATAGAAAGAACTTCTAGAAAGATTTTCATACCTTTAACTGTTGGTGGAGGTTTGAGAACATTGGATGATATCAGGACTGTTTTGGAAGCTGGCGCAGACAAAGTTTCCATTAATACAGCGGCTGTTCAGAGACCGGAATTGATTAAAGAAGCATCAAGGAGATTTGGTTCATCTACTATTGTGGTATCTATTGAGGCCATTAAGAAATCGGATGGCTGTTATGAAGCGTATACTGACAATGGTCGCGAGAAAACAGGTGTAGATGTGTTTGATTGGGCATTAAAAGTGGTTGGACTCGGTGCCGGTGAAATAATGCTTACATCTATTGATCAGGAAGGGACAGGGAAGGGGTTTGATTTGGAACTAACAAGGAAAGTATCTGAATCTGTACCAATTCCGGTTATTGCTTGTGGAGGGGCAGGGAAAATATCTCACATAAACGATGTATTTACCGAAGGTAAAGCAGACGCAGTAAGTCTTGCATCTATTTTGCATTACAATTTTGTTAAACAATACAAAACAAAGGGTGACTTTTCAGGTGAAGGCAATACTGAATACATTAGAAATAGAAGTACTTTTCCAAAAATACAGGATACAACAATCATGGGAATCAAAGAATATTTAACTCAAGACGGATTGAAAGGGCAGTATCAGGTAGCAAGGTATTAAATGATTGAGTCGAATAAACTAAATGTTGCAATTGTGAACTATGGAGTAGGTAATCTTTTTAGTGTTAAACATGCTTGCAATAGCGTTGGTATGCAAGCCAGTATTACATTCGATAAGCAGGAAATCCTTTCAGCAGATGCCGTGATTTTACCTGGTGTGGGTGCTTTTGGAAATGCGATAGAGTCGCTAGAGAAATTAGATCTAGTTTATGTTCTGAAAGATATAGCAACCTCTTCTAAACCATTTGTAGGGATTTGCCTCGGAATGCATTTATTAATGGATGAAAGTGAGGAATTTGGGGGTCACCAGGGATTAGGCATTATTAAAGGATCCGTAATTCGCCTTGATAACCCTGTGAGTATTTCTGGAAAACGACTTAAAGTACCACATGTAGGATGGAGCCGTATTTACAAAAAAAGTGATTCCATTGGAGATTTGTGGACTCATTCTGTACTTGAGGGATTGGCTAATGGCGAATTTATGTACTTTGTTCATTCCTTTTATGTAAAGCTCGATGACCCGGAAATGACATTGTCAACTTCAGAGTACGGTAACATAGAATTATGTTCAAGTTTTCAGTACCGCAACATTTTTGCCTGTCAGTTTCATCCCGAACGCAGTGGATTACAGGGGTTGAAAATTTATAGCAAAATGGCATCTTTTATTAAAGAACAATCTAAGGAGCACTGAATGGCAGAAAAGCTGGACACAAAATATGGACTACCTGAAAAGGTTATGTATTGCAAACGTTGCGTAATGTCTAACCAGAGACCTTTGTCAACGCCAGAGTTCAAGCATACAAAGGATGGAAAACATACTACCATATATATAGATGAAGAGGGTATCTGCAACGCATGTCGTTTCGCAGAACAAAAAAAGAGAATTGACTGGGCGTCACGCGAACAGGAACTTATGAAGCTGCTAGATAAGCATCGGAGAAGTGATGGCCATTATGACTGTATTGTACCTGGGAGTGGTGGTAAAGATAGTGTTTACGCGTCCCATATCTTGAAATACAAATACGGCATGCATCCTTTAACAATTACATGGCCTCCTATAATATATACTGAAGTAGGTTTAAGAAACTTTCGCAATTGGATCAACGAAGGAGGCTTTGATAATATTTCTTTCAATTACAATGGCAAGATACATGCGCTTCTTACCAAACTGGCGATTGAAAATCTGCTTCATCCATTTCAACCTTTTATACTTGGGCAGAAAAACCTTGCTCCTAAGATAGCGTGCAAGTACGGGATCTCTTTGATATTTTATGGGGAGAATGAGGCGGAATACGGCAATCCTATTGCTGATAATTTAACATCATTGCGTGATAAATCGTTTTACACTAAGAGTCATATGTCAGAGATGTATCTGGGAGGTGTTTCCATTGAGGAACTTATTAATAAATATAAATTCACCATGAATGATATTTCGACATATTTGCCTGCAGATTCTGACGAAATAGAAAGCGCAAATATTGTTGTACAATATTTAGGGTATTATTTGAAGTGGACACCTCAGGAATCATATTACTACAGCGTTGAACACGCTGGGTTTCAGGCAAATTCAGTTAGAACTGAAGGAACTTACAGTAAGTACAATAGTTTGGATGATCGTATAGATGGTTTCCATTACTATACAACTTACATTAAATTTGGACTAGGTCGTGCGACATACGATGCCTCACAAGAAATTCGTAATAAGCATATAACACGAGAAGAAGGAGTTGCTTTGGTTCAGCGCTTTGATGGAGAGTTTCCAGAAAAGTATTTCAGTGAAATCATGGATCATATAGGTATGGAGCCAGAGCGTTTTCACGAACTTTGTGACGAGTTTAGGTCTCCTCACTTATGGAAGATAGAAAATGGTGAGTGGAAACTGAGACATACTGTCTGGTGTGAGTAGCAAGTGTCTCTTTCGTTGATGCAAGTATAATATAAGTTGTTAGTGATAAAGTTCAATCGAGAAAAGCTACAAGAAAAAACCAAGCGAATACTGCACCATCAAAGACGCGGAAATCGTGGCATTAGCACATTTGCAGAAGAAATTCTATACATTCTACTTGTTGGTATACATTGAGTTTCTGGCCTACTTTATGGGACATATATGAGTAGTATTTATATCGACAGACTATCAGCTTTCTCCTTGTTATCTGTTATTTGTTCTGGAATCAAATATTCAAATATTTTCTATTTCAATGCTACTCCGGATGCGGGTTCTTTTGCAAGAGTTCTCAGGATATTAGGTTTCTTAAAAAGTGAGCCTCAATTTGTAGATTTTCGCATCACTGATGTAAGAGACGAAAAGGGTGAATGTACACTTCTAAAGCTAATGGGAAAAGAAATTAATGATATTTGCTTTGAGATCAGTGACAGGAAGTTTGCCAGTAATGCTTTTCTAAAGAGGTTTAGTCCTTACTTTGATTTCAGTAAAATTCTTTTTTTCTTCGAAAAGGTCCTTTACGATGACATATTTGAGAAAGCAGTTGTTATCAATGTTACTAAATGGCATGCCATGCACAGAGTAGATTCTGATGATAAATCTGTAGTATTGTTTCTTAAGAAAGGGCCATGGTTCCGCTATTTATTACATTACATAACCGGGTTAAATATTAAGCCGGTAGAATATAAGGTAGGCATAGATTTCTCTTTTTTGCTCTACCTCTCACTTGCGAAAAACTTTGTTTTCTCAAAAATTGGATCAAGGTTGAATTTCGCTGGTAAGTGTAGTAATAAGAACGTGGATAAAAGAGAAGAGAGCCAACCACAAGCTACTAACAATAAAAAGCCACTTATAGGTGCATGGTATACGGGGAAAACGGTTACATTTGATTTGAAAGAAAGGAGTGATCTCTTCTGGCTTCTGAAGTCTAAAATACCTTATGAGCAGATGTTGATGTATTTTTGTAGAACGGACATACCTGCTACAGAAAGGATATCAGAAATACTGAACAAAGAAGAAGTCAGATCTATTGCCTTGTCAAGCCAGGCAACAGACTCAAAGGATATACCTGTTTGGAAACCGGACAATAAATATCAACGTCTAAGAAGACAGCTTATCACGATGGTTTTTAAAGGTTACCTCTCGTGTGCTTTGAAAGGAAATTTTGTCTCTATGTTTTACCTTACTAATATGGTTTATTTTGTTCTAAAATATTCCTATTGGTACGATTTTTTTAATTCTAACAATATTAAGATTCATGTTAGTCCAGACGATCATCAAAAGGCTTATGTTCCAAAGTATCTGGCTTTAAGAGAATGTGGTGGGGTTAGTGTTTCATATCAATATTCGAGTGGAATAGATTCTTCAATTCACCTCAGTTACGGTTGTGATATAGTGTTTTCTTTTGGTTCCGCATATAGATGGACCTGGGAGCATAGTCGTTCTCAAGTAGCCAATTTCATATACTGTGGTTATATAACTGATTATGCATTTAGAGAGGTCAAGGAAGATTCGCTTAAGTTAAGGCGACAGTTGCTTGACAAAGGTGTCAAGTTTGTTATCTCCTATTTTGATGAAAGTCCTTCACAGGACAGAATGAATGTGATTTCAAATAATATGGTGGAGGCGTCATATGAATATTTTATAAGGACAATGCTCGAAGATGAAACACTTGGTTTGATCCTTAAACCAAGTCGTCCTGAAAGCCTTTATAATGAAATCCCTGCAATAAAGGTCATGATTGAAAAGGCCAAGGCAAGTGGGAGATGTATTTGTATTGATAGCGGATCTTATCATACTGACCGCTATCCTACAGAAGCAGCACAGATTGCTGATCTGAGTGTGTGTCATTTGTATGGCGGAACAACAGCATTAGAATCATATCTTTCTGGTATAAGAGCGGTGTTTTTAGACCTGGATAAACTTTACCATGACCCTGTTTATAAACTTGGCGATGGCGAGATAGTGTTTGATAACATAGATGACCTGTCTTGTGCAATTAAACAGTTCAGAGATAATCCGGAAAGTGTTTCTGGGTTTGGAGATTTGTCAGCATGGGTGAAGGACAAGGACCCCTTTAAAGATGGCAAAGCATCACTAAGAATAGGTCAATACATTAATTGGTTGTTTGTAAAAATTGGAGAAGGTAAGAAAAGAGAAGAAGCAATTGAATTTGCAAACCAGAAATACGCTGAGATTTGGGGACAAGAGAATATCGTAGGTTTTAATTGCACTAGTACTGTATAAGTGAGATTTGAAAGGAAAGAGAGGGTAATGTAACAGTTAATGAAAACGGCGATTATAACGGGATCAGCAGGACTTATAGGGTCAGAGAGTGTACGCTTTTTTGCAGATAAAGGGTTTCAGATCGTGGGCATCGATAATGATATGCGTAAAGTGTTCTTTGGTGAAGACGCTTCTACAAGCTGGAATCGTGATAAGCTGAAAGAGGAACTACGAGGTTATGAACACTATGATACAGATATTCGTGATAAACAGAAGATTGAACAGCTATTTTCGAAATATAATGGGGATATTGAATTAGTAATTCATACAGCTGCACAGCCTTCACACGATTGGGCTGCAAGGGATCCATTTACAGACTTTACAGTTAATGCAAATGGTACATTGAATCTCCTTGAAATGACAAGACAATATTGTCCTGATGCTATATTTATCTTTACATCTACAAACAAGGTATACGGAGATTTGCCAAACCGCCTTCCCTTAATTGAACTTGAAACGCGCTGGGAGATTGATAATGGACACAAATATTACGACGGTATTGATGAGGCCATGAGTATAGACCATTGCAAACATTCTCTATTTGGTGCTTCTAAGGTTGCTGCTGATATAATGGTACAGGAATATGGAAAGTATTTTGGTATGAAAACCGTGGCTTTCAGGGGGGGGTGCTTAACCGGACCTGCTCATAGTGGTGCTGAACTCCATGGTTTTCTGGCTTATGTGGCTAAATGTAGCGTACAGAACAAGAAATATACAATTTTTGGTTATAAAGGAAAGCAAGTCAGAGATAATATACATTCCAATGATTTAATACGTGCTTTTTGGTATTTCTTCCAGAAGCCCCGTGTGGGAGAAGCTTACAACATTGGTGGTAGTCGTCATAGTAATTGTTCTATCTTAGAAGCAATTCAAATGATTCAGGAATTGACAGGAAATGAATTTAAGTACGAAGTATCAGACCTTTCCAGGGAGGGAGATCATCTCTGGTGGATAAGTGATATTCGGAAATTCAAAGGCCACTATCCGGAATGGAGTTTAAAATACGGGATCCAGGATATTATTAAAGAGATCGTTGAGGCTTTACAAGAGAGACAATAAAAATTAATTGTACTTTGACACTTACTACTCTCATTTTAGGAATTTCTATTGGAGTCCTAGTTGATATCTAAGGAAGAACATTTAGCTTCTTTGCTTGTGAAGCAGGAAGACAGAAGGGCGGTTTATTGGAATAGATATGATCCTTTTGTAGATTTACGTATGAAGTGGCGAGCTTCTATGATGCGTCACCTTTTCCATATACTTCCCGGACAGAGAATCCTGGAAATTGGTGCTGGTAACGGTGAATTTACGAGATCACTTCTCATTGCTACACGTGAGGAATGTAAAATAACAACAGTTGTTTTTTCCCTTAAGTATCGGGATGAAATTAGAGAAAAGTTGAATAACAATAATGTAGATATTGTTTGTTTAGACTCGTTCCCTGGCACACTACAGGGTGAGAAGTTTGACTGTGTTATAACAAACCATATGCTGGGAGATCACATTCGCAATGAGTTTCTTTGTGCGGTTAAGCAATTGATTAGGCCAGGAGGTGGATTCCTTTTATTCGAACCCAATCCCTGGAATTATTATTATCACGTGCGCAAATTATTTCGACGTTTGTTACCAATAC
>Ga0066829_10001077_pt1 | contig 10303 bp, 3 predicted proteins | sample ETNtaG_22_FD_65498 | JGI IMG/M metagenome (GOLD analysis project Ga0066829, IMG submission 65498) | Marine microbial and viral communities from oxygen minimum zone, Eastern Pacific Ocean - ETNP201306SV43 | ecosystem: Environmental > Aquatic > Marine > Oceanic | place: Pacific Ocean: Eastern...
CATCAATACCAATTTTCATATTTTATTTTTATTTGAATAATATAGAAAAATTCCTAACAATATGGATACATATACAGGAAATATATATGACCAACTCAAATCATCAAAAATCAATGTGAGAGGAAATAAAACAAGCATCATACTACCCGTCCAACTTTTCATGTAAATGATCATCATGATTGAAAAAATTAATATAAATACAATCCCAATCAATCCCTGTTCAACCAATACACTGAGCAAAAAATTGTGTGTATTAAATCCTTGTCCAAATCTTTGATGAGGAGAAAAACTTCCAATCCCGATACCCACCCATTTGTGATCCTTCCAGGTGTCAATTGCAAAATCATAGATCTGTTTTCTTAGTCCCAGCCGATTATATATTTTACTAACGGTTTTCATGGGATCCGTAATTTCAATCTGATTTGCATACAGGTTTAATGTCCTTTTGACCCTTGATGGTAAAAACTGATTTGCTAAGAAAGTTGAGGCAAATAAAATCACAAAAAAAATTGAATAGACTTTGATTTTTGTCAACCGATGATGAACCATCCATCGCTTAAAAGAAACAAACAAACTAAAAACGGTAACGATCATTAAAGCGAGAAAAGAATTTCTGCTCCCTGAAAGATAAACTCCCCAGAAGGCTAAAGGAAGAATCAGAAGTAGAAACAAAATCCGCTCTTTAACAAACCAGATAAGTAGTAAACTATGTATCACTAGTGCATAGCCTAATTCATTAGGGTTGATGTACAAACCCGTCAAACGCAAGTATGACCTATTTGGCATCTTTTGCGTGAACCAAACTAATGTTTCCTTTGCACGTAAATCCAGATTCCAAACAAGAGTAATGATTAAAAAAGTAAATAACAGTGAATTCATAATTGTATTGTGGTATTTACAATCATACTTTGTTAAAATAATTCCGATTTGAAATGCAATCAACCAGCATCCAATGATTCTTAAAATGAATTTAAGGGAAATAATGGGATAAAGGCTGAAATAGCTATTCAACAATAAATATAAAGCCCAGAAAAAAATAAAGATAATCATGGTTTTTTGTTCGGTCCACCTTTTCAATATATCTTTATAAGTATATGGAATTAGTCCAACAAACGCTACAAGCATACCAATCTTTGCTAGATTAATGTCAATAATAAAGTGGAATAATAAGATATTTGCGGAAGAACTTAAGATATAAAATGAAATAAAAACAAAAATTGAAGAATGAAGAATTATTTCTTTTCTATTATTATACATTTGAGAAATCAACTTTAATGATCTTATCTAAATAAAATAATTAATTTAGATTGTTTTTAATCAAATTTGGAGTCAAACATGAATAAATTCTATTGCATAATTCATCTGGTCAAGAGTGCATACACAAGCTAAGGGAATTAGGAAAAAATTCTGCAGTTAAGTAGTTTCAGTGACTAAATGACAGAGGGGGAGTCGTAGGATTGTTTTTAGGTGAAAATATTGGGGAATGACAGACCCTGTGCTGAGATGTATTCAGGTTTTTGCTTAATATGAACCGTAGGCATTGATTTCGGATCTTCCGTTCGTGTGAAGCCCGTGTCCGGATAAAGCAGGTGTTGAATGAGACAGGTGTGATTTCTTAAAACCGACATCATGTTTTGATCCGCAAATTTGTTGGATCATAAAATCCTTTCAATGAAGCCCGGGCTGGAAATCTCTCTCCCGCCACCTCGATTTCGAAGTTTTCTGATTCAACCCATTCCTTGCTGACACCTTCAAAATTTTCGACGTAACCCATTCCAAGGCAACTGCCGATGCTGTGTCCATACATGCCAGAGGTCGTTTCTCCGACAATATGGTTTCCGCACCAGATCGGTTCGTTGTGGTAAAGCAGTGGTTCCGGGTCTTTGAGGGCAAACTGTACCATTCTTTTTTTAAGGAGGCCCTCTTCTTTTTTACGGATCAGGGTTTCCCTGCCGATGAACCCCCCGGATTTATCCCATGCCACAGCATATGAGAGCCCTGCTTCAAGGGGGGTGTCTTCGTCGGTGATGTCATGACCCCAGTGACGGTATGCTTTTTCCAACCTGAGGGAGTTGAGTGCATGCATGCCTGCGTGTTTCAAACCATGGTCCTGTCCTGCTTCCAGGAGTCGGTCATAAAGATCCTGGGCGAATTCACAGGGGATGTAGAGTTCCCAACCCAGTTCGCCGACATAGGTCACTCGAAGGGCTAATGCTTTGGAGTATCCGATTTCGATTTCTTTGCCTGTTCCAAAGGGAAAATGATCGTTGCTTAAATCCTCATCAGTCAGTTTGGATAACAATTTTCGGGAATTAGGCCCCATCACGCTCAGCACGGCATAGCCAGATGTCACATCCGCCACCTGAACGCCATCTTCATCGGCGGTATGACGTCTCAGCCAGGCCAGGTCACGCATCTGACTTGCTCCGGCGGTGATGACCAGGTACTCGTTTTCCGTTAATCGGGTTACGGTGAGATCCGATTCAAAACCACCCCGTTCATTGAGCCAGGCCGTATAAACCACCCGTCCCGGTTCGACCGCCACTTGGTTGGCGCAAATCCGGTTCATCACCCTTTCAGCATCTTTTCCCTGGACGAGGAATTTCCCGAAAGAAGACATGTCAAAAAATCCCACGTATTCTCGAACCGCAAGGTGTTCTGCGGCGGAGGCTTCGAACCAGTTCTGGCGACGGTAAGTGTATTCATAGCGAGGTTCCATTCCTTCCGGGGCAAACCAGTTGGCCCGCTCCCAACCCGCCATTTCTCCGAAACAGGCTCCCGCTTTTTCCAGCCGGTCATGAAATACCGAGCGCCTTATCCCACGACTGGTTTCAGGTTGAAAGAAAGGCCAGTGCATGGCGTAGAGCAACCCCAGAGCTTCTCCAGTTCGTTCATAGAGATAGCGTTCGTTTACCTGGAAGGGATGAAAACGACGGATGTCTACATCGGAGAGATCTATTGGTGGATGACCTTTGACCATCCATTCTGCCAGCACTTTTCCTGCTCCCCCGGAAGATTGGATGCCAATCGAGTTGAATCCAGAGGCTACATAGAAATTTTGGAGCTCCGGAGCTTCTCCCAAAATGTATCGGTCATCGGGAGTAAAGCTTTCCGGACCATTGAAGAAAAGCTGGATGCCAGCCTCTTCGAGTTTGGGAACCCGATGAATAGCATTCATCATCGCCGGTTCGAAATGATCCCAGTCTTCTGGAAATTGGCCGAAACTGAAATCTTCTGGGATGCTGTCCAAGGATCTTGGTTTGGCTTTGGGTTCGAAACAGCCCACCAGCAGTTTTCCTGCATCCTCTTTCATGTAACACCAGCCGCTGGGATCCCGCAAAACAGGAAGGTTAGCAGGGAGTCCCATTTCTTCCGTGACAATGTAAAAATGTTCTGAAGCATGAAGGGGGACGTTAACCCCAGCCATCTTGCCTACCTGCCGGCCCCAAAGACCGGCGCAATTGACCACGTATTCCGCTTTGACCTCTCCCTGATCGGTGATCACACCAGTAACGGTATCTTTTTCACGGAGGATTCCCTGGACCCGGATGTTTTCCAGAATCGTTGCACCACCCATCCTGGCACCCTGAGCCAAAGCCCGGGTGGTATCGATGGGGTTTGTCTGCCCGTCTTTTGGTAAGAAAACGGCTCCGCAGAGATCGTTGATGTTGAGGTAGGGATGAAGTTCCAGGGCTTCATGAGCTGTGATGACTTCGACTTCCAGGCCAAAGCACTTGGCCATCGATGCTCCACGTTTGAGTTCCTCGAATCGTTCTTGATCCGGTGCAACACTGATAGAACCGTTCTGCTTGAAACCGGTGGCCTGCCCGGTTTCGGTTTCGAGTCCTGCAAACAGCTCACTCGTGTACTGGGCGAGCATGGTCATGTTTCGGGTCGCACGCAGTTGTCCCACCAGACCTGCTGCATGCCATGTGGTTCCGCAGGTCAGTTCCTTCCTTTCCAGAAGAAGCACATCGGTCCAACCCAGTTTTGTCAGATGATAGGCGACGCTGCAGCCGATCACACCACCACCGATGATTACGACCTGGGCCTGTTTTGGAAGTTTCAAATCCGACATTGCTTGGTTATCTGAATTTTTAGGTCTTAATGAATATCTGCTGAATCGCTGGTGGCCTGTTTCAGCATCTCCAGATTGAATCCCGGGTCTTTGCAGGCGTCCAAGATGACTTTTTCCCGACGGATCATGAGGTCGATTTTTCCAGGCAATTCTTCGGCACATTCAGCAGGTATGACCACGGCGCCATGTCGGTCTGCATGAATCAGGTCATTGTGACGAACCGTCATGCCGAAGATATTGACTTCCATCCCTGAATCCTCGATTCGGACATAGGCATGGCTTGGGACAATTTTACCGGCCAGTAATTGAAACCCTGGAGCCAATACATCCATGTCCCGAATCGCACCATTGGTGATTACCCCTAAAACCCCAAGGGCTTTGTGGATGTTGGTGTTGACTTCTCCCCAGTTGGCGCCCAGTCCCGGACGGGGATCCAGATCCTGGATCACGCTGATGTTCGGGCCGGGACCCGAGGCAACATAATCATAATAGGCCATTCCAGTTTCACGTTTTTTTTTCGGATCGACCGGAGACAAGGCACGGATGGTTGCCGTTCGCGCATAACCGACTATAGGCTCCAGAGAAGGATCGGCGCAAATCATTTGCTCAGTGGTGAATCCATGCAGCCGAAAACGGGAATCGATCAGCTCAAGCGCATTGCAGATGGTTGGGGTGTCATGTTTTTTGAAAAGATCAAGCAATGTTGAAGGGATCACTGACTCGACAGTTCTGTTTTGATTTTGAGGCATGTGGGAATTTGAATTAGTTGTCTTAAGGATTGAATTTTGAATGTGAATCCAAGTCTTCCACTGACTCAGGTGAGGATCAATCCGAAATGATCTTCAAGATCCCTTTTCTTTTGAGAAGCGTAATGACAAAGTCTTGTTGCGGAATTGATCCGCATGACATAATCAGCCTTTTCTATTGCCGATTCAACCATTCACCCAACCTCATCTATATCTAAAATGACTGGTCCTTCTGACGAAATTGTCATCGTTGGAGCATCTGAACACAATCTGAAAAACGTCAACCTGACTCTGCCAAGGAACACGCTGACGGTGTTTACCGGGGTTAGCGGTTCAGGAAAGTCCTCCCTGGCATTCGACACGATTTTCAAGGAAGGTCAGCGGCGTTTTGTGGAATCGCTCTCCGCCTATGCCAGGCAGTTTTTGGGTCAGACCGAGAAACCGCGGGTTGAACATGTTGAAGGTCTAAGCCCCACCATTTCGGTGGATCAAAAAACCGTCAACCGTAATCCCCGTTCGACGGTTGGGACGGTCACCGAAATCTTCGATCACTACCGTCTGTTGTTCTCAAGGTTGGGGGAACCGCATTGTCCGAATTGTGGAAAACCGATTGAATCCCAGACCCCGGAACAGATTGCAGACTATGCATATGTGGATGCACACGGGGAAACCTGCCTGATTCTTGCGCCGATGATACGTGAGCGGAAGGGCGAATACCGCAAGGAAATTGAACAATGGGCAGCTGAAGGTTATGTACGGGCAAGAATAGATGGCACCATCCGCAGATTGGATGAAGAGATTCAACTCGCACGCTATGAAAAGCACACACTGGAGTTGGTGATCGATCGGCTCGAATTAAACAATGAGGAAAAAAGCCGCTTCACCGAAGGCATTGAAAAAGCCCTGCGACTCGCGGAAGGTCTGGTAGTTCTGGAATACCGTGGTGAAGATCACCTTTTCAGTCAATTGATGGCTTGTCCGGCTTGCCAGATCGCCCTGCCGGAGATGGAACCACGTCTTTTTTCGTTCAACGCTCCACAGGGAGCATGCCCGACTTGCAACGGTTTGGGGCAGTTGAGTGTCTTCACAGAAGAAAAACTCTGTAACCCAAAGTTGTCGATGTCCGATGGAGCATTACGATGTTTTACGGAACGCGGGAACATCCTTTTCACCCGGATCGACGAGAGGCACATGAATGACCTCTACCGTCAGTTTTCCATCAACCGCAGGACTTCCTGGAAGAAACTTCCGGAAGAAACCAGGAAACTGGTCCTTCATGGAAACGCAGAAGTTCCTCTGGGCATCTCCAACGTCTTCCGTTTTTCCGGTCAGCTCCGCAAGAAAATTCAAAACGGCCAATGGCCCGGAATCATTGCGATCCTCCAGTTTGTTTACCGCTTTGCCAAAGGCCCGCTGGAAAAATTTCAGGAAACCTCTGTATGCCCTGATTGTGAGGGGCGGCGCCTGAATCCCACCGCTCTGGCGGTCCGTTTTCACGAACAGGACATCCACAGCCTCTCTGAAGCTTCACTTGAAGAAGCCATTCTTTTTTTTGAATCCATTGAATTAAGCGTACGTGAAGAAAAAATCGGTCGTGATATTTTCAGGGAAATCAAGAACAGGCTGCATTTCCTCAACGATGTGGGTGTCGGTTATCTGAACCTCAACCGTTCCGCAGCAACGCTTTCCGGAGGAGAAGCACAGCGTATCCGGCTCGCCTCGCAGCTGGGAGCCGGGCTGCAGGGGGTGCTTTATGTGCTCGATGAACCCTCGATCGGATTGCACCAAAGTGACAACCTCAAACTGATTGAAACGCTGAAAAAACTACGTGACCGAGGAAATACGGTGCTGGTAGTGGAACATGACGAAGAAACCATCGAATCAGCGGATCACATCGTTGATGTCGGACCAGTGGCAGGTCTGAACGGAGGTGAGATCACGGCTCAGGGAAGCCTCCATGATATTGTGGCAGAAAAAGCTTCACTAACCGGAGATTTTCTCTCTGGTCGTGAAGTCATCGAGCTCCCGAAATCACGAAGAACTACTTCCGGGGAGAAACTGATTGTTCGCGGGGCACGTTTCAACAATCTCAAGGATCTCACCGTGGAAATCCCCCTGGGCTTGTTTGTTTGTGTTGCAGGAGTATCCGGGTCCGGAAAATCATCCCTGATTGATGGGGTTTTGAAAAAGGCTGTGGCCAATCACCTTATTCCACAATCCAATCAGACCCCCGGTGAGCATGATGCGATCGAGGGGCTTCAGGAACTGGACCGCCTGATTGAAATCAACCAGACGCCGATCGGAAGAACTCCGCGCAGCAACCCAGCCACGTACACAAAAATGTTCGATCCCATCCGTGACCTGTTTGCCCTGGTTCCGGAATCCAAGGCCCGTGGCTACAAAAAAGGTCGTTTTTCCTTCAATGTCAAAGGCGGCCGCTGTGCTGACTGCCAGGGAGCAGGTATCCAGACCATCGAGATGCAGTTTCTTAGTGATGTTCAGATTCCCTGTGAAACCTGCCGGGGCCGACGTTTCAATGCCGAAACGCTGCAGATTTTTTTCAAGGGAAAGACAATTTTTGATGTGCTGGAAATGACGGTCGATGAAGCGGCGGAGTTTTTTTCGTCGCAGCCAAAGATTCACATCATCCTTGAAACCTTGAAGGAAGTCGGGATGGGCTACGTCAAACTGGGACAGCCTTCCACCACACTTTCTGGAGGAGAAGCCCAGCGAATCAAACTTGCCGCGGAACTGCGAAAAAAATCCACTGGAAAAACACTTTATTTGCTCGACGAGCCAACCACCGGTCTTCATTTTCATGACATCCGTCTTCTGCTGAATTGCCTGAATCGATTGGTGGAACAGGGCAATACCGTTTTGGTCATCGAGCATAACCTCGATGTGCTGAAGATGGCCGATCACATCATCGAACTAGGTCCAGGAGGAGGGAACGGAGGTGGAGAACTCGTTTGCAGTGGTCCTCCAGAAAAGCTCGTTAAGAAAAAAACCCTGACAGGACGTTTTTTAAAAAAACCCCTCAAAGGTGATCCACCAATTTCTTACCAGATTTCTCAATCAACAGAAACTGATGCTGTTTTGGAGGCGTCGGTCGATTCCAAAGGACAGAACAAAGGAAAGGTCTCAAAGTTACAGAATTCGAAGATCAACGGACGTGACATCCAGATTCGGGGTGCTTCAAAAAATAACCTGCGTCATGTGGATTTGGACATCCCACTGAATCAGATGACAGTCATCACCGGGGTTTCCGGATCCGGAAAGACGAGCCTGGCCTTTGACACCCTATTTGCTGAAGGCCAATCCCGTTATGTGGAATCGCTTTCCACTTATGCGCGACGTTTTCTGGGAAGGATGGACAAAGCACCGGTGGATTCCATCGATGGCCTAGCCCCTGCGATTGCGATCAACCAAAAGAGCACCAGCCGTAATCCACGTTCCACGGTAGCCACAACCACCGAGATTTATGATTACCTGAGACTATTGTTTGCAAGAATCGGTATGGCGCATTGTCCGATTTCAGGACAAGCTTTGATTGGTTATAGCCCTACCAGAGCAGCGGAATACTGCCTGGAGAAATACAATGGTGAAAGGCTTGAACTGCTTGCGCCCCTGTTCCTTCCGGGGGCGGGTAAGACCCTGCTGTTGGATCAACCGGACCATTTTCCAGCGGTAATCGAATCACTGATTCATGAGGGTTTTCTCAGGGCTTATGTAAAAAACAAACTTGTCCGGTTGGATGAGTGGGAAGAAGGTTCTGCGCCGAAGTTGAAAAAGAAATCTTCCATCGATCTGGTCATCGACCGCATCGAGGTTTCCGGATCGGAACAGAAGCGTCTGGCTGAAGCCATCGAAAATGCCTTCCAGAAAGGACATGGTCTGCTCAAGTTGAAACGTGCTGGAAGCGATTCGGAGGCAGAATTTCTTTCAGAAACACCTGCCTGCGTTGAAACCGGTTTTTATCAGGAGGAAGCACTGACACCGCGCATGTTTTCTTTCAATTCCCATTTGGGTGCCTGCCCTTCCTGTGATGGTTTGGGTGAATTGGCCTACCGGATCAGTGACCCGGCCTGTCCTGAATGCATGGGCGAGCGGCTCAAGCCCGAATACCGAGCTGTTACGATCCAGGGACGGAACATCAGCCAGTTCTGCAGCCTCAATATCCGGGAAGCTCAGAAAGAACTTGAAAGCTGGGTGCTCACGCCCAATCAGCTCACCGTGGCAGAACAGGCTCTTCGTGAAATCCAGACCCGACTCGATTTTTTGGTGAACGTCGGCCTGGATTATCTCAGTCTCGACCAGAAGGCTTCTACCCTTTCAGGAGGAGAAGCCCAACGGATCCGCCTTGCTTCCCAGATAGGCTCAGGCCTCGTGGGGGTGATGTATGTTTTGGATGAACCAACCATCGGGCTTCATCCCCGCGATACAGATCGTCTGATCAGTACCCTCAAACGTCTCCGAGATCTCGGCAACACCGTGATTTTGGTCGAACATGATCTGGATACCATCCGTGCTGCGGATCATATCATCGACATCGGTCCTGGTGCAGGGCATCACGGAGGACTGATCACTGCAAGTGGAAATCCTGCACAAATCGCATCACGTCGAAACACGCTCACCGGTCGTTATCTCAAAGGTGAAAAGGGGATTCCGGTTCCGGAACAACGGCGGAAGGCTCTTCCAGGAAATGAACTCATCATAAGGGGTGCCTCCGCTAACAACCTTAACCAAGTTGATGTCCGATTTCCCTTGGGACTGATGAATGTCGTGACTGGGGTATCTGGATCTGGAAAATCCTCGCTGGTGGTGGACGTCTTACAGCGAGCATTGGAAAAGAAGATGCTCGAAAAGCGTGCTGACGTTGGAAAACACAAGGAAATCAAAGGCTATGACAGGCTTGAACAATTGATGGTGATCGACCAGGAACCGATTGGACGAACACCACGTTCCAATCCTGCCACCTATACCAAAGTCATGGACCCCATCCGAGACCTTTTCAGTAAAATGAATGAAGCTCGGCGAAGGGGATTCACGAAACGCCGATTTTCCTTCAATGCCCGCGAGGGACGTTGCGGTGCCTGTGAAGGTCAGGGTTACCATCTGATTGAAATGCACTTTCTTTCCGATGTCTGGGTCACCTGTGATCAATGCAAAGGACAAAGATACAATCGAGAAACCCTGGCAGTGACCTTCCGAGGTCACAGCATCGCCGATGTGCTCCATTTGGAGATCACTAAGGCGGTCGAACTGTTCGAATCCCAGCCTAGGATTTTAAGAATTCTGAAAACCCTCGATGAGGTTGGTCTGGGCTACATGAAACTTGGTCAGCCGGGAAACACCCTATCCGGAGGCGAGGCCCAAAGGTTGAAACTTGCCGCAGAACTTTCTAAACGATCCCGGGGAAAAACACTCTACATTTTGGATGAACCAACGACCGGGCTTCATGTTGATGACGTTGCCAGGC
>Ga0066829_10001086_pt1 | contig 10264 bp, 8 predicted proteins | sample ETNtaG_22_FD_65498 | JGI IMG/M metagenome (GOLD analysis project Ga0066829, IMG submission 65498) | Marine microbial and viral communities from oxygen minimum zone, Eastern Pacific Ocean - ETNP201306SV43 | ecosystem: Environmental > Aquatic > Marine > Oceanic | place: Pacific Ocean: Eastern...
GACGAGCCCACTAACCACCTTGATATTGATGCCCGCGAGGCGTTGGTCGAAGGTCTCAATGCCTATGCTGGCGCGGTGGTCTTGATCACCCATGACCGCCGCCTCATCGAGCTATGCGCAGAGCGGCTGTGGCTTGTCGCCGATGGCACTTGCCGCGCCTATGATGGCGATCTCGATGACTACGAACAGAGCCTGCTGGAGCGCCGCCGGGGCAAGGGCGAAGGCAAGGCTCGCGCTTCAGTAAACAAGGCCGAGCGCCGTCGCGATGCCGCACGGCGGCGTGACGAGACCGCATCGCTGCGCGGCGCCGTTGTCGAGGCGGAACGAGCCTTGGAGACACTTGCGAAAGAGCGCGACGGCGTCGAGGCTGCGGTTAGTGATCCAATGCTTTACGAAGGGGAGGATGCAGCGGATCGTGTAGCTGTCCTAAGCCGGGAACGGGCGCGGCTGGATCGTGCTATTGCCAAGGCTGAAGTCACTTGGCTGGAGGCCCAGGAGGCGTTGGAGGTGCAGGCGACCAAATGACCGCGTAAAGCTAGAAAGTGCTTTAGAGCGTCGGCCACAGGTGGTGCCAGCATACGCACGTCGAGGCATGGGGTGAATTTCTCCGTCCGCGACAGGACCTCCGTACGGGGATGGCGCGGCATATTGGCTCAACAACAACTTATAATTGTTGGCGGTAGTGGAAATCGGATAGGCAATTTTTCAGTTTTTGGAACAATTTCTAGGAAGAATTCAACTTGACGAATTGTTGTAGTTTTCAATATGATTCCCCGGATTTTGTACCATTTGAGGAACAAAGTGTGAGCCATCCTCGTATTTTTTTAGTCGGGACCTTAGTTGGCTCGCTGTGTTTCGTTCCGACCATACCCTTAATCGTCTGCAGATAGTATAGAGGGTAGCCTTGATATCGATCCTATCTCGGCGAAATTGGATCTCACGGAATCAATTACACTAGCTGCGGCGGACGATATCGAAGGCGCTGCGATCAACGCTGTAGGTGAGACCGCAGAATATCTCTTTGGCAATATCGGCGAAGACGCTCCAGATTGGGCCAAACGGTTCGAATTTGAGTGGCAAACACGTCAGGACAATCGTCCGGAGTGGTCTATTCTGACGGTTCAGCCGATTTGGGAGGCCGACGACCTTCGAGATACCGTGTTTACCCAGCTGAGTTATCGTCGCTACGAAATGTTTTCCTTGGACCGCGATGTTGTGAACGCGGGTCTTGGTTATCGCCGTTTGTTCCTCGAGGACACCGTGCTTGTTGGTGTCAATGGCTTTTTTGATTACGAAGTCGACTATCACCATCAGCGCTCAAGCCTTGGCGCAGAGGTAAAATGGTATGGTCTTGACTTGGACGCAAACAAGTACTGGGGACTTAGTAGTGCTCACACAAGAGGTGTGAGCGGCGAAAGCGTCACTGAAGAGCCTCTCGACGGCCATGATATCCGACTGGCTGCCCAGGTCCCTTAATCTTCCATGGGCCAAAGTACGCGCGGCTCGCTACTGGTGGGATACTATCAACGCCTCTGAAGACATCAAAGGATGGTCGCTCAGTGGCAAAATCGATCTAATGCAAAACCTGCAACTTGAGGCCGGAGTCAAGTCGGATAATTTTATTCCTGGCGATGAGCGAGAGGCCTTCGTTGCTGTTCGTTTCTCTCTGGCCTTTGGTAAACCAGTTGCAATGAGTGTCAGCCCAATCTCAGATAGCCCGTGGCTAATGAGGGATATGACAGAACGCCGGCTAGATAAGGTGCAGCGTCAGAATAAGATCATTGTGGAACGCCGTAGCAGTGGTGTTGTCATTTCGAGGGGTAGCTAATCCGTATGTTTCGATATTTAACGGTTCTCGCGGTATCCGGTATCGCTCTTTATGCGCCCTCATCTCTTGCTGCGATCCCGGGAGCTGCTCGTGCTGCGTCTGAGTATCAGGTTACGGTCAAGCGAGTAGACCTCTGTACCGACTCCGCATGCAGTACTTTTGTGACAATTGGAAGCGGCAACAAAGTTTTCGATATCGCATCGGTTGCCGCTGGGGCAGCAGTCGGATCATATGCGGACGTTGGGGGTTTGGCGGCTGGGATTACCTATACTCATGTTAGGGCCTATGTCGACGAGACCATCACAATGACCGGCGGTGGAGTGAGCGACGACGCAGATGTAACCTGCTATACAGATGCCACTCCGACACAAGATGGTGACGCAAACACGGCGGAGATTAGCGACAATACGACGGCGAGCGGGGTTAGTGAGGATTACATTGTTCCCTCGGATGCAGGCAGTTTCACGGGCCTAGTGGACAGTGACTGGGAAGATCTCAACATTACTGTTCGAGATACCGATGCTGACACTGTCGGGGATGTTATCATCACCTACCCTCTGACAGCATCTTACACTACGATTGACCAAGAACCACTTATTGAGATCCAATTTGACACCAGCACTGCTGTTGGCGTACTCGATACCGATCCTACAGCTGGCGATGGGAACTGTTCGATTTTTCCGCGTCCCCCGACAGTAACCATAACAATAAGAGACCCTTGAGCCGACCACTGCTGCTTTTGGTCAATAGCTGGCTTATGGTCTTTGTGTGTCGCGTTTTTGCTCTATTGGCGACACAGCAGAAGAGCAATGATTGTAAGTTTCACCATCGTGAAAGAGGTGTGTGGAACACGGCCGTGATTTTTCCGCTGTCCGGCGTTGAAAATGTCAGTTTCGTGTTGGGGGTGGCGGTTTTTCGTTCCTAATTGCGCAAGCGGAAGCGTTGTAGTTTTCCGGTCTCGGTGCGGGGTAAGTCGGCAACAAAGGTGATCGCGCGTGGATATTTATATGGCGCGATCTGTTGCTTCACGAAGTCTTGAAGTCTCTTAGCCGTAGCTTCGTCGTCCGTCACTCCCTCGCGCAACACCACGAACGCTGAGACAATCTGCCCGCGCTTCAGATCTGGCTGCCCAACTACGCCGCACTCGCTGACATCCTCGTGGTCGAGTAGGGCGGCCTCCACCTCGGGGCCGGAAATATTGTATCCGGCCGAGACGATCAGGTCGTCAGCACGCGAAACGTACCAGTAATAGCCATCCGCGTCCCGTCGATAGAGATCGCCGGTGAGATTCCAGCCATCCTCGACATAGGTCGCCTGCCGCTCTTCGTCAGCTAGGTATTTGCAGCCGGTGGGACCCCGCACTCCGAGGCGGCCGACTTCATCGTCAGCGGCTTCACTGCCATCGTTGGTGAGCACGCGGGCCTGGTAGCCGGAGATGGCCTTGCCCGTTGCTCCGGGTCGGATGGCGTCGCCTGGGCCTGATACGAAGATGTGCAGCATCTCGGTGGAGCCGATGCCGTCGAGAATCTTGAGGTCCGTAGCATCTCGCCAGGCCTGCCAGGTCGGCAGCGGCAGGGTCTCACCGGCTGACACACAACGCTCGAGGCTGGAGATATCATACTTCTCAACCAACCCGAGTAAGGCGCGATAGGCGGTTGGCGCGGTATAGAGGGCGGTGCAGTGGTGGCGTTGGATGGCATCGAGCATCGCATCGGGGGTCGGCTTGTCGAGCAAGGCCGTGGCCGCGCCCACGCGTAACGGAAAGCAGAGCAAAGCGCCGATGCCGAAAGCGAAGGCTAGTGGCGGTGAGCCGGTCACCACATCGTCAGAGCGGGCGCCGAAAACATGCGGTGGAAAACAATCGCATATCGCCAATATGTCGCGATGGAAATGCATGCAACCTTTCGGCTGGCCTGTGGTACCTGACGTGAAGCCAATCAGCGCTACATCGTCCGCGGCGGTATCGGCGGCGGCGAAGCCCGGCGCTTTTGTTGCCACCAGTTTGTCGAAATCGGCATCACCGTCGCCCGTCGCGCTAATCATGGCGAGGCGCTCAAGGCCCCCGACCTGGTTGAGTTCTTCGGCCAGGGTGACGTCGCAGAGTGCGTGGCGGATCTGCGCCTTTTCGTTGATGTAGGTGAGCTCGCGCGCCCGTAGCATCGGCATCGTGGCGACGCAAACGCCGCCGGCCTTGATGACGCCGAGCCAACAGGCCGCCGCCATCGGCGTGTTGGGTGCCCGTAACAGCACGCGATTGCCCGTCACTAGCCCCATGTCCTCGACCAAGGCCTTGGCGATGCGGTCGACGAGCGATGACAGCGCAACGTAAGTCCACGAGCGGTTGCCAAACAGGATGGCAATTCTCTCACCATCGCCGGCCGCGATGCGCGCGTCTAGCAATGCCGCTGCGGCATTGAAGCGGTCGGGATAGGCAGCGAGCGCTGGCAGTGCGGTGTAGTCGCAGGGTGCCAATAAATGTGCGGGCGGCAGATTGTCGCGCGTAAAGTTGTCGAGGTGGCCGCTCGGTCCTCCGGGCGGTTGGGATTCGTGCCTGGGCATTCTGTTGGTCTCCTTATGTCGCGCCTACATCGCTTCGCCGCCGGCAGCGGCGATTCCCTGGCCGATGAGGGCGGCGGAATTCGGGTGGTAAAGCCAGGTTTCGGTATTAGCCACTTCGCGCGGCTCGATCAGGCGGCCTTGCATATTTTGTGCGGTAAGCTCGGTGAGCGCAGCGAAATCCGCCACCCAATACTGTTTCTCGATGCGAAATGCATGTCCGCCGAGTGCCGCCTCGTCGCCATCCTTGGCGTCGCTCTTGCTCAGGGTTATCGGTGTGGAGTTGCCCATCATGATGGCTCCCGATCCTGCCCAAGGATTACCTGGCGGGGCGTTCACCACAAGGTCAGCCTGTCACGACGTTTTGCGGTTGCCCCTCGAGAAAGGCGATGACGTTGTCGACCGCGCCCTCGTTCAGAAGTTCCGTGGCTTCGGCCGTCCAATCGGCAGCGTGCGGCGTCAGCACCACCTGATCGCAGCTGAGGATCGGGGCATCGCCCGGCAAGGGCTCCTCGGGAAAGACATCGAGCCCCACCCCATTTAAGCGTCCCGCGGTTAGCGCCGCATGCAGGGCATCCATGTCCACTACATCGCCGCGGGCGCCGTTTAAAAGAATCGCCTCGTCCTTCATCTTTGCCAACGCCGCGGCATCGATGAGATGATGGCTGTCGTCGGTGAGCTTAACGTGCAGGCTGATCACATCGGCGGTTGCCAGCAACTCGTCGAACCTCACATAGGTGACACCGAGCGCGGCGCTACGCTCTGCCGAGGGATGATAGCTCCATGCAATGACCCGCATGCCCAGCGCACTGGCGAGCCGCGCCATTTCTGCGCCGACCGCACCCGTGCCGATGACGCCGAGCGTCTTGCCCTGCAAACCGACATTGAGCCTGCGGGTCCAGCGCCCGGCCTTGAGTTCGGCGGTTTGAAACGCGGCGCGCTTGGCGACAGCGAACATCAGGCCGAACATGTGCTCAGCTACGGCTGGTGCCGTGCGGCCAGGCTGATTGGAGACGACCACGCCATGCTCCGTCGCGGCATCGAGATCGATCATGTCGGTGCCGATGGAGCAGGTGGTGATCATGCGCAGCTTTGGCAGCTTCTCAAGCTCCATCCGGCGCCAGGTAACGGCGCTGCGGGAGTTGATGATGACCTCGGCGTCCTGCGCGCGTGCCAGTTTTTCCTCGTGGCTGTTGGGCCGGTTCTCGTAAAGGGTCAGCTCGCCGAACGGTGCCAAGCGGTTGAGCGCGGCTGAGCCCACGATCTGCACAGGATCGTCTCCTGGTACGAGGATGGAGACACGGTTCGGCAATGGCAGGGTTCCTTTCGGCTGCGCTTCGCTCGTTCGCGATACCATAGCGCATGGCCCTGCGCGCGTCGCGACTGGCAAAGCCGGCTCTCGGGTGATATTCGATAGGTGGCGGCAGTAAGCGGTGGGGTGCAGAAAACGATGGACGCGATTATCCGAGAGCTGGAGGAGCGCCGCGAGGCGGCACGGGTCGGGGGTGGTGAGCGTCGCATTGCCTCCCAGCATGATAAAGGCAAGCTGACAGCGCGTGAGCGCCTGGAGTTGTTGCTGGATCCGGGCTCGTTTGAGGAGTTCGACATGTTCGTCGAGCACCGCTGCGCCGATTTTGACATGGATAAGCAGCGCGTGCCTGGCGACGGTGTCGTTACCGGCCACGGCACCATAAATGGCCGCAAGCTGTTCGTCTTCAGCCAGGATTTCACGGTCTTCGGTGGCTCCCTGAGTGAGGCGCATGCGGAAAAAATCTGCAAGGTCATGGATCTGGCTATGAAGGTTGGCGCGCCGATGGTCGGTCTCAACGATTCTGGCGGCGCGCGCATCCAGGAAGGTGTGGCCTCTCTGGGCGGCTACGCCGAGGTCTTTCAGCGCAACGTGCTTGCTTCCGGCGTGGTGCCGCAGCTCAGCCTAGTCATGGGACCGTGCGCGGGCGGCGCGGTTTATTCGCCAGCCATGACCGACTTCATCTTCATGGTGAAGGACTCATCTTATTTGTTTGTTACGGGACCCGACGTGGTGAAGACTGTAACCCACGAGACGGTCAGTGCGGAAGAACTCGGTGGCGCGGTAAGTCACACCACCAAGTCGGGCGTGGCGGATATCGCTTTCGAGAACGATGTCGAAGCGCTGGCGACCATGCGGCGCTTTTTTGACTTCCTGCCCCTCAACAATCGCGAGCCGGTGCCGGTACTGCCGACGACCGACGCCACGGATCGCGCCGAGCCATCCCTCAACACGCTTATCCCAGCCGATTCGCAAAAGCCTTATGATATGCACGAGCTGATCGAGAAGGTGGTTGACGAGGGCGACTTCTTCGAGTTGCAGCCGGCCTATGCCGCCAACATCATTATTGGCTTCGCGCGTATCGACGGGCATACGGTCGGTATGGTTGCCAATCAGCCGATGGTATTGGCAGGTTGCCTCGACATCAATTCGTCGCGCAAGGCCGGACGTTTTGTGCGCTTTTGCGATTGCTTTAACATTCCCATCGTAACCTTTGTCGACGTGCCGGGCTTTCTGCCGGGCACCGACCAGGAACATGGCGGTATCATCAGCCACGGCGCCAAGCTGCTCTTCGCCTATGCCGAGGCGACTGTGCCAAAGGTCACGGTAATCACGCGCAAGGCTTATGGCGGCGCCTATGACGTGATGAGCTCTAAGCATTTGCGCGGCGACGTTAACTATGCTTGGCCGGCAGCGGAGATCGCGGTCATGGGGCCGAAAGGCGCGGTCGAAATCATCTTCCGAGGCTCGCTCGACGATCCGGCCGAGGTGGAGCGCCGCACCGAGGAATACCGCGAAAAGTTTGCCAATCCCTTTATTGCCGCCAGCCGCGGCTATATCGACGACGTGATCTTGCCGCAAAACACGCGCTGCCGCTTGGCTGGAACTCTGGCGCTGCTGCGCTCCAAGCAGCTCGAGAATCCCTGGAAAAAGCACGACAACATCCCGCTCTAGGCAGAGCTAACACTGATAAGAGATAGGTTTGTTCGACAAGATCCTGATCGCGAACCGCGGCGAGATTGCCTGCCGCGTCATGCGCACGGCGCGCCGCATGGGTATGGCAACCGTGGCCGTCTATTCCGAGGCCGATGCCGGCTCTCGTCATGTCGAGATGGCGGACGAATCCGTTCTCATCGGCCCGGCACCATCGGCGCAAAGCTATCTGCTTGCTGAGCGTATCCTTGCCGCGGTTAAAGACACAGGTGCGCAGGCGGTACATCCCGGCTTCGGCTTTCTCTCGGAAAACGCGGACTTCGCGCGCGCTTTGGAGGCGGAAGGTATCGTCTTCATCGGCCCGGGGCCCGACGCCATCTCTGCCATGGGCGACAAGATAGAATCCAAGAAACTTGCGGCCGAGGCTGGGGTGAGCACTATTCCGGGCCACGACCAGGCTATTGTCGATGTTGATGCCGGTGTAGCGATCGCGACCAAGATTGGCTATCCGGTGATGGTTAAGGCGTCGGCAGGCGGTGGCGGCAAGGGCATGCGCGTGGTTGACCGAGCTGAGGATCTGGCGGAGGCCTTCTCTAGCGCCCAGAACGAGGGGCGTAACTCCTTCGGCGACGATCGCATGCTGATCGAAAAGTTCATCACCTCGCCGCGCCATATCGAGATCCAGCTCATGGCCGATGCGCACGGTAATGCGGTTTATCTGAACGAGCGCGAGTGCTCCATCCAGCGTCGTCACCAGAAAGTGATCGAGGAGGCGCCGTCGCCCTTCGTCGATGCCGGTATGCGCCGTGCCATGGGGGAGCAAGCAGTGGCGCTCGCCAAGGCGGTTGGATACCGCTCGGCCGGCACTGTTGAGTTTGTCACGGGCGCCGACAAGAACTTTTATTTTCTCGAGATGAACACGCGATTGCAGGTTGAGCATCCGGTGACCGAGATGATCACTGGGCTCGATCTCGTCGAGATGATGATCCGCGTCGCCGCCGGCGAGCCTCTTGGTATCACCCAGGACGATGTGGCGCTCGACGGCTGGGCGGTCGAATCCCGGATCTATGCCGAGGATCCGGCGCGCGGCTTCCTGCCCTCAATCGGTCGCCTGGTGCGCTTTCTCACGCCAGAGGAAACAAATAGCGTGCGCATCGACACCGGCGTCGGTGAGGGTGACGAAATCAGCATGCATTATGATCCAATGATCGCAAAGTTAGTCACTTACGGTCCTGATAGAGCCGCGGCGATCGCTCGTATGGGCGAGGCACTCGATGGTTTTCTGATCGGTGGTATCAACACCAACGTGCCGTTTCTTGCCTCGATCTGCCGAAACGACTGCTTCGGTAAGGGAACGTTGACTACCAACTTCATTGCTGAGGAATATGGCGGCGTCTACGCGGCGGACACGCCCGATGACACGGTGGCGGAGGTTCTGGCGGGCGTCGCGGCACTAATCGAAGGCCGTGTCGCAGCACGTGCGGCGGCGCTGGGTGGTGAGCCCGATGGCACACGCCAGGATCTGACGATCAGCGTCGGCGAGAGCGAGTGGCAGGTTGGTGTGACCTTAGTCGAGAGTGGCTGCGACGTGAAGATCGACAGCAAGACGCTGGCGGTGCGCGACGATGGCTGGCGCCCCGGAGACAGTGTCTTCCGGGGCCGTATTGGCGAGCGTGACGTGGTGGTGCAGGTCGCCCGTGGTGCCCGCGAGGCCTGGCGCCTGGTGCATGGTGGGGCTGCAGTCGACGTTCTGGTGCGCTCGGCCCGCGCCGCCACCATGGCCGCGCGCATGCCCAAGAAGGAACCACCCGACCTAAGTAAATTTCTACTCTCGCCCATGCCCGGCCTCGTGGTCTCGGTCGCCGTGACGGCCGGCGACATGGTCAAGGCCGGTGAACCCCTCTGCGTGGTCGATGCCATGAAGATGGAGAACGTGCTCCGCGCCGAACGCGAGGTAACGGTGGCCGAAGTTAAGGCGTCGACGGGCGACAGCCTAGAGGTTGACCAGGTCATAATGATATTCGAATAAAGTTGTTTCGGTAATAAAATTGTCTCTATCACCAGGTGGGATGAGAGAGGGTAGGGAAGTTCGGATGTGATTCGTCTGTGGGGGTTATTTGCTGTTTGGAGAACACGTAAGAGAAAGTAGCGTACCACTTGGTACGCTGCCCATCGTCCGGATCTTAGAGAGGATTTGGCTACCACTCGATGGTTCGCGCTGGCCATGGAGAGAGTGTAGAACAGCACGACGGTCGCTGCCAGAAAGAGCCCGCTCTAAGCGACGCCGACCTTGCGCCGGCTTCAGTTCGCGGCGGTGAGTGGCCAGAGGTGATGCCGAGAACCGCCAGAATCCATAAGTTTTCGTCGGTGAAGATGCCGGTATTGCTTATCGCGCCGTCTCCTCCCGAGCCTTGGCCACGATCGCGCGACGGGCGGGTGCGTAGGCGGCTGTGCCAGTGATTTCGAACAAGGCGGCGCAGACATCATGATGATATGCGAGGCCACCGCGGGCGACCCGCTCAATGGGGCCGTCCCGGTAGCCAAGGCCGAGTCGGCAGGTCAGGTCCATATCGGCGGCACTGGCCAGGCCTTCATCCAGAAGCCGCAAGGCATCGTTGTATTTGGGCCGCACCAGGCGGTCTATGATGCGTCCCGCGTGGTCCGCACAGACGGCGACCGTGAGGCCTGCCCCCTCGAACACTGCGCGCGCTGCAGCGACGGCGCTTTCAGGCGTGTTCGGCTGGCGCACCAGTTCGATAAGCGGGGACGGCGGGTCGTTGCCGTTGCGGTAGCGCTCGAACCCCAGCACGTTGGAGCCTTCCTCGCCCTCAGCCTCACCCGTGTGAACGCCGAGACATTCCGTGCCCAGCTCGACCAGGATCGCCGCCTTGCTCTCGTCTAACACGTGTGGCGCGCCA
>Ga0066829_10001103_pt1 | contig 10182 bp, 10 predicted proteins | sample ETNtaG_22_FD_65498 | JGI IMG/M metagenome (GOLD analysis project Ga0066829, IMG submission 65498) | Marine microbial and viral communities from oxygen minimum zone, Eastern Pacific Ocean - ETNP201306SV43 | ecosystem: Environmental > Aquatic > Marine > Oceanic | place: Pacific Ocean: Eastern...
TGCTGAAGGCAGAGTCGGGGTCGCTACGAAAAGAAGACGCCACGTCTTCTTGAGCGGTGCGTATTTCCTGATCAGTCATTCCTTTTCCTCCGGCTTGCGTCGAATGAATAGGTTGTTACTCGGTAATACATGGCATACCTCCATAGGGTTTGACTTAGGGTCACGTGGGCGTTGATACACTTGCGCAGCCTACTTTTTTATTGGGAAAGTGTACCTGTATTCTGCCCTAAGTTGGTGTATACTGACGTGGGAGGGTAGTAATGAGAAAGTTCGTTCCTTACATTATTGCAGCTGTACTGGCCGCAGCTGTGGCTTTTGCGGTGAGTTACTTTGTGTCGCATTCAAATTTTGCGTCGCATTCAAATGTTATGGTGAGTATCGCGGACGGCGAGAAGCGGGAATGGACTAAGCACTACTACACCGGAGGGAGATTCCTCAAAGGCAAGCATAAAACCCATCATGGTTCTAAATGGCCCCCATTCTGGGGACGAGGGCCGGGGAGAGTTGAGGATGCGCTTGTCAAACTCACGATAGCGAAGGAAAAGGGCTTGCTCTCTGAAGAGGAATACGATAAAGTTGTGTCGGTTCTCAAAGGTCCCATGCTGGGAGTGGAGAAAGAGAAGAACGAGTAATTCGTCACCACACCCCCAGTACTTCCAGCGGCTGACTACCCGCCCGAACCGCCTCTAAATTAGTCCTAGCCAGAGCAACCATGCCACCAATCTTGTTGGCAGCTTTTTTTATACTCACTACTCATACTCACGCTTAGGATTGGAGACAACATGAACATACCCATTATGCTTGCCCTTGTAACCCTCGTTTGCGGCGGCGTCATCACGTTTTGTTCCAAGGTCGCAGGTGCAAATCAAGCCTACGGACCAAGTTACATGCTTTTTCAAACTGTCGGCTTTGCCGTTGTCGCCATCGTCATTCACCTAGTGCAGAGACATCCACTTGATTTGTCTCCCAAGATGACCTGGCTTGGGGTGGTTTCGGGTGTCATTGGTGCAATAGGTATTTCTTCACTGATACTTGCGTTTACAATGGGCGGTGAGGGGAGCGTTCTTTTTCCGATTTCTGGGCTGGGAATGCTTGTGGCTGTCATTCTATCGCTCGTCATCTATCGCGAGCCAGTGACTGCAACAAAAATGATGGGTCTGGGATTGGGTATGAGTTCTATCATCGTTCTGTCACGCTAAACACCCCATCAGCACAACCCTACGATGAGCGGCATATAACAAGCGTATACTAGGAGTGGGAGGGACAAGATGCAACACAATAATTGGCAATGTCCAAAATGTCAAAACAAGGAGTTTGAAACCGACCACTTTGCTGCTACCGGCGGTGGCTTCACAAAATTCCTAAATATCCAAAATAAAAAATTTGCTACAGTTTCTTGCGTGCAGTGCAAGTACACTGAAATTTATAAAGCCGAAACAAGTGCGTTGGGCAATATCCTAGATATTCTCGGGAATTGACGCAGCTGTTTTTCTGTTAACCTCACTGCTTGATTTGAGGCGGAGTAGTGGCTCGTCGAAGACTTCACAGTCCGTGACCACACTACTAAGACATTTAACGGCTAGGTTTGCTCCTGTACCGCTTCTAAACTAGCCATAGCCACTGCAACTATGCCATCAACCTTGTTGGCGGTTTTTTTGTTTTAGAGTTCTTGCAGAGGGCGTGTGAAGCCGTGCCAATTGGTGCGCGTTGTATACTAAGGGCCCAGGCGCAGTCAGTAAGGGCATTTTTCCACATGGCCATGAAACACGCAGCCCTCGTAGCAGTGCTTGCTTCTGTGTTTCTGTCCTCGTGCAGCCCATCTCCGGCAGGTTTATCCCTAGATGTAGCCTTAGCCGAAGAGATGGCAGAAACGGCGGCAGCAAAGATAGCAAAAACGGCAACTGAGCCCACAGTACCAACTGAAACCAAAGTCCAACCACTTCCATTACCTAATACAACGCTATCTGCAGTCCCAAGAGATGCGCCAACGCTGGGCCCTACTACTAAACCGCTTTCATTACCGACAGCTATAACAGCATCGGCCCCAAAAGAGGCGCCAACCCTAGGCCCTACAAACAAGCCGCTTACATTACCTACTACCACATCATCATCGGTCCAAAAAATTACGCCAACGCCGGGCCCTACTAACAAACTGCTTCCACTGCCCACCGCCTCACCATCATCATCCCCAACAGATGCGCGGACCCTTGGCAAAACCAAAGAACCTATTCCATCAGCTACTGCCACACCATATTCAACTCCAACTCCCACGGAATGGAATGAAACAGGCAGTTGGAATGGTGATGCCTGCAGTATGCCGAATCACAGTATCTATATAACAACTGGCGGTTCAGTTCTATACAACTCCTCGTCAGATGTTGCAGGTTTTCAGTTTAATGTAGATGGGGCTACTGTCCTAAATGCTTCTGGTGGCAAATCTGAAGCACAAGGCTTCACGATATCTGCGAGTGACACCATCGTGCTCGGATTTTCTTTGGCTGGCGCCACTATTAGTGGTTGCGGCACTATGGTTGAATTGTCTCTAGACGGTGAAGCCATTGGTCTCTCCGGCATAATTATTTCGGATCCAACCGCCGAGGCATTGCCGTTTGAATATTTTGATTGAACAAGCTCGTCACACGGCCCACAAAACCACAGACGGATAACTAGCCCCGCGAACCGCCTATTAACTAGCCATAGCACACTGATAACTGCGATAGCCGTTGCAGATAACTTTTAGGGGAAGGCATCTTGCGCGTGCTGCTATTGTTTCATGTTTTGAGACCAGTTTTTCAGGAGAGGCGACGTCTTTACAAGGCTGAGATTACCTGAGAACTGGCGTGGTTTGTTTCAATGTGCGTGCTGATGCTCTTTTTCGAGTATGGAACACTGCTAGATTGATCTGGCGGTCGCGCTTTGTTTTAGCAAAGTAATTTAGGCGGCCTCGATCTGAACTACGTTCCGGTGAGCTATATGGCTACGCACGCGATCTACATTAGCCTTCCACCAATCACTGGAGTAGAACGCCGCTTCCATAGTTTCTACGTTATTGTAAGAGTCTCCGAATGATCTTATCCATATAAACTGGGTCCGATCTTGGTTTACCCAGATACTCTCAACCTTCATTCCTGCATCCTCTATCCTTGGAACCACTTCGCTGTGAAACACATCAAGCCAATCTTCAAGTTGACCTTTGTTGATTGTATAGGTCCGAAGTTGAGCAATGGTCATGTTATTACCTCCATGCGCATGAAGAGCTATAGTAACCGAACTATACATCCGAACCCAGCGGGTCAGCAAACACGGTCTGTAGTGGGAAGCCCGTTAATGACGAGCCTCCTGTCTTGCACCTTCCTTCTTGCGGGGTAAAGTTAGACGGGCACGGAAGATTGTTCTGGATAGTTTAGTTTTCGCGCCAGAAGTACACATAAAAAAAGAGTGCGCACAAATTACGAAGAGTCCTGGTGCTGGAAAAACAAAAGCTATGCTGGTGCACTTGTTGTTATAATCTTGGACTTAGTACAATCATGGCTTCAATCGTAGGAATACATGCCGCTTGAATTGACCGCCGCCGACCGCGCGATGCTGGACGGTGAGGGCGGTGCAGCAATGCAGACGGCGATGTCGATCGTGGCGCAGATGGCCGAGGTGCAGGGTGCCGGGGAGCTGCTGGACATAACGCAGGCCCACATTGACGCGACTGTGTACGTCGGTGACGCAGGTCTGGAGTTCGCCGAGCGGCTGGCCGGACAGGGCGCAAAAGTGGCGGTGCCATCAACCCTCAACGTTGGCGCACTCGACGAGCACCACTGGCATGAGTGGGCAGTGGCCCCGGAGTGGGCCGCCAGGGCCCGCCGGCAGATGCACGCTTACGAAAGCATGGGCACCACGCCCACCTGGACCTGCGCCCCGTACCAGACTGTGCACCGGCCCACGTTCGGGGAGCACATCGCCTGGGGAGAATCTAACGCTGTCTCATTCGCTAACTCAGTCATAGGCGCGCGCACCGACTTCTATGCCGATATGCTCGACATCTGCTGTGCGCTGACCGGGCGTGCGCCGGCTGCCGGTTTACATCTGAGCGAGAACCGAATCGGCAGGCTGCTCCTGCGCCTGGTCGGCGTCCCCAAGAAAGTGCAGCAAGATGATTCTTTTTTCACAGTGCTAGGCTACGTAACGGGCAGGATGGCGGGCAACCGCATTCCGGTAGTCGAGGGTGTGCTCGGCGAACCTGATGAGGACCAACTGAAGGCGCTAGCCGCGACCGCCGCATCCTCGGGTGCGGTCGCGATGTTCCACATCATCGGCGTGACCCCAGAAGCGCCAACATGCGAGGCCGCTTTTCATGGCAGGCGTCCGGAGGAAATACTGGATATCACGATGGACGAGCTGCGCCGCGCCCGGTGCGAGCTAACTACCGCCGACGGCGCCCAGCTCGACATGGTAGTGCTCGGCAGCCCGCACCTCTCGATCGGCGAGATCAAACGCCTGTTGCTGCTAGTGGAAGGGAAACGCGCGCACCCAGAGGTGGAGTTTTTGGTCACCACCAGCCGCGCGGTAGCCCATCTAGCCGAGCGGTCGGGCGCAATGGAGTGCCTGCGGGCATTCGGCGCCAGGGTGACGGTTGATACTTGCATCCTGACCACTCCTATGCTGCCCGAAGGCGTCAGAGTACTGATGACAAACGCCGGCAAGTTCGCCTATTACACCCCAGGCCTGCTCAGCCGGGAGGTCGTCTTTAGCGGGATGGAGGATTGCGTTCGCTCCGCAATAGAAGGGCGTGTAGTGGTGGAGGATCGGCTGTGGAAGAACTGATCCACGCCCGTCCGGTCATCCCCGGCGAGGCCGAGGGAATGTTGATGGTCAGCTCAGAACCGCTCTCATTCTGGGGCGGATACGACCAGCAGACCGGCGAGATCATCGATCGTCGGCACCCGCTGTCCGGACGGATTGCCGCTGGGCACGTACTCGCGCTGCCCTTCACGCGCGGTTCGTCAACTACGACCGCAGTGCTCCTCGAAGCCGTGCGGGTCGGCGTCGCGCCGGCTGCTCTGCTTAGCACCGGGGTGGACACCTGCTTCGCCCTGGCATCGATCGTAGCGAAGGAGCTTTACGCACGCTCGCTGCCCGTGCTGGTGCTCCGACGGCAAGACTTCGACGCGCTGGCCTCGGGCCCGAGCGCAGCCATCATGCGGGACGGCAAGATTATCCTGAGTAAGAGCTGATCATGAGCTTTCAAGCGAAGCACGAGGTCCAAGGACAATGCTGCGCCCGAGTGTTGCACAGCATCAACCTGATGCGGAAGCCACGGCCAATCCAGAGGACGAAAAATTTTGCTCGCGAGTCATTGATGTGCGAATCCGTAGCAAACGTGGTGGGCAATACAATGGCCCCGACCGGGTGCTAGCTCAATTGGCAGGGCAGAAGGATTCTTTGTAATCACCTCGGTCGAGGTTCGCGTCCTACGTGGCTCATTCCCAGCGTAAAACCGAGTGCCAGCTCGAGCGCAAGACCCCATTCTCAACTACTCCCCGTCTCAACTGTCATTCTCTCGAACCCACAGCAGCAACACCGCCAGCGCAACAAGATTAATCCCGGCCGCGGCAATGCCGCTCGCGCCGATTCCCAGCGGCAGCAGTGCTCCGCCCAGCAGCGCGCCCAGCATCCGCCCCAGCGAGTGCCCGGCGATGTTGGCGCTCATCACGCTGGCGCGCGCCAGCGGCATCAATTCAGTCATCAGCGGCAGTGTCGCCACGATGGCGAATTCAAAGGCAAGATATACCAGAAACAGACCGGCCAGCGCGCCCGGAAGCGTGCTCCCCAGCGCAGGGAGTACCAGGTATGCTAGCGTGCTTAGCCCCACGCCCAGCGCAATCGTCCGCCGTTTGCCCAGGCGGTCGGAAAGCGCCATCACCCCACCCTCCCCCAACAGTTCAGCCGCACCGATTACGCCGGTGGCCAGCCCGAGCGCGGTCAGGGCCAGCCCAAATGACCCTTCCAGCCACGCAGCGAATACCACGTTCAGGCTTTCATTCGCTCCGCCGATTAGCATTCCCAACGCCAACCCAGCCAGCACGCGTGGATTGGTGAGAATCGGTTTCCAGTGAAAAAAGGCAGCTGAACGGCGCGCATGGCCGACTGCCTTGCGCGGCAGCGCGAGCGAGAGCAGCCCGGCAACGGCGATGCTCACCACCGCAAGGACGGCGAAAGGCCGCGGCAGCCCGACCTCGGGTGTGGCTGCCCGCGCCAGTAGCCAGCCCACTGCCGGTACCCCCAGCAGCAGCGCGCCTGACCACGCCAGTTCTGTAATCGCAATGACGCGACCGCGCTGCGCGTAAGGCACCCGCTCCGATAAATACGCCTGCTGCGCCGGCAAAAACAGGAATTGCGCCACCATTCCGAGCAACAGCACAACCACGAAAAAAGGATGTCCCGGCCACAACGCCATTGCCGCCAGCGCCGCCGCCAGGATAATCATTGCCACGAGCATGATGTTTCGCCGCCCGAAGCGATCGGGGAGGCGCCCAAAGAAAGGCGCGCTCATCGCCAGCGCGGAGCGCAGAGAAAGCAGTCGTATCAGATGCTCGATGGGCACGCCCAGGCCGCGACTGAAAGCGGGCAAGAACGGGTAGAACATGCGCAGCGCCACATTGAGAATCAGGCGCGCGAGCGTGGTGGCGAACAGCGGCGCGTCGAACGGGAAGTTCGGTTTTTCAGCACTCATTTTCGCTGCGAGGGTTTTGCCGGGCAGTCGGCAGCCGGTGCTTTCAGGCGACGTCGTACCCAAGCGGATGGTTTCGGTGCCAGTCCCACGCCGTAGCGAGAATGTTTTCCAGCGCGGAGTGTTCTGGTTCCCAGCCGAGTTCGCTCCGGATTTTCTCGGCGTTGGCCACCAGTCGCGTCGCGTCGCCGGCGCGGCGGGACGCCGATTCCACCGGGATGGCATGGCCTGTCACCTCCCGCGCCATAGCGATGATTTCGCGATTGGAATATCCGGCGCCGGCGCCAAGGTTATAGACCGCGGTCTCGCGCTGTTCGAGCGCGGCGGCCGCCAGCAGATGCGCCTGCGTCAGATCGGCGATGTGAATGTAGTCGCGGATGCAGCTGCCGTCCGGCGTGGGGTAGTCACTTCCGTAAAGCGGGATGCTCTCGCGCTGCCCGAGCGCCACCTGTAGCACGCGCGGGATTAGATGCGTCTCGGGCTGGTGCGCCTCGCCGCAGCCGGGTAGTGCGCCGCAGGCATTGAAATAGCGCAACGCCGCGTAACGCAGCCCGTGCACCTGCTGATACCAGTGCAACATGCGCTCAATCATCAGCTTGGTCTCGCCGTAAGCGTTGGCAGGCCCGAGCGTGCTCTCTTCCCACAGCGGCTGGTCGCTGCTGGCGTACACCGCCGCCGTCGATGAGAGCACAAAGCGGCGACAACCAGCCTGCAGCGCTGCCTCAATCACATTGTGCGAATAGGCCACATTGTTGCGGAAATAGAGTTCGGGCTTCTCCATCGACTCGCCCGCTTCAATCAAAGCCGCAAAATGGAAGACCACATCGAACGACGCGGAAGAGAGCGCAGCCCGCAGCGCAGCGCGATCGCCGATGTCGCCAAGTTCGAACTCCGCTCCCGGTGGAACCGCCGCGCGGTGCCCACGCGAAAGGTTATCGAACACCGTCACAGTGTGCCCGGCCGCGAGCAGAGCCTCGGCGGTGGCCCCGCCGATGTAACCCGCTCCTCCGGTCAGGAAAACGCGCATGCGTCAGTCCGCCTCGACTTGAAGATTCGCGGCGCCGGCCACCAGTCGCTTGACGCCAACTCCGTCGAATGCCACAATCACCATCTCATCGTCGCCGACCGGCTTACTCTCAATCACCATGCCGGGCCCGAAGCTGGAGTGGCTCACCCGCTGGCCGCTGCTGAATTGCAGCGCCGCAGGCGTGGATGCGGCTGCGCTCGCTCCGCGAGCGCCGGTCACCGTCTGCTGCCGCAGCCCCACGTTCCGCTGCGCCTGTGGGCGGCTGCGCGGCCGGCGGCCGGTGACGTCTCCACTGAGCAGTTCTTCTGGAATGTCATCGAGGAAGCGCGAGGGGAGGCCAAGAGAATCATCTCCAAAGTTCCGCCGCCGAAAGGTGTGCGTCAGGTAGACTTGTTCTTTGGCGCGCGTCAACCCGACGTAAAATAAGCGCCGTTCCTCAGCCATTTCCTCGGGCTCGTCGAACGAACGGCGGTGCGGCAGCACGCCGTCATTCAGCCCAACGATGAAAACCAGCGGAAACTCCAACCCTTTTGCGGAATGCAGGGTCATAAGGGAGGGCGCGCCACTCCCGTCCTGCTCCGCGCCGAGGCCGTCCACGTCGGCCACCAGCGCGATTTGCTCCAGCACAGCGGTCAGTTCCGTGTCACCGAAATCCCGTGTCACCTTACGCAATTCCTGCACATTCTCCCAACGCTCACGCCCTGACTCGCTGCCGTCCAGAATGTAACTCTGGTATTCCGTGTCTTTCAGAATCAGCTGCAGCAGCTGCGCCACCGGCCGCCCTTCGCGCGCCGCACGCAGCCAGTCATCCAGTAGCTGTCCAAAGGCTGCCAGCGGCCGCGTCAGACGTGAGCCAATAATCTCGTAATGCGCACTCGCAGTGCCTTCACGCGCCAGCTCCAGCAGCAGCGTGGCCGCGCTTTCATCCGTCCCGGCAGCGGCTGCCTGCAGCGCTTCGACCGCTTTGCGCCCTATTCCGCGCGGCGGCACATTGAGCACCCGCTCCAGGCTTACACCATCGCGTGGGTTGTGCGCCAGCCGCAGAAAGGCGAGCAGGTCTTTAATCTCCCGGCGGCCATAAAATCGCGTCGCGCCCACCAACCGGTAGGGTACTCCCGCGCGAATGAAAGCCTCCTCCAACACGCGCGATTGTGCATTTGTGCGGTACATTATGGCGCAGTCGCCCGGGCGACATTTCTCCCGAAGTACCTGGCCGGCGATGGCGTCCACCACAAACCCGGCCTCTTCCTCTTCGTCATAGGCCTCGTGGAGCTCAAGCGCGCTTCCGCCGCTCCGTTCAGTGAAGAGTTCCTTGGCGGTGCGACCTCGGTTCTGGTCTATGACCGCCATGGCCGCGTCGAGAATGGTTTGCGTGGAGCGGTAATTCTGCTCCAGCAGCACCACTGTTGCGTCGGGGTAATCTTGCTGGAAGCGCTGCACGTTGCGGTAGTCGGCACCGCGCCAGCGATAGATTGACTGATCGGGATCGCCCACCACGTAGAGCTGCCGATACTCACCGGCCAGCAGCTGTAACAGGGTGTACTGGGCAAGGTTGGTGTCCTGAAATTCGTCCACCAAGATGCGCTCAAAGTGGTGCTGGTACTGCTCACGCACCTCCGGCTCACGCTGCAATAGCCCGACTGTGTCCATGAGTAAATCGTCAAAATCGCGCGCGTTGTTTTCGCGCAGCTGCTGCTGATAAGTTTCGTAAACGCGCCCGACGATTTCGTGGTAATAGGAATCGCGGCTGAATTCAGCCGGCCCGACCAGTTCGTTTTTCGCGGTCGAAATGGTGCTGTGAATGCGCACTGGTTGAAAACGGTTTGTATCGATGCGATGATACGCCATAGCCTGCTTGACGAGCGTGCGCTGGTCAGCGCTATCGTAAATGATGAAATCGCGCGAGTGCGAAAGGTGCTTGGCCTCGCCGCGCAGCAGGCGCGCGCACGTGGCGTGGAAGGTGCCCACATTCAGGCCGCGCGTATTTCCTTCCATTTGGCGTCCGATGCGCACGCGCATTTCGCGCGCGGCCCTGTTCGTGAAGGTCACGGCCAGAATGCGATGCGCCGGCACGCCTTCGGAAATCAGATAGACCACCCGTTGTGTGAGCACGCGCGTCTTGCCAGAGCCGGGCCCGGCCAGCACCAACGTCGCGCCGGCAGGCGCGGTGACAGCCTGGCGCTGCTGGGGATTCAAGCCGGTGAGAATGTCCATGATGAGCCTGGGCGGGACAACGGGGCAATTCTATCACGCCAGCGCAGAACTGATTCTGGCGGCGCTGATTTCAGATTGTTGCGCTAATTTCTGCCGCCGTGGTTCAGGGCATGGCGGCCGCGATTGTGCTGCACGCAGGGCAGCTCTGGTTGGGGCGCACCAGCGAATAACCCGCCTGCGGGTCATCGTCCATGCTCTTCAATATGGCGAAATCTACATT
>Ga0066829_10001119_pt1 | contig 10107 bp, 8 predicted proteins | sample ETNtaG_22_FD_65498 | JGI IMG/M metagenome (GOLD analysis project Ga0066829, IMG submission 65498) | Marine microbial and viral communities from oxygen minimum zone, Eastern Pacific Ocean - ETNP201306SV43 | ecosystem: Environmental > Aquatic > Marine > Oceanic | place: Pacific Ocean: Eastern...
TGGGTAACACGGACGGAAAGTACGAAAGTTAGGTAGGTTTCAGTGTTTTGGGGAGTTTGATTACTATCGAACCCCACTACTCCACAGTGACGGAACGGTTTCGTAAGGTGGCAAGATAGATTAGTGCCGTCACTGCTCTATTTGAGATATTTTTCAGATATCCTCTTTTCATAGTCTAATAATTACAATTACTTACGAGAAAACGACATTTAATACATCATTTATTAGATTTCGTCGTTAAATTGGGAGTCTATTAGGGTCTCATCCACGAATCGCAGGGTAAATTGGACAGTTTAAAGTTGTTATCCGTAAAGACCTGCCCTGTTATTCCGAGTAGACCAAAGAAAAAGGACATCCGGGGTTTGGATGTCCTTCGTGATTTCTTCTATTGCAATCTGCTAACAATCTGAATTGTTCATTGTCCCATCTGGCATTTTCGTTTCACAAAAAATCGCTTTGGTCAGATTTGCTCCTGACAGTCTTGCCCCAGTTAGATCTGCACCCGTCAGATTTGCCCGTTTCAGATTCGTCCGCTTCAGATTTGCTTCTTTTAGGTCTACCCCAGTCAGATTTGTGAAATACAGATTTGTCCGTTTCAGATTTGCACCGGTCAGATCCGCATCCGTCAGATTTGCATTAGGCAGGTTTGCCCAAGTCAGATTTGCCTCAACCAGATTTGCCGAAATCAGATCTGCCCTACTCAATTTTGCCTGAGTCAAATCTGCCTTCCACAGATTTGCCTGCCTTAGATCTGTCCGGTTCAGGTGTGCCCAATTCAGATCTGCTTTAGTCAGATTTGCGTGCCTCAGATTTCCCCCAGAAAAATTTGCCCCAGTCAGATTTGCACCCATCAGATTCGCACTCGTCAGATCTACCCCACTCAGTTTTGCTCTCGTCAGATCTACTCCAGATAGATTTGCGTGCCTCAGATTTCCCGCAGTCAGATTTGCCCTTTTTAGATTCGCCCCAGACAGATCTACCTTGCTCAAATCGCAAGAAGGGCAACGATCAAGTGCTATTAGTTTCTTGATATGAGTCTCATCAAACGCACCAACCTCCCACGACAGACCCACCATCAAAAAGAAGCAGAAACCGACGACAGAAAGTAATCTAATCTTCATAGTTTGAGTCCTCTTTCCAAGACCCTCTATTGATTAAAGGGTTCTATCCACAAATGTTAATACAAATTTAAACGGTTTTGGTGGATATCGTCGGGTCAATCTCACTTCTCGGGTCTTTTTCTTCTTCACGATGGAATGGGCATGGGAACCCTGAAACTTCTTGCCTCTTGGGGTTTTGTAATTGTTTTCGTTTAACCAATTAGCAATCTGTTGGTAATTCCACCCCTTTTTGCCTGAAATCACTAATGGTGTCGTAGAGGAACTGCTGGTACTTGGAATAGGGTGCAGTCCAGAGGTGACTTGCACGGACAGTATAGACGGAAAGTGAGGTAAATCTCAGTGTTTTGTGTGTTTCTCTTACTGTCGAACTGAACTATTCCACCGTGACGGACTTGGCGAGGTTGCGAGGCTTATCCACATCCGTGCCCTTGATTAAAGCCGCATGGTAGGCCAACAACTGCATCGGTAATGTAAACACAATGGGGGCCACTGCGCTGTCCACCTGGGCCACATGAATCAGGTCAAGATCTTCGTCGCGCTTGAAATCGGTTTCGGGATCAGCAAAAACGAATAACCGCCCGCCGCGGGCCCGCACTTCAGCCAGGTTCGATTTCAGCTTCTCCAGCATCGTGTCGTTCGGCGCGACTGCGACAACCGGAATCTGCTCATCGACCAAAGCAAGCGGACCATGCTTGAGCTCCCCCGCAGGGTAGGCTTCGGCGTGAATATAGGAAATCTCTTTGAGTTTCAGCGCCCCTTCCAGAGCGATTGGGTAATGTGCCCCGCGGGCCAGAAACAACGCGTGGGCCTTGTTGCCGAATGCTTTCGCCATCCGGGCAATTTCGCCCTCGATTTCCAGAACTTTTTCCAACGCACTTGGTAACGATCTCAATTGTTTGACCACATGTGCTTCAAAGCCTGCGTCGAAACCATGGCGCCGCGAAAGTACCAGCGCCAGCATCATCAACCCAGTCATGGCGGCTGTGAAGGTCTTGGTGGATGCAACGCCGATCTCAGGGCCTGAATGTGTCATGAAACTCAAATCCGACTCCCGCACAAGAGACGATTCAGGCGTATTACACACCACCAACGAGCCCACAATTCCCTGACGCTGGGCTTCTACCAATGCGGCGAGGGTATCTGCTGTTTCACCTGATTGAGAGATCGTCACAAGGAGTGTTCCACCGCGTGGTGCATGGCGTCGATAGCGGTACTCACTGCCTACTTCCACTTCACAAGGCACGCCGACATATTCAAACCAGTGTTTGGCGACGAGCCCAGCGTGATAACTCGTGCCACTGGCAATGATTTGCACCTGTTGCGTCTGATCGAAAATGTTCATCGCCTGCTGGCCGAAAGCCTGTTCAAGGACACGATCTCCGGCCAGGCGACCTTCAAGCACGTCCGCAATAGCTCGGGGTTGTTCATGGATCTCTTTGTGCATGTAATGAGAAAACTCGCCCAGTTCGATGTCGCTGCCAGACTGGCTGCTTTCCCGCACAAGCCGCTCTACGGAATTGCCGAGTGCATCACGAATCGTGCAAGTACCGTTTCGAATATCGGCAATGTCACCGTTCTCCATCACGATGTACCGGCGAGTCACTGAAAGCAGGGCGGCTATGTCGGACGCGATGAAAAACTCATCTTCGCCCAATCCTATGATCAGTGGTGGTCCCTGACGGGCGGCGATCATACGGCCTGGTTCCCCAGCCTGAACAACCCCTAGGGCAAAACTACCCTCTAGCTCTTGAACCGTGTTGCGGACCGCTTCTGCAAGATCCTGACCCGTGTTCAGGTGCATGTAGATCTGATGCACCACTACTTCTGTATCGGTTTCGGAAGTGAAAATCAAGCCGTGATCCGTCTGCACCTGCCGCAGTTCGTCGTGGTTCTCGACTATGCCGTTACAGACCAGCGCCAGCGTGTCTTGGCAAATGTGTGGGTGTGCGTTTGGTTCGGTAACAGCACCGTGAGTCGCCCAGCGTGTGTGAGCAAGTCCTGTTGAGCCGGAGAGATTTCTCTGTGACAGGGCCTGCTCCAGCATTTCAACTTTTCCAACTGCCCGTGAACGATCGAACCCACCCGCATCGTTGATAACCACGACACCGGCGGAATCGTAGCCACGGTATTCCAGTCGCTGTAACCCCTTCAGCAAAAATGGCGTTACATCAACCCGTGAAACCGCTCCGACTATTCCGCACATTTTGAGACCGACCGCATGTTGATAATTTGAAGTTGTCCAGCTAGGTAATTTTCAACTACTTTACTCGATCCTTTTTCTGTGGTCTTTGCCAATTATCCCGCGTGACTTGCTTGCTCCGGCTCAACGTAAGTTTCCCGGCCGGCGCGTTGCCCGTCAGTGTTGATCCGGCACCTATGGTTGCTCCAGGTCCAATCTCTACCGGCGCCACCAACTGACTATCGGAACCAATAAAAGCATCGTCGCCGATCAGGGTCTTGTGTTTATTGGCACCGTCATAGTTGCAGGTAATCACGCCCGCACCAATATTCACGTTTCGTCCGACCTCAGCATCACCAACGTAAGCCAGGTGGTTAGCTTTAGACCCCTCACCCATACGGGTTTCCTTGAGTTCTACGAAATTTCCGACGCGAGCCCGCGCCGCCAGCTCGGTACCGCTGCGTAACCGGGCAAACGGGCCGATGCTACAGTCCGAACCAACCTTAGCGCCTTCAATCACACTATTCGGATTGACGGTAACGCCATCGCCTAATTCGCTGTCCAGTACGGTACAGTTAGCGCCAATCGTGACATCGTTACCTAAAACAACGTGCCCTACCAGCAGCACGTTGACATCGATCATACAGTCGGTACCGAACTCCATCGTGCCACGCAAATCGAATCGTGTCGGGTCCCGTAAACACAATCCCGCGTGCATCAATTCTTCAGCCTGACGTGCCTGGTAACCGCGCTCTAACCGTGCCAGCTGCTGGGGTGTATTGACACCGCTGACTTCGTCAACATCTGTCGTCGTGTGCGTCAGGACAGGCGTGCCGCTCTCGACCGCGAGGCTGACGGCGTCGGTGAGATAATACTCACCCTGGTCATTTTCGTTACCAATTCGCTCCAGCAGTCGGCTTAAAACTGTCGCGGGCGCAGCGATAAACCCTGTGTTGACTTCGCAGATTGCTTTTTCATCTTCGTCGGCATCTCGCTCCTCTACGATGCGCGCGACGGAACCGTCGCGCCCCCTGACCACACGGCCATAACCGCTGGGGTCCGGTACTTGTGCTGTCAGTACAACCAGGTTCCTGCCTGCGACTGCGGCCATGAGTGACGCCAGGGTAGACTGTTTGATCAGTGGCACATCACCGTAAAGCACCAGAACGTCGGATTCCGGATTCACTGTCGGCAGTGCCTGCAATACGGCATGGGCTGTTCCCAGTTGTTGATCCTGACAAACCCAGTTCACACCGGATAATTGCTGAACCGCACGCTGTAAAACACCTTCGTCATGCCCATGAACCACGTGTATGTGAGAGGCCTGTAACCCTGCTGCGACGGTCATTACATGGCTGAACAAGGATTGACCAGCGAGGTCCTGCATAACCTTAGGTTCGCGCGATTGCATGCGCGCGCCTTTGCCTGCTGCAAGCACAATCACTTCGAAGGTCATGATAGGGATATTACTGTAAACAGCTGGCGCATACAGTCACCTTAGCAGTGGTTTGCGGCTCAGTGAAAAAACTGCTGGGCCTGCTCGCCGATATCTTCAGCTGTTGCGTACCGGATATCGGCAACACGTACTGTGAAGGTTACATCCTGACCGGCCAACGGGTGATTTGCATCGACGGTAATCTTACCGTCGTTGATATCGGTGACGATAAAATGCAGCACCTCGCCTTGGTCATTCTCAGCATCCCCCTCAGCACCGACAAAATGCAACTCTTCAGGTGTATTCTCAAGCTCATCGAAGTAGATCAGTTCCGGATCATGATCACCAAACGCTTCAGAAGCTGTCAGAAATACGTCGACCTGTTCTCCTTTGCCCAAACCCTCCAAGGCGGTTTCGACTTGTGGAAACAACGGGCTGCTGCTAACGCCATGCACATAGGAAACCGGCAGATCGGTGTACTCCACGATCGAACCGCTGCTGTCTCTTATCGTATAAACGATTGAGACAAACTTGTTTTCAGTAACCAGCAAAGAAGACATCTTAAACGACAGCCACCTGATCGGTGGCTGTTTTCAGGCACGGCCGCGAAGTTTCTGAATGGCACGGAGTTGGGCGGCTGCTTGTATCAGCTCCGCCTTAGCCTTCGCCAACTCCAGTTCACCACCACGGTCAGCCAATGCCTGTTCGGCTCTACGCTGTGCTTCCAGCGCTGCGGCTTCGTCAAGGTCATTGGCTCTGAGCGCCGTATCCGAAAGTACAGTCACTACATGGCCCTGGACCTCCAGCATGCCACCGGAAATAAAGAAAAACTGCTCTTCCCCAGATTCTTGCTGTATTCGGATCTCGCCAGGCTTAAGGCGAGTCAGCAGTGGGGCGTGTTGTGGCGCAATGCCGATTTCACCCATCTCGGCAGGCGCAAACACCATGGTGCCTTCTCCGGACCATACATCTTGTTCGGCGCTGACGATATCAACTCTGATGGTATTGGCCATATGCAGTGATCTGCCCTTAAATCAGGTGACGGTTTTTGCCTTCTCAACAGCTTCTTCGATTCCACCCACCATATAGAACGCTTGTTCTGGCAGGTCGTCATAGTCACCGTCGACGATACCCTGAAATGCGCGGATGGTGTCTTTTAGGGTCACGAACTTACCCGGTGATCCGGTAAAAGTCTCGGCCACAAAGAATGGTTGGGACAAAAAGCGCTGAATCTTACGGGCACGGCCGACGCTCAGCTTATCCTCTTCAGACAGCTCATCCATACCGAGGATAGCGATAATGTCGCGCAGTTCTTTGTAGCGCTGCAGTGTGCCCTGAACCGCTCGAGCGGTATCGTAATGTTCCTGACCGACCACCAGGGGATCCAGCTGTCGACTGGTCGAATCGAGCGGATCAACCGCGGGATAGATACCAAGCTCTGCCACCTGTCTTGACAGCACCAAGGTGGCATCCAAATGAGCAAATGTTGTCGCCGGTGATGGATCCGTCAGGTCGTCCGCGGGCACGTAGACGGCCTGGAACGAGGTAATCGAGCCCGTGCGGGTTGAGGTGATCCGCTCCTGGAGAATACCCATCTCGGCAGCCAGTGTTGGTTGATAGCCCACTGCAGAAGGCATCCTGCCAAGCAGCGCAGATACTTCGGTACCCGCCAGCGTGTAGCGGTAAATGTTGTCGACAAAAAGTAGCACGTCACGGCCTTCCTCACGAAAATGCTCCGCTATGGTGAGCCCGGTCAGGCCCACGCGAAGTCGGTTACCCGGCGGTTCGTTCATCTGGCCAAAGACCATCGACACCTTGTCCAGCACACCGGATTCTTTCATCTCGTGGAAGAAATCATTCCCTTCACGGGTGCGCTCACCGACTCCCGCAAAAACTGACAGGCCGGAATGTTCTTTAGCGATGTTGTTAATCAACTCCATGATCGTTACTGTTTTACCCACGCCAGCACCGCCAAACAATCCGATCTTGCCGCCTTTGGCGATCGGCATGATCAGATCGATGACCTTGATGCCGGTTTCAAGAATCTCGACGCTGGGCGCCTGGTCGGCATAAGCCGGAGCCTTGCGGTGGATGGGTAGGGCATGGGGTGATTCAACCGGGCCGCCTTCATCGACGGGCCTACCCAGCACGTCGAGAATACGGCCCAGGGTTGCTTCACCGACGGGCACTGTGATCGGTGCCCCGGTGTTAGTGACTTCGATTCCACGCTTCAGGCCATCGCTGGATCCCATTGCAATAGTCCGAACCACCCCATCCCCCAGCTGCTGCTGGACCTCAAGGGTCAGGCCGGTTTCCGAGACCGCCAGTGCATCATAGATCTTGGGAACGGATTCCCTTGGAAACTCGACGTCCACGACTGCGCCGATAATCTCTACAATGTTTCCGTTACTCATAGTGTCTTCCTCATTAAAACTGGTCGGTTTTTTGTGGGTTCTATCAGACAGCCGCCGCTCCGCCGACGATCTCTGAAATTTCTTGGGTAATCGAAGCCTGACGCGCCTTGTTGTAGACCAATTGCAGCTCGTCAATCAGGTCGCCCGCATTGTCCGATGCCGATTTCATCGCCACCATTCGGGCCGCCATTTCACAGGCAATGTTTTCAACCACGCCCTGATAAACCAGTGATTCGATATAACGCGTCATCAGGGCATCGATCACATCCTTCGCGTCTGGTTCATAGAGATAGTCCCAATGATGGGACAAGGTCTCGTCCGGCTGTTCGGCATGAATTGGTACCAGCTGTTCCAGCTGAGGTGTCTGCGACATGGTCGATTGAAAGTGGTTATGTACCAGGTACAACCGATCTATGCGGTTGTCAGTATAGGCATCCAGCATAACCTTGACCGGGCCTATCAGGTCGTCCAGATGCGGGGTATCCCCCAGCCGTGTCGCCTCTGAAACAATGTTGGCGCCTACCCGGTTGAAAAACTGAAGCCCCTTAGAACCGATCGTCGTCAGGTCAATCTCAGCGCTCTGCGATTGCCATTCGGTCAGCGCATTCACAACGTCCCGGAACAAGTTGATGTTGAGACCGCCGCAAAGGCCCCGGTCGCTGGATACGATGATGAAACCAACGCGCTTGACGGGGCGTTCCAACGTAAAACTGTGTTTGTATTCCAGGTTGGCCTGCGATACATGAGCAATCACGTTGCGCATTTTCTGCGCATAGGGTCGAGCCTGGTACATGCGTTCCTGAGCACGGCGCATTTTGCTGGCCGCGACCATTTCCATCGCTTTGGTGATCTTCTGAGTATTCTGGATACTCTTGATCTTGGTCCGAATTTCTTTTCCGCCAGCCATTTCCTGTTATCTTGCCGAAATCTTTGTGGACAGGTCCGTTACCAACTGCCGTTGGTCTTAAAGTCCTTCAGGGCCGCGTGAAGCTTTTCAGCGACATCATCGTCATAAACCTGGTCGCGATTCAGGGCCTCGATCAGGTCTGACTGCTGGCTCTTCATATGGCTTTGCATCGCTTGTTCGAAGTCCACAACCTTGTTGACTTCAATATCATCAAGATAACCTTCGTTCACTGCAAACAAGCTCACGCCCATCTCCGCCACTGACATGGTTGAATACTGCTTCTGCTTCATCATCTCGGTCGCTCGTTCACCCCTTTCCAGCTGACGACGTGTTGCTTCATCCAGGTCAGAGGCAAACTGGGAAAACGCAGCCAGTTCCCGATATTGCGCGAGCGCGAGCCGAATCCCACCGCCCAGCTTCTTGATCAACGCGCATTGTGCTGCGCCGCCGACTCTAGAGACCGACAACCCGGCATTGATGGCTGGACGTATGCCTGCGTTGAAAAGATCGGTTTCCAAAAAAATCTGCCCATCGGTAATGGAGATGACGTTGGTGGGTACGAAGGCCGAGACGTCCCCGGCTTGCGTCTCGATTATCGGCAGTGCCGTCAAAGATCCGGTCTGTCCCTTGACTTGCCCGTTTGTCAGCTTTTCCACTTCATCGGTGTTGATCCGGGCAGCTCGCTCCAGCAGTCTTGAGTGAAGATAAAACACATCGCCAGGATAAGCTTCTCGACCCGGTGGACGGCGCAACAACAGACTCACCTGTCTATAAGCCCAGGCTTGCTTGGTCAGGTCGTCATAAATGATGAGGGCATCCTCGCCTTTGTCTCGGAAATATTCCCCCATGGCACAGCCGGAGTAGGGTGCGATGTATTGCATCGCCGCCGACTCAGCTGCTGAAGCACAAACCACAATGGTGTGTGCCATAGCGCCGTGTTCTTCAAGCTTGTTCACAACGTTCGCCACCGACGATGCTTTTTGTCCGATGGCGACATAAATGCATTTGATCCCGGCGCCTTTCTGATTGATGATCGTATCAATCGCTACCGCGGTTTTCCCGGTCTGTCGGTCGCCGATGATCAGTTCGCGCTGACCGCGACCAACTGGAACCATGGCATCGATTGATTTAAGGCCCGTCTGTACCGGTTCTGAGACAGACTGACGGCTGATCACCCCCGGCGCCACCTTTTCGATTGGCGATGTCTGCGCTGTGTCAATACTGCCTTTGCCGTCAATCGGTGCGCCGAGCGAATCCACAACCCGGCCGAGCAGTTCATCTCCGACCGGCACTTCTAGGATTCGGCCAGTACATTTGACGGTATCGCCCTCGACAATGTGCTCGTAGTCTCCGAGCACAACCGCGCCGACCGAATCTTGTTCAAGATTAAGCGCAAGACCGAATGTATCGTTTGGAAACTCCAACATTTCACCCTGCATGGCGTCTGCCAGGCCATGAATACGCGAAATGCCGTCTGTCAAACTCACCACGGTACCTTCTGTGCGAGCTTCGGCACTGGCATCGAAATCCTTGATCCGCTCCTTAATCAGTTCACTGATTTCGGAGGGGTTTAGCTGCATGGACATACCTGAATTCCTCTCAGTAGCTCCGTTTATGGCCGATTAGCCGCTGATAGCGGTGGCCAGTTTCTCGAGTCGGGCCCGTATCGAGCCGTCTATCACCAGATCCCCGGCGCGAACCACTGCACCGCCCAGGAGTTCCTCATTTGTTCGTACTGTCAGTTCGACTCGGCGCCCCATGCGCTGACTAAGGGCCTCGGCGATTCGTTGCTGCTGGCTATCACTGACGGGCAGGGCGGTTTCCAGTTCGGCCTGAACAGTCTGCTCAGCCTCGGCGCGTAAGCGTTCGTACTGTTCTGCTATCGCAGGTAGCACATGCAAGCGCCGATTCTGTGCCAGTAACCGCACCAGATTCTTAGCATTCCCGTCGACCTGGTCAGCACATATGTCCGTAAATACCCCGGCAAGGGCTTGCTTTGACACCCTTGGGTTATTAAACAGAGGGCCAATATTCGGGTCAGCTGCCACCGT
>Ga0066829_10001125_pt1 | contig 10090 bp, 10 predicted proteins | sample ETNtaG_22_FD_65498 | JGI IMG/M metagenome (GOLD analysis project Ga0066829, IMG submission 65498) | Marine microbial and viral communities from oxygen minimum zone, Eastern Pacific Ocean - ETNP201306SV43 | ecosystem: Environmental > Aquatic > Marine > Oceanic | place: Pacific Ocean: Eastern...
CAGGTATCCAGTAAGAAGAGTTACCCGGAAGGGTACTGGAAGACAGCATGACACAATTTCTTAAAATTGCTGGATTCAGCCTGCTGGTAATTTCCCTCTTTGCTACTTACTCCAATCTGGGTATCCCGCAGATAAAACCTGCGCCACCGCCTTCTCAGGAATCCGTGGATTTGAGTAGTATGGACATGGACTCTTTCATTTCTCTTGGCGAGAAAATCTATAATACCAAAGGCACCTGTACCTTGTGTCACAATGAGTTGGGCGGCCGGGCTCCTATGTTAGATAACCTTGGTGAAGTCGTTAGCGCTCGACTCGAGGATGCCGGTTACAAAGGCAGTGCAGCAAACGTGGTCGATTACATCGTTGAGTCCATGAATGAGCCCTCCGCGTATGTCGTCAAGGGTTTCGGAAAGGTAGGCACCAATGATCAGGAGAGTCCGATGCCTGATGTGCGATCAGGAAGTATTGGACTATCTGAAGCTGAAACACTGGCGATTGTCGCTTTCCTTCAGGACAGTAGTGGTCTTGATGTGAGCATTGAAATACCAAGCAATGTTGAGGAAGTGGCTGAGGTGCCAGAGGAAGTCCCTGTATCAACGGGAGGTCAAGGTAGTCAAAGAGCCAAGTATGCTTCGGCAGAAGAAATAGTCGCAATACTTGGCTGTGGTGCTTGCCACAAGATTGCTGAATTCGAAGGCGCCATTGGACCGGACCTGAGGCTGATAGGTCAGTCTCGTGATGCGGAACATTTGCGACAATCCATCCTGGACCCCAATGCGGACATCACCGAAGGCTTCGTTGCCATGATGCCACCAATTTACGGCGACCAGCTATTCGCCTCTGAACTTGAAATGCTGGTTGAATACATGGCGAGTCTGAAGTGAGGTTGCTGAGAATATGAGGAAGCTTCCATAATCATGCAGAAAATACCGAAGCTGTTACAAGTTGTGCTTATCGTTGTGGGTGTCTACTGCGGTTTTGTGCTTCTGTTTGATTTCATTCTGGGTCAGGTGATTCCCAGCAGTCTGTTGAACATGTATATGTTCTTCATTGTTGCGGGTGTGCTGGCTGTCTATACAGCGACCGAAGATGGCACCAGAGAACTAGTGGCACCGATCAAGTCGCTGGTTGAAGATCCGTCGAAGAAGAAAACCAGAAACATCGTGTTTGCTGTGACGCCGGTAGCGGTGGCTCTATTTGTCTACCTGCAACTGGTACCAAGCCTTGAGGCACCACTTGAATTGCGAAGCATACATCCGGCGCCGCCGTCCACAGTGAAAATTTATGGGAAGCGTTTTGATCTTAGGACCCTTGTGAATCCATATAGGAAGCTGGAGGAGGAAGATCCCGAAGAGTTCCGTGCAATGGTCGAAGCAGGTGCCAGCATCTATATACAGAATTGTCATTTTTGCCATGGGGACAAATTAGATGGTCAAGGGCCGTACGCAGCAGGACTGAATCCTGTGCCGTTGAACTTTCAGGATGTTGGCACAATTGCCCAGCTTCAGGAATCATTCCTGTTCTGGCGTATTGCTACCGGGGGTCCTGGACTTCCGGACGAAGCTGCTCCGTGGATTTCATCCATGCCTGTATGGCAGGAGTTCCTGACTGAAGAGGAAATATGGCAGGTCATTCTCTATTTGTACGACTACACAGGGCGAAGGCCCAGGTCCTGGGAGGAGTAGACCAATGCGCCTTGTATCAAAGTGGCTGAGAATTGTCGGATTAGGTTGCCTGCTGATGGGTGCGCCCTCTGGGTATGCTGCCGATGGAAGTCCTGAAAATGGTGAGGAGATATACCTCAAAAGGTGTGTTGGTTGTCACGGAGTCGATGGTGACGGATTAGGACCAGGTGCTGAACGGTTGTTGCCGCCACCGAGAGATTTTACATCGGGCATGTTTAAGATTATGTCCACCGCATTTGATGGCTACATTCCTCAGGATCAGGACATCTTTAAGATGATCAAACTCGGTATGCCCGGTACCGCGATGCCAGGATGGCAGGACATTCTCAGCGAGCAGGAGATGTGGGATCTGGTTGCTTATATCAAGGTATTCCCAGGCTACGACGAAGAAGAACCAGGTGCTGCTGTCGAGTATGTCGAGCAAGTGCCGTCATCCGAGGATTCTATCGCGAAAGGAAAAGAACTATTTCTAGAAGATGATCGCTGTTCTGAATGTCATGGTGAGGATGGTAAGGGCAATGCCATCAAACGCCTGCTGGGTGACAATGGTGAGAGGACCTGGCCTCGAAATCTGACCAAGCCATGGACGTTCCGGCATAGTAACAATCCAAAGGACATTTTCACGCGAATCTCCGTCGGAATTCCCGGGACTCAAATGCCGTCTTTTGCTGATCCGGCTAGCAAGAAAGTACTTACACCGGAGGAACGCTGGCATGTCGCAAACTATGTACAGTCTCTCGCAAAAACCAGCGAGGCAGTGAACCCTGAAAATACGGTGATAAAAGCCGCCCGGGTGGATCAGGCGATCCCAGATGATCCGTATGATGAAATCTGGACGGATGCTTTACCATCAACTTTTTTCATGGTGCCACAGATAATTGCCGAAAACCGCCACTTCACGCCATCAAATGACACCATCACTGTGAGATCGATTTATACACCGACAGAAATAGGCATTCTGCTGGAGTGGGATGATCGTACCTTCAGTCAGCCAGGTGATGAGGACAGCGAGAAGATTGGTGATTCTCCTTTGTATGAAGACAAGGTCGCAGTGCAGTTACCGGTCACGATTCCCACCGGTATGGAAAAGCCTTATTTTGTCATGGGTGACAGGGATAATGCCGTCAACCTGTGGCGGTGGCGAGGGGGAACGACCTCAGAGCCAGAGGCTGTTTCTCAGATCAGTGCAACGGGTGTGGGCACCGGTGTTGAGCTGGATGCTGAAGGTCTGATGGGCCGAGGTGTCTATAAATCTGGTACCTGGAGAGTTTTATTCAAACGGAGCCTAATCACTGAAAGCGAAGATGAACTGCAGTTCCGGGAAGGCGTTTTCATTCCAATCGCATTTTTTGCCTGGGACGGCAGTAATGGTGAAAGTGGTACAAAACACATACTATCTACGTGGTATTGGCTGGTGCTTGAGTCAAGCTCATCCTCTGTCCCGTTCCTGGGTAGCTTGCTGGCCCTGATACTGGTGCTGGGATTGGAGTTTCTCTGGGTACGAAGTAGCTCTCTGCAGGAGGAGAATCACTGATGGCCGACAACAAGGTTGTTGTGACCAACAAGGGAATCGTGTCGAAAATATTTGGTGCCATCATGGTAATGCTGGGTGCGATGGATTGCATGCTGGCCTGGCGAGGATCCTTCCAGATAAGTGAATTCTACATAATCCTGATTGGACTTGGCCTTGCACTTTTCTGTTTCGGGACGATTGTGCACAATCAGGCATCCAAGGGAAGTAAGTCCTAGTGTTGTGGGTCAAGGTATTCCATATCATGATGGTCATCGCCTGGATGGCGGGTCTGTTTTATCTTCCGAGAATCTTCGTTCACTATGTCGAAGGATTGAAGCTTGGTGAAGATGTCCAGCGACTTGGAATCATGGCGACGAAATTATTTCGGTTTATGACAGTCATGGCGGTGCAGGCAATTTTTGCAGGGCTCTGGCTGTGGTTCGGTTATGGACTTTCCGGAGATTGGCTTTACGCCAAACTGCTCTTTGTTTTCGCGCTGCTAGTCTATCATTTGATTTGCTGGTTCTATCTGCAACGCCTGCTCAATAATCGACTGGATACCAACAGCCTGTATTTGCGGTGTTTCAATGAGGTACCTTTGCTGATGGTAGTTCCTATACTGGTCTTTGTGATTGTTAAACCAATATAGGCAGAGAGTCTAATTCAGGCTGCCAGTTTCTACATGCCATCCTGGGTCTCTGGCTGTGTAATTCCGTGCAAAGCGATGAGCCGTCTCAATCGAGGTCTTGAAATCCCCAGGATTTCACAGGCCTTTCCTTTGTGCCAGGTGGTTGTCTCCAATACCCTTGATATATGAACTTTCTCCATGCCGAGGAGACTCTCGTCATTGTATGTGTCTTGCTCTCGATCTCTAAAAGTGTCGACAATTGCTTCGAAGCTCAAGGTTGGTAACATTTCTCGTATAATAATATCACCGGGACAGTGAGCGACAGATTTTGTTATCACGTTTTCAAGTTCTCTGACATTTCCTGGCCATTGATAATCTTGCAGTATCTCAATAACATCATGAGAAACTCTGGTCACATTTCGATTCACGGACTTGTTAATTCTGCCGAGTAAGTGCTGAATCAAATCAGGTATGTCGTCAGTTCGTTCTCTCAAAGGAGGAAGATGGATGGTGACAACCTGGAGTCGGTAGTAAAGATCCTGTCTGAAATTGTTGTTCTTGAATTCATCCAGCAGATTTGCATTAGTGGCTGCGATTATTCGAGCATCGACCTTTTTGACCTCTTTCGAACCGATGGGAGAGAATTCTTTCTCCTGCAGGACCCGCAGAAGTTTCGCCTGCATGGACGGAGAAAGTTCGCTTATCTCATCAAGGAACAAGGTGCCCTGGTCTGCCAGCGCGAGTTTGCCTATTTGTTTCGAGAAGGCGCCGGTAAATGCTCCTTTTTCATGCCCGAAGAGATCGGATTCGAGCAGCGTCTCAACAATTGCAGCGCAATTCACTGCAACAAATGGTCCTTTTGAGTATTCGCTCGTTCTGTGGATGGCTCTGGCAACCAGTTCCTTGCCGGTGCCACTTTCACCAGTAATCAGAACGGTGGCGCTGCTGGACGCAATTCGACCGATGTTCTTGAATACCTCCAGCATCTTTTTACTGCTACCGACCATGACATCAAGGTTGTCATGGTCATCAGATTTAATGTCGAGTTCAACACCGGTACCGTTTTTGTACGTCAGGGCTTTCGTCACCGCGAGATCCAAGTCGTCCAGATCGATAGGTTTGTGGATGTAATCATCGGCACCACCCTGCATTGCTGCAATCGTCGTCTCCATGCCGTGGAAGGCGGTAATCATGATGACTCGGACAGAAGGATGGTTGTCTCTGAGTTCAGGCAGAATGTCCAAACCACTCTTTCCAGACATGCGAATATCCAGAATGATGATATCCACATCATTCTTTTTACAGATGTCCAGTCCGTCTTCGGCACTGTTGGCGATAAGAACGTCCTTGCCATTTGCGACAAAATGCAGCTGAAGCGTTCGGCAGATTGCACTGTCATCATCGATAATCAAGACTGTTGCGTTCACGTGACGATCTCCTGCCATACTGGTTCATCCAGGGATGAGGTTGTTTGAATCATTGCTTTTGCAAATGCGATAACTTCAGCAATGCTCATGCCCTGATCGGCGCAGGAATTGTATGGGAAGAATAAAAGAAACATCAATATCAACGTGACTGGCTTCTGGCTGATGGTGCGGTCTGCCCGGTTGCTGTCTTGATTACAAAAATCAATAGATTCTGTGTACGCTGAAGTCTGCATCAGTCAGTCGTTCTGGCAAATAGCTTGGGTTTTTTTTGTCGATTGCTGCCAAATCGGCGTGCAGTAAGTTCTTCAAGGTGCCGAACCCGTACGATGGATTCGCTGTTATCGAGTACGTAGGCTTCCGCTTTCTTCTTGACCATTTTACGAATGAATCCAGGAATACGTTCAAGCCGAACAAGCGCTGCTTCGTCCCAGGAAACCTCGTTCGGGTCACGCAAGGGCTCAATCAGAGGCCCTCCCTCTGGAATGTAGCTGCAAAGGAGATCACTGCCAAATAGCCCGTCACCCTGTGCGAACGGTCTTGCTCTACATCCACCACATAGCGATCGGTATTCACACATACCGCATTTTCCATCCAGATCCGGGTTGCGCAGCCCCGCAAATTCGGCTGAATCATTCCAGATGTGAGTGAAAGGCTGCTCGCGAGTGCTGCCAACCGCGGTTTCGATATAGGGGCAGGCCGTGACATCGCCGGATGAATTGATTCGACAGTAGTGAATCCCGGCGAGGCAGCCGTCTCCTTCCTGCCCGCTGATGCGGTTGATTTCTGCATCAGGATTCATCTGCATGGCGACCCGTTTGAAATGTGGGGCACATCTGGGGCGAACTATCATGTCGGGGTATGATTCCTGAACCTGGATGATATGCTTCAGGGCTGTTTCATACTCGTCTGGCGTCAGGTCTGATGCTGTATCCCCCCTGCCTGTACAAATCAGAAAGAAGATATTGACGACCCGCGCGCCGATCTCTTCAGAAAGGGCAATGATGTCGTGGATTTCATCGCGATTCATCCGGGTCACTGTAAAATGTACCTGAAAAGACAGTTCCTGCTCACGACAATTCTCGAGACCTTTCATCGTCTTCTGCCAGCTGCCGCTTTTGCCGCGAAAATTGTCGTGTTTCTCCGGATAGATTGAATCAAGGCTGACACCGACACCCATGAGTCCGGCAGCCTGCAAGGAATGAACTCGACTGCTTGTCAGCTGGATACCGTTGGTTCCCGCAACGATAAAGAGCCCAAGCTGGCTGCCATGTTCGATAATCTCCTCAAGATCTTCGCGCAGCAAAGGTTCTCCGCCGGTGAGAACGACCATCGCATCAGGGTTGAGGGCATGAACCTGGTCCAGGATGAGATTGACCTCGCGGGTTGTTAACTCGTCTGCCGTGCCCTGTTTCAGTGTCGTTGCATCCAGATAGCAATGGTCGCAGGCGAGGTTGCACCGCTTGGTCAGGTTGATGGCAATAAGATTGAGCTCGTTCATACAACGAGTTCGCCTACTCGTCCGGTTTTTCGTGAAATTTCATGTTGTCTTCCCAGGATCCACTGGACTCCGTCATGAACTGGGCGGTCACAAGGTCAACGCCCTGCTTGATAGCCCTGCTCTCTACCTCTCTCATGACCATTCCCCGAACAAATGGTGGAATTCGCTCTAATCTGGATTTTGCATCGGCATGCCAGTTCAGACGTTGTTCCTGAGTTTGAGAGCCCTCATTCCATTCCGCATATTTCTCAGACATGACTTCAGGTGTAATGGCGGCATAGCTGTTCTTTCTGGCAAATTCTTCCACACGCGTCTGGGTCATATTGCGCATAAAACCCGCAGGAACCTTCTCGAGACGGTCTTTTGCTTCCCGGGTCCACTCGATATCTGGCTGGTCGGTGCTGGTAACTGAGGTTTGATCACTGCTGGAAGGATTGAATGGACATTTTGCTTCACTGTCCTGTGTCTCTTCTCTGACAGAGATGAAGCTCCTCAGATGCGTAACATCGACCTCACGCGTACCTGATTGGCGCGCCTTCTTCTCTGCCTTCATCAGGATGGATTCTCGCTGGCCTGGATCTTCTATTGTTTCGAGCAAGGCTTGAGCGGCGGTTGTCCACTCCATGGGAGTTTGAGGCTCGCTTTCCTCGCTGCTCGTGCTTACCGGACACAGATCTCTGGTCGCTTCAGCGACGATACTCTCCGTGATAACGGTATGCCCCTGTTCCTGTGCATATCGAAGTATTCCCAGTCTTGCCATACTGCGAACAAACTCCGGTATGCCTTTCATTCTTTCTTCGGCCTGTACAGTCCACGACGTCGTTGATTCAGCCAGGGTTTCGGTAGCAGGGGTATATCCTCTATGACTCAACAGGACTGCACAGGACACATTGCGGAGCAGATTCTCAGCATTGCCGCCAATATCAAGTTCATCGTCAGCGTGAATGCCGGTCTTGCCAAGGATAAGCAATCCAGGGTTGGTTTCTTCAATGTATTGCTGGATGACCTCGTAGGGTTTGCCGTCCAGGAGTCGGGTAGTAATATCGACTCCCATTTCCTCTGCCAGGCTCTGTGCAACCTCCAGATGGCCCTGATAGATTTTTGCAAGGCCTGCATCAATAATATCTTCGTGGAGCTTCTCCTGCTCCTTGAATCGGAATACCTTGCCGGCTTCTTCTGAGAGCACGCCTGCAATGCGGTTAAAGGCGACATAATGATAATAGGGATCGTATGCTGAGATGACATGAAGTGGAACATCCCATTCCTTAGCCAGTGTGTATCCAGTCAGCAAACCCCCGTAGGAAAGGGGTGAGCCATCGACGGCGACGACAATTGGACTCTTCTTGATCTGTCGTTCAGGGTTCTTGATGACCAGGGAATCAATGACCGATCGCCTGGCTACCCGTTCACAGACGGTTCCTATTCTGCTTGACTGTACCGCGCCCAATCCCAGTGATCCCAGTACCAGCAGGTCATAGTTCCCCGAGTTCGCCTCCCTGACCAGTTGTACGTAGTTTTTACCTTCCAGAGAACGAGCATCGTAAAAGATGTTCCTTTTCTTGCATCCCAGTTCAACCTGATCGAGATAGGAATCTGTAATGACAGATAGTCCTTTGGTAATCAGATCGTCATGTATGTCGCGTTGTTTTTCCAGTTCCTGCTCTTCCTGATACTTCTCCGGTAATCCACCTTCCATCTGGCGGAAACGCTGGTCATGTAACTTGGCGGCATAAACGTGGGCACCGGACACTTTCGATTGCCAGATTTCAGCCATATCCAGTGCATCTTTGATGCCTCGATTCGCATGATCCGAAGCATCAACCCCGATCAGTATTGAATCGTATCTCTGGGGCTTTGGGGCAGAGGCGTGGTCGAGGGCGATAGATTCCTCAGTTAGAGACATAGTTATTCTTTCCTTAATTGTTGTTCCGATTGAAACGGCACAATCCGGACTTCGTTATCGAAACTGATCTCAGGATTTCAGGATTTCAGGGTAGAGATTATCACCCCGCACAAAGTCTATTTACACTAGTTGTTTTCACAGACAGATAAGTCAGTCTGAGAGCAGATCAGGGATTCTTAAAGTTCCTTTTATATGGTAAGACAGCGCGAAAACACGCGGATTGTCGAATAGTCTCCATGATGCAGCTCAACAACCTGAATTATACACCATCGTCCTGAGAAATAGGCCAGACGATTGTAGTCTTCATCCATCCATCCCATCGATCCTTGGTCCTGTCAGAATTGGAAAGAAGAGGAACAGAAAAAGACCAAATGCCGTAATCCAGAACACCTGGGAGACCAGAACAAGTTCATAATAGAGCTGAGGGAACACAATTGGCCCGGCAACTCGAAATAAAGTCGCCACGCAAAGCAGAATGAAGCTGAAATTCAGCAAAGAGGGTGGGGAATGAATGCTCCTGCCCGTATGACCAATGGTCACTCTTGACATCATACTCATCGTAATGATGGCAACAGTCCCTATAGCCATCATATGCAGAGCCAAAAAAGGTGAAAGTCCGACCATGGGTACGAGTGCATACAGCAGGAAGCCTATACCGAGAGATGCATAGGATACATAGAGGCTCCATAGCAGCGATTTAGACCAGATGGCAGGATGGTGCCAGCTGAGGATTCTTATGCTACACAAAAGAAACATGGCCGACGATGATACTGTGGCAGGGATCGAAAATCCCAGAAATACCTCGTTAAGCAGAAAAACAACATAGGTGGCTGCGATCCCCACATCTACCGCTAACAGGTTTGGGAAGGTGATAGGTTTGCTGATTCCTGATGCAATAATTCCTGATGCAATAAATGTTGGAATAATTCTTCTACCAATGATCAGAATCATGCCAATGATCAGATAAAACCCAAAGTATATTCCCAGCCGGGTACCCAGAGGGAAGTATTCAAGTGCACCGAGATAAAATAACAGGTTACCGGCTAACAGACTGCTGAGGACAATCACAACCCCAAACTGACGCCACTGCCTGACCTTGACGATTGGCCTGACGATGTAGAAAACCAATTGCAGACCAAAGGCTATATCGAAAGCTGCCGCAAGTTCGAGAGGACCGAATAGCATGAGTATTCGGGCGGTGAACCAGCAAGCAAATAGTATTTGAAGAGGTCGGTTAAAGGCAGTTGGCAGCCCGGTCCAGTTTCTTACTGCTGTTAGCAGAAAACCGGCAATCACAGCCAGGGCATACCCATAAATCATTTCGTGGGCGTGCCAAAGCACAGCAGGCAGACTTCCAAGCCCCAGCCAGGCTGGATGCCACCCGAAAACATACACCAGCATCCAGACTGTCATTGTCAGAATTGCCACAAAACCTG
>Ga0066829_10001128_pt1 | contig 10082 bp, 8 predicted proteins | sample ETNtaG_22_FD_65498 | JGI IMG/M metagenome (GOLD analysis project Ga0066829, IMG submission 65498) | Marine microbial and viral communities from oxygen minimum zone, Eastern Pacific Ocean - ETNP201306SV43 | ecosystem: Environmental > Aquatic > Marine > Oceanic | place: Pacific Ocean: Eastern...
CGAAGCGCTGGCAACGGCAAGGATCAGGTTGGGCTGGGCCACAAATTCTCCCAAAGGACGACGTGTGCCATGCTGCTCCTCCACGGTAGGATGTGGGAGATCAAGGAATGCGAGGATCGCAAAAACCAGCACATACACTCCTGCAACTGCAAGGTAACCTCCTGCGAAAGGAGCGTTGTCCACCCAGTCCTTGCCCTGTGCCGCCAACAACGGACCGAGCGTTCCAGAAACAATGCCCCCCACCATCACGAGCGAAACCGCCTTGGCTTTGAATGAAGGGCCCGCTATTTCAACCGCTACAAAGCGGTAGAGTTGATTGAAACCCATCATCATGCCCAAGGTGAAGGTGGATGTGCAAAACAGCGAGAAGCTGCTGATGAGGATCGCATAAGCACCAGTCAATGCTCCGATGAACCCAAGACTGGTTCCGATTAGAAAACCGTTGCGCCGTCCCACCCTTCTCATCAACAGTGACGCTGGAAAGCCTGCCGACATTGTACCAAAGAGCTTGAGGACGAGTGGAAGGGTTGCGAGTGCCTTGTTTGCGGCAATCGCATGACCTACCAGAGAACCCGCTGCAACAGTCAGGCTGGCGACCGAACCGGTGAGGGCGAAGCAGGTGGTGAGCAGCAAAAGACGAAAATAAACTCTTGATGGCGTTTCAGGCATGGAATCTCTATGCGGGTTTAGCAGAATTTTCTTTAGTTTCTGTCCAAACTTTCCTTGCTTTTCGATGAGGGTCTACTTTGAGTGAAGCATAACCGTTTGGTCAGAGGACCTGGATTTGCGGGCTAAGTCCTAAAAAAATCAATGTGCCGCAACAAGGAAGGTTCTTGAAGAATCCCGCCTGTTGTTTCCAAACTCATGGTACACTAAAAAACAATTGCTGGGGAAGCCAGGTCGCAAGCGAGGGAAGCATGACCATCAGAGCTCCGTAAATAATACCGACTACCATAAAGAGTGGAATCCCCCGAAACGCTTTGTCAGGACTCAGGTTGAGAACTCCAGCAGTTGTGTATACACCCACGCACACTGGAGGAGTCAACATGCCGATTCCTGCAAAGCCTGTGAAAACAACAAAGAGCTGCAGTAGGTCCACATGAACGGAAATAGCAATGGCTGCAAAGATCGGGACCGTCAGGTAAAACAACGGGATGATTTCGATGAAGGTTCCCAGAATAAGACAGATGACCGCTAGCATGAGCCAGAACATCATGGGGATCACACCGAAATCAGTAAAGAAGATTATGATTTCTTGCGGGGCCCGGGTTTATGTCAAGACCACCGAAAGAAACGTGGCCATGGCGCTGTTTTCGATGATTATCAACATCCCCTTGCGCCGGGTTTGTGCGCTTACGTGGGTCCACAATGACCTGCAGATTGTGATCGGAGTCGGTACGTAGACACTTGGTCTGTGAGGGTTTTGCCAACTCTTTTGTAGGATGAGTTTTGGCGCCTTTTGCGAAATGAACATGTTGTGCTGTGCTCATGCATTTGAAAATGTATCAAAAACCAGGAAACCTCCAATCCAGAGATGAAGCGGATCTCTTCATTCCACTCGACACCATAAATGGATTGAAATGTGCGAAGACGGGTCTTCCTTTGTTATTTGGTAGCATTTTCACAAATTCCTAATCTTGGTTTCTAAACAATGCGACTTTCGCGTCAGGTTTTCGGCATTTCATATTTGTAAAATAAACAATGTAAAATTCTAATATATTTTCTATTAAGCTTTAAATCACAAGAATTCAGAGTGATCGTATTCCACTGTTGTACTGGAATTTATTGAACATCCTTATGCCAAGATAAGACCATGGAAGCAAAAAAAGTCTCCTCCGTGCCCCTCCTAAAGACACCCCTGAATGGATGGCACAAATCTAATGGGGGTAAGATGATGGATTTTGGTGACTGGGACATGCCAGTACAGTATGAATCCGGAATCTTCAGGGAGCATCTCTCCACAAGACGCTATGGTGGTCTGTTTGACGTCAGCCACATGGGTCGAATCAAAATCCAAGGCAGGGACATAGTCGCTTTCCTGCAGCATGTACTCACCAACAATGCTGAATCGCTGAAACCCTGGCAGGCTCAATACACGTTGATTCCCAATGATAATGGAGGGCTTTTCGATGATGCCTACCTTTACCATCCGGGTGAAGAGTTTTTCCTCGTTGTCAACGCTTCCAATCGGGAAAAGGACTGGGAACATTTGCAAGAGAAAGCTAAATCGTTCGAAGTCTCTATGGAGGATGAAACTTCGCTGGTGGGGATGATTGCCTTTCAGGGGCCGCTTTCAGGAAGAATCCTTGAGGGCCTCATCGAAAAGGGGACCATGCCAGAACCCTTCCGCAATAGTCTTTCTGAATTCACAATAATGGGTACGAATGTAATAGCTGCCCGCACTGGCTACACGGGTGAGCCAATTGGTTTCGAATTATTTCTGCCTTCAGAAAAGACCGAGGAAATTTGGACCAGCTTATACGAAGCAGGCCGTGAGGAAGGGGTGGTTCCAGTGGGGCTTGGTGCACGGGACACTTTGCGTCTTGAAGCAGGCATGCCGCTCTATGGCCATGAGTTCGGATTTGATCCGGAAGGCAGAGAGATTCCTGCCTATGCCTTCCCGCTAACATCGATGGCCACAAGTTTTTCAAGGAGGAAGGGGGATTACATTGGTCGTGAAGCCTTGCGAGCACAGTTTGAGGAGGTGCGAAAGTTGAGGACGGATCAGTACAAAATTAATGAGATTCTTAACAAGCGTATCCTGCCACTGGCCCTGAAAGACAAGGGAGTTGTAAGGCAGGGGGATTCGGTTTTTCATGATGGTAAGAATATCGGGGTCATTACGAGCGGAACCATGGTGCCTTACTGGAAGTTTGAAGGAGAGGGCGCAAATATGAGGATCACTGACGAGCAGGACCGACGGGCTCTAGCTCTGGCTTATTTAGATGCCACAGTGTCCCAGGAACAAGAACAGGAACTGGAGGTTGAAGTCCGCGGCCGAAGGTTGAAGGGGCAACTGGTACGCTGGCACGGACGCTCGGAAGCACCACCGTATTTCAGGGCGATTCCGGTTGAGGTGAAACCTGATACATCTCCATCTCCACGGTCATCAATAGCTGGAAAAGTTGATCTACTCATTAAAAAGAGCCTGGAAAATCACCAATGGAGACAGCGCCGTTGTGTGAATCTCATCCCCTCGGAAATGACCCAGTCTTCTTTGGTACGGCTGCTTCAGATCACGGATCCTTGTGGACGATACGCAGAGCACAAGGAACTTCTCGCGGCCTTCGAGCAAGAGGTCTTCTACTACCAGGGAACAGAATTTATCGAATGGGTTGAAAAAAGGTTAGTGGAGGAGATGCGTGATTTCCTTGGCTATCCTCTCATTGAGTCTCGTGTGATCAGCGGGCAGATGGCCAACATGACGGTCTTCAGTGCTCTAGTGGATTTTCGAAACCGTACCGATAGGCGTTTAGAACAGGCCCGCATGTCGATGGTGATGAATAATCATATTAGCAAGGGCGGTCACCTTAGTTCCCAGCCTATGGGAGCTCTTCGTGATTATATTGCAAAGGATCCCGTTACCGAAAAATATGCTGTGCTTAATTTTCCGGTGTGTCAGGACAATCCCTATCGGATTGATTTGGAGGAAACAGCAGGTCTGCTCGAACGTTATGACCCAGAGCTGATCATACTCGGAAAAAGCATGATCCTTCACCCCGAACCGGTCGCGGAGATCCGTAAGCTCCTCCATTCGAAACAGTCGAGACCCATTCTGATGTATGATATGGCCCATGTCATAGGTCTCATCGGTCCTCATTTCCAGGATCCCTTTGCAGAGGGTGCCGACATCATCACCGGATCAACTCACAAGACCTTGTTTGGATCACAACGTGGGATAATCGGTGTAGCCTTTGAAGAAGGAACAACGGAATTTGAACTCTGGAAAGCAATCCAGCGGAGGACGTTCCCAGGGGCGGTCAGCAACCATCACCTTGGGACTCTGTTAGGCATGTTGATGGCAGCATTGGAAATCAACGCATTCAAAGAGATGTATCAACCGCAGGTGCTGGCTAATGCAAGAGCTTTCGCGAAAGCTCTTGCTGATGAAGGATTGGAGGTGCAGGGCGACCCAGAGCTTGGATACACCCAAACACACCAGGTTGTTGTTGCGGTTGGTTACGCAAAGGGTTGTGCTAGTGCAGAGGAACTGGAAGCAAGCAACATCATTGTCAACTACCAGGCAATTCCCTCTGATGAAAGCTTTACTTCAAGTTCAGGCTTGCGTATGGGAGTTGCTGAAATGACTCGTTTTGGTATGAAAGAAAAGGACTTCATTGAGTTTGCAACGCTATTTGCAGAGGCGGTTCATGGAAAGAATGTCGGAGAAGAGGTTTCTCGTTTCCGTGAACGTTTTCAAACCCTAGATTTCAGCTTCGACAAGGACTACCCAGAGGTTTATGGTGAAATGGAGAAACTTTTCTGAAAAAGTTCCATGAATGATACGGATAATCATGTATCCATAGTTATTCTGATTTAATTCTACCGTGCATCATTTCCCCGATAATGTTATAGACATAAATGCATTAGGAACCCCTGTTGGATCTTGAAATTACCTAACAGATTCTCAACATCCTCTACACCCACCCTAGAAACAAAACCCCAATCTGATATGAGGGGGTCAAAAGAGTTGAAATAAATACTGAACCGGGGGAGAAGGTTGGTCTTGATGTCAAATCCATGCTTTTTTCATAGAGATTTGTGCCTATGAGCAGGGATCCTAACTGCCCGGTGAAAAGGACTTAGGGCACCAAAAAAGTCTACCAGCTTTATATGGAGGGTATTCACATGAGACATGCATAAGTGTTGGTGTCATCCTGTAAATAAGAACCATGAATAATCATCGTTTACTTTACCGACGCGGCATTTTGCTGTTAGTAGCTTCAGGTTTTTTCCTGAGCACCTCTGGTATTGCACTTCGGTTAATCGAACAAGCTGATGGCTGGCAAATTCTATTTTACCGATCCTTTGCCTTGAGTCTCACGATTTTTCTCATCCTGTTTTTCCAGAAAGGCTTAAGGGTTTTTGATGAATTTCGTGGACTGGGGTGGAATGATTTTTTACTGGCAGTATTTCTCGGAACCGGATTCGTCGCTTATGTGTTTGCGTTGCTTTATAACACAGTAGCCAATGCACTTTTCATTTTTAGTTGTGCTCCTTTTGTGGCTGGTTTTCTAGGTTGGATCCTATTGGGAGAACGGGTACCGACGCGGACATGGTTTGCCATTTGTGCTGCTATGGTTGGTCTTACCATTATGGTTGGTAGCGAACTGGCTGTCAGCCGTTACCTTGCTACCTTGATTGCCTTGTGGATCCCCATTTCCTATGCTGCATCGATAATCGCCGTAAGAAGTTCTAAACGAGAGAATATGCTGGCCGCTCTGTGTCTTGCTGGCCTTGTTGCTGGAAGCCTATCTGCTATTTTTGTAACGGATTTCGCTCTGACACCTAAGGATCTGGTTATTTCTCTTTATCTTGGTGTCTTCCAAGTTGGTGTGGGTTTCGCACTAATGGTGCTTGGTACCAGATATGTTCCTGCTGCACAGGTAGGTTTGCTGGCGTTGGTTGAACCGGTTTTGGCACCTTTATGGGTTTGGCTGGGGGTCGGAGAAGTGCCTGGTCTGGCAACAATGGTTGGTGGGGCAATAATATTCTTGGCATTAACAACCGATGGTATTCTGAATATTCAGAGATCCTTAAATGATTCAGCCTAGTTTTCCACGACACAGATGAAAACTGAGCATTTAGCAGGCTTGATCCTTTTTCATCCAAATAAATAGAATTTAATGATGTATAAAATTATTATAAACATAATCAATATAAGTTGATTTTATAGAATGCCTGATACGAATTACAATAATATAAAAATAGGTATAGTTGGTTTAGGCTTAGTGGCTGAACCTAATCTTAAAGGGTATAGAAGTCACCCTAATGCGGAAGTTGTGGCTGTATGTGATGTTGATATTTCAGAAGCCAAGAAATTTAGTAAAAAACATGACATAGCAAATTATTATTCTTCTTATGAAGAAATGTTAAATTCTGATATTGATGTTGTTAACATAGCAACACCTACTCATCTACATGCTCCAATGACCATGCAGGCTTTAAATGCTGAAAAACATGTTCATTGCGAAAAACCATTTTGTAGGTATCTCTCAGAAGGAGAACGAGCCATAAAGGAAGCTAATAAACAAAAATTAAAAATATTTGTAGGTGAAACTTATCTTTTCATTTCTTCACATATTAAAGCAAAAAAATTAATTGATGATGGGATGATAGGAACCCCTTTGCAGATACGAATGCGACATGGAGCTTGGAATGAAAAACCAATTTCCAGAATTAATACCGGACCACTAAACCGCGATTGGAGAATGGATCCATATCTTTCAGGTGGAGGAAAATATCCTTGGATTTTCGATCATGCTGTCCATTTTTTTGCCACTGCAGAATATTTTATGCAAAACAAAAAAATTAATGAAGTACATGCAATAAAGGCCCACAATACAAATGACCATAGTTTAGCTGGAGCTGCACATGATCCTTACATAACTCCTGTAACTGACATACCAATAATTACTTGGAATTATGAAGATAAGGCTTGTCAAGGATTATGGTGTCGTGCTGAACGTTTAAACGGAAAATGGGATTTTATGCAAGGTTTTAGCACGGTTGTGATAGGTGAGTTTGGAATGATTGAGGTCCTTGGAGAAGGTGGAAATAATCTTATTTGGAACGGAGAACAACAACATCTTATTCTTCACCGTGAAGATAAAGATCCTTTATGTTTTCGCTTTGAAGAGGGTGGTGATGATATATGGGAATCAGATATTTCCTATTATTGTCAGGGACATAAAAATCAAATTCATCATTTCATCAATAGTATTGTCTATGGAGATCAACTTAAATACTCAAGTGAAGATGCTTTACAAGCCGTAAGATGTACTTTAGCAGTAATTAAATCGGCAGAAGAAGGAATTCCAATTTTAGTCTCATCAATTAATAATGAATACACGGCATTTAATGAATGAGTGATTCATATTTATGATCCATTCTGTTCATAGCTAACATTTGCTATTCGTTAAGTTTTAAAAAAACCTAAATCATCTTCCGAGTAGAGGGGTGGATTGTCCGTACTTATCCTTGGAGGCCAATTTTGTTTGCACATCCGGAGCTTGAAAAAACCTAATCTTGTGAAAAAACTGAAAAGTATGTGGAATATAGAGCGTAATGGAGGAAGTAAAGGGATATTATTAATTAGAAATCTTAATAAGCAGAACAATTGAGATGATGAATATGACCCCCAAAAAAAGATTAGAGAATAAGGCCTGTATTGTGACAGGTGCAGGAAGTCATCAGGGAAAGGTTGGTACTGGTATGGCCACCGCAATTTGTCTCGCACGGGAAGGGGCTAAAGTTATCGTTGCAGATGTGAGTGAAGAAAATGCCAAGAAGACAGTTCAACAGATTAGGTCTGAAAACCTGGGAGATGCAGAGGTTTTTACGGGGGATGCTGTATGCCCTGAAGACTGCAAAGCTATGATTGAAACAGCACTGAATTTCTTTGGCTGTCTGAATGTTTTAGTGAATAACGTTGGCTTTGGTTTGAGCAGTAGCAGAAGCAATACATCAAGGAGTGTGGGAATTACAGAAATCGATGATAGAGAGTGGGATGATGCTTTGGATATGAATCTTAAAAGTGCGATGCTGGCCAGCCGGGCAGCTATCCCAGAAATGTCTAAAACCGGAGGAGGATCAATTATTAATATTTCTTCTTGTGATGCAATTGCATCAGCAGATCATTATGGAGCTCCTTACTCAGTTTCCAAGGGTGCGCTCCACATGCTCACTCGTGGAACTGCTGCCTGGCATGGGCGTGAAGGAATCCGTGCCAATTGCATCGCTCCAGGGCACCTACATTCCTCATACACGGACCATTATATTCAGGAACATCGTGAACGACGGAAAAAGGTCGTTCCTCTTGGCATAGAAGGCACGCCTTGGGATGTGGCTATGGCTGCAGTGTTTCTGGCAAGTGAGGAATCACGCTGGATATCCGGGGTAGTCCTTCCTGTGGATGGAGGTTTGTTTGCTGCACAACCCATGCTTGGTCATGATCTGATACGAGGCCATTCCCCACCCTAGGACGAGGGATTCATTACAGCAATCATCATGCGCGGCATAGGTTGACAGTGAGCGATCATACCATCTCGACAAGGTAAATAATCTTTGTTAGCATCTGCAATATGCTTAATGGTGAGCATATTTTCAATCCTTAATTTATCAAAAAAGGTAATATGAATAAAAATAATTTATCACTTATTACAGGTATATTAATTTATTTTATTTCAACTATATTATTACTTTCTTCAAATTTATACGCAGGAAGTAGTGATACTAAAGTTGCTTTAGTACCTGGAGGACCTCATCCATATTTTGCCGCTTGGGAACAAGCTGGTCTTGATGCCGTAAAAGATTTTGGCCTTGGAAAAGCTGATTACAGAGTTCCAGCAGAGTGGGACTTAAGTCAACAAAATGAACTTATCGAAAGTTTAGTAGGTAAAGGTTATAACGCGGTTTTAGTTTTTCCAGGCGATTCAGTTGGCACCAATAAAATACTTGGCGAACTTGAAGACACAGGTATTCCAACAGGAGCGTTGGCAGGCTGTGTTGAACAACCAACTAAAACTAGATTTTGTTTTGGAACTGATACAGGCCACTCTGCTTATCTAGGAACAAAAGAACTTATCAAAGCTCTTGGAGGTAAAGGTAAGATTGCACACTTTACTGGTTTTTTAGTAGATCCAAATACAACTTTGAGAATTAAAGCAGTTGAGCAAGCAGTTGCTGAAGCTGGTGGTGGTGTAGAAATTATCCAAGTTATAGCAGATATTGATGCTTATGAACCAGCTGATGAAAAAATTAATGCTTTTATGGCTGCACAAGGTTCTGAGGTTGATGGAATTGTTACTACAGCCTGGGTTCCTGCAGTTGTGTCAGCTCAAGCCTTAACTAACTTGGGTGATAAAAGAATTAAAATGGTTGGTATCGACCACGATGAAGTAGTTTTAAAAGCTATCAAGGACGGTTTTGTTCACGGAACAATGTTACAAAATCCTTACGGACAAGGATACATAGGTTCTTATGTTATGGACAAAATCAGAACTGGTTGTAGTTTTAAATCTGATGCACCTTGGAAATCAACAGCCCAAACTGATCAGTTTATAGATTCCGGAACCGTTTTTGTAGATATCACAACAGTTGATACATACGTGATGGCAATGAGGGGAATTTCTATTGAAATTCTAAGTACATTCGATGATACTTATTTAAACTGTTCAAACTAATTTTTTTAAGGGGGTAAAGCTTACCCCCTTTTTTGTACATTAAAGTTTTTTTTCTATGAATAAATTACCTAAATTTATATATACCAATCAATTTGGTTTATTATGTTTAGTAATAATTTTTTCTATTTTTTTTTCTTTAGTAACAGATGGTTTTTCTTCTAGATTTAATCTTTATGCTCTAACAAGAGTAGCTTCTATTGATATTATGGTTGGATTAGCAATGATGGTTGTAATTTTAACAGGAGGATTAAATTTATCTCTTGGAGCGCTAGGAGTATCAGCCGCGATGTTTGGAGGCTGGTGCATGCAATCTTTAGGAATACCTATTATTCCTTCTGTACTTCTGATTTTATTATTTGGAACTTTTTTAGGATGGATAAATGGTTATGTCACAGTCAAAACTGGTGTTCATAGTTTTATTGTTACACTGGCGACTATGAGTATTTATTTTGGGTTTATGACAGTGCTTACGGAGGCACAATCTTTTAAATATCTACCAGATGCTTTTACAGATATTGGAAGTATGAAACTTTTTTATAAATATGTTTCACCATTATTATTATTCAGTCTTTTTATTGGGTGCGTATTATTTTATTTGTTTAATTTTACTGATATTGGAAGAAAATTAATTGCAGCAGGAGCAAATCCCAGTGCTGCAGAGTTATCAGGTATTTCAGT
>Ga0066829_10001135_pt1 | contig 10051 bp, 10 predicted proteins | sample ETNtaG_22_FD_65498 | JGI IMG/M metagenome (GOLD analysis project Ga0066829, IMG submission 65498) | Marine microbial and viral communities from oxygen minimum zone, Eastern Pacific Ocean - ETNP201306SV43 | ecosystem: Environmental > Aquatic > Marine > Oceanic | place: Pacific Ocean: Eastern...
CCCGTCCGATGAGTCATTGGCTATGGATAAGGCGATGATCGCGTGGTGACGGGTGCTAATAGCGTAAAACCAGCATGCGCACGAGCGAAAGACGCAAGCGGGATTGAAACCCGCCCCTACGACTCAAAAAACAATGACCATGAGGCCGATCCCGTGGAACCATTTTTATGCCAACTGGACTCGACGACGCGTCGAGCGATGTTGGTACACAGATGCTCAAATCGAGCGGTGGTAAACTGATGGTCAAACGACCGCTTTGAGCCCGAGGAGAATGCCGTGAACAAGCGAAAATACGCCTGCGACAAGTGTTCAGGAACTCGCTACGAAGCCGGAGAGATCAGGACGACGGGTTCGGGCTTGTCTCGATTCCTCAACCTCCAGAACCAAAAATTCGCCACCGTGTCCTGCTCAGATTGCGGATACACGGAGGTATACCGCTTGAACGCCTCCGGAAAGATCGGCAACATATTCGACGTCCTGACGAACTAGCGCGGCGTCAGAGCGCCGATGGCGTGGGCGGGATGCCGCTTGCGAGTGCTAACGGTGCGGCGCTGGACGTGCCGCACACCAGAGGCCGATTACGCGGATCGATCCTAAGGCGTTGTATCGTTCAGCGGCCACTGCTCGCTGAACGAGTGCACGTCCCAGGATTCCAAGATAATCGCGCTGTGATGGGCTCGATTGACACCCCCACGAGATGTTACGTTTCCTTCAGCGAAGAAGTTGCGCCCGAAAAACTCCGGATCAAGTTGCCAGAAGGGAATTCACGCCGCATATGAGCCGACAGATTGACGCCGTAATATTCGATCTCGATGGAACGCTCATGGATAGCCAGCCGCCGGTGCTGAAGGCGACGAAAGAAGCTCTGGCTCGATTCGGCATCGTCGCGTCCGACGACGAAGTTCGAAGGAGGTTCGGCGGCGGGTCGCAGAACCTCATGTCGTTTTTCCTGGTCCGGGACCTCGGCGAGGCGAGGGCGGACGAACGCATCGACGCAGCGGTCGAAGCGAAGAACACGCTTCAGACCGAGTACTCGACTGCCGCGAAACTGTTGCCCGGCGTCGTTGAACTTCTCAGCCAACTGAAACAGGACGAGTTTCGATTGGCGATCGCGACGATGGGCGCGGGGAGTGTGGCGCGCCGGGTGCTCTTCCACAACAGCATCGACTCTTACTTCGAAGCAGTGCTGACAGCCGACGACGTCACCCGCCCGAAGCCGGACCCGGAAATTCTGACGACGACTGCTGAGCGACTCGGCGTGGACGCCTCGAGCTGCTTGTACGTCGGCGACTCGACGCACGATCTCGACGCGTCTCGAGCGTCGGGCATGCCGTTCGTCCTCGCCGACACCGGCTTGTTCGTCGACGGCCAACGCCGCATCGAGCTCCGAGACCGCGCAATTGCGCTCGGGTGCCCGGTCGTCGCCACGAACGAACTCGAGCGCATCGCGGAGATCGCGTGGGGCGATTAGCGACACGATCGAAGTCCACGCGGGCTCGGATAGATGATGACCCGACGCCGCATGGTCCGGGTCTGATTGACCAGCAGCGGTCTGGCCGTTTTGCGCTTGTTCGAAACGTCCGTCAGCCCGCAAGAACCAACGACTTCGCCGCCGCTCGCCACAGCCATATCCTTGTGATACGGTCTGAATTCCAAGATGTCAGCCCAGGCATGCTACCCAACACGGTGATCGTGGCTCACGCCGAGCCTTGTTATATGGAGACCGATATGAACATTACCGCCAATGACCGCGATATCCTGCGTGAGCTCGCAGGGCGGATGGCCGAGATCGGCGCGCTGCCCGTGCAGCGGGAAAAGATCGAGATGTGGAAGGCGCTGAACAGGTTGAAGCCGGTTCGGCCGATGGCGATGGTCGACAACATCCCGTGGCACGAGATGGACGTCGACGGCGAACTCACGTTGCAAACCGAAGACGAGTTCAGTCGCTACTTCGAGACGAAGATCCGACGGACGCTGTACGCCTGGAAGCACATGCGTGCGGACATGGTCGTCGAGCCGGTGGTGCACGTGCCGAAGGCGATCCGCGGCGTCAAGTACGGCGACCAACCGTCGCCGACCGCGGGAGCGCTGGGCGTCGAGGTCGTCGAGAACACCATCGCGATCGACGCGAACAACACCATCGTCTCGCATCAGTACATCGACCAGTTGGCGACCGAAGAAGACGCCATGAAGATCGTGCATCCGAAGTACGAGCTGGACGAAGAGCGCACGGCCCTGGCCGAGCAGACGGCCCACGAGATATTCGACGGCGTGATCGAAATCGAGATGCAGGGTTACTTCTCGGCGTTCAGCGCCTGGGACGACATCCTGAAATGGCGCGGTGCGCAGCAGATGCTCATCGACCTCGCGGACAAACCCGAGCTCATGCACCGGATCATGTCCAGGTACACGGACGCTCGACTGGCGATGCTCGATCAGTTCGAGGAGCAGGGGCTCGTTGGCCCGCTGCGCGCGACGACCTCGACGTTCAACCAGAATGTCATCCCGTGCTCGCCCGGCTATTCGGACGAGTTGCCCGCCGACGGCTACGACCCCGCAAACCCGCGCGCGATCGACAACTGGACCCACGGCGCCGCCCAGATATTCGACGGCGTCTCGCCGGCTATGCACCAGGAGTTCGAGCTTGACTACGCGAACAAGTGGTACTCGCGCTTCGGGCTGGTCTACTACGGCTGCTGCGACGAGCTCCACAACAAGATCGACCTCATCCGGCAGATTCCGAATCTGCGCAAGATCTCGATGAGCCCAACGTCGAACGTCGAGATCGGGGCGGAGAAGATCGGCGGCGACTTCGTGTTCTCGCACAAACCCAACCCTGCCGTGTTCGTGACCGATTCCTGGGAGCCGGATGTGGTCGCTCACGACATCCAAAAAACCGTCGACGCCTGCGCTCGGTTCGGTTGCCCGGTCGAGTTCGTGATGAAGGACATCAGCACGATCCAGTACAAGCCGCAACGACTCTGGGAATGGGCAAGCGTCGCAATGAAGACGGTTGGCGCTGAATAGGCAACGACCGGAAACCAACACCGAGGATGACACGATGAAGATCAAGCAGGCCAGAGCCGTCGAGATCGGCATACCCCACACGCCTCCGAAATCGGCATCGCACCGTCCCAACTGGAACACCCACACACGCCGCGCACTGCCGATCAACAAGTACCCGGAGTTCTCGCGACTTCACGGCACAATGCCCGGCGCGAACACGGGCGCCGCAGTGTGGGTCCAGGTTACCGCCGAAGACGGGACCTACGGACTGGGGCGATGCGCGTTCGGCGAGATAACCGCGGTGATCGTGGACTACCACTTCGCGCCGTTGCTCGAAGGCCGGGACTGCATGGCGCTCGAGTATCTCAACGACCTGATGTGGTGCTCGACTCAGCGATTCGGCGCCGGCGGACTCGCGACGGTCGCACAGTCCGGCGTCGATCTGGCGTTGTGGGACCTGAAAGGCAAACTGCGGACCAGCCCGTCTACCGGCTCATCGGCGGTCCGTGCAGGGACAAGATCCTGATCTATTGCACGTCCGACGACCTCGACTGGTCGAAGAAGCTCGGTTTCAAGCACTTCGAGGTGTCGAACCCCGCGCGCTACGACGAGGGCATAGAAGGCATCAACATCGTCGACGGCAAGATCGCCCGGGCGCGCGAAGAGGTCAGCCCCAACGCGGAGCTCATGTACAACCCGGTCATGAGTTTCAACGTAGAGTTCGCGATTCGGCTCGCCGAGCGGCTGCGGCCATACGGTCTGCGATGGCTGGAGGAGCCGCTGATCCCGACGGACCTCGAAGGGCACATCGAACTCAAGAAAACCATCAACTGGATCCCGCTGGCCACCGGCGAGGACCACCACGGCCGTTGGACATTCCGGCAGCTCGTCGAGAATAGGGCAGTGGACGTTTTGCAGCCCGACATGACCTGGTGTGGAGGCTTGTCCGAGACGTTGAAGATCTACATGATCGGCGAGGCCGCTGGCGTCATAACGATTCCCCACGCCGCTGCCGGAACGCTATGGGGGCAGCACTTTGCCATCTCGATGCCTGAGTCGCCGATGGCCAAGTACTGGATGGGCAGCGATCGCGGCATCCCGCTGGACGAGGTCTGCCCGATACCCGGGATGCCGATGCCGAAAGATGGCTACGTAACCCCGTCCGACGCCCCTGGTTTCGGCATGGAGATCAAGGACGAGTGGATCGGCCCGTGGGACCATTCGCGCGCCGCGACCGCGCGAGCCCCTGGTTCCGCGTAGCCGACTCCAATCGAATCCAGCCCAAATCTCGCCTCACTGACGCTTAAATCGGTCTCATTGGATCGCGATCATTTCGACGCCTTGACAGGTTGGAAGGTCGCTCTTAGACTTTGGGCAACCTGCCACCCCCTAATCCACCACGGAGGTCGTAAATGAAATCGCCCGTCTACTTCATGGATGCTCACTCCGAATCGACCGAGACGGCTCTGCCGGCCAAGATGCTGACCGTGTTCGAGGCCTCCGGGCTGGAAGACATGATCAAGCCCAACGACATCGTGGCGATCAAAGTCCACTGCGGCGAGTGGAACAACTCCGCGTACCTGCGCCCGGTGTACGCTCGAACTCTCGCTGACCGGATCAAGGAGCTCGGCGGCCGGCCGTTTGTTTGCGACACGACGACGCTGCCGTACTCGCCCTATGGATCGCGTACGAGCGAGATTGACATACTTCTGACTGCTGAGCGAAACGGATATACGTCCGCTGCCCTTGGTTGCCCGTTCATCTGCGCCGACGGCTTCATCGGCACCAGCGACCACCGTGTCGATATCCCCGAGGGCTACATCCTCAAAGAGGCATATGTCGCGCAGGCCATCGCCGCTGCCGACGCGTTGATCACGTTGACCCACTTCAAGGGCCATGGCGTTGGCGTCATCGGAGGCGCATTGAAGAACCTGGGCATTGGCGCTCAGTCCAAGCGCGGCAAATTCAACGTCCACATGGGCGGCCACCCGAAGTACGGTTTCCCTGCCACAGCGACTTTCTATCCCGAGCGGTTCAAGGGCAAGGCCCAGACGCCCAATTGGCAGATTCTCGAGGATTGCTGCCCGTTCAACCTGTGGCATGTGTTCGACGATCACATCGAATGGGAGCGCGAAAAGTGCATCGGCTGCTCCGGTTGCCCTGGCATCATGGCCGGGCAGGGCTTGATCGACATCGGCTCCGTCAACTTCGACGCCGTCGATGCGGCCATCGCGGACGCTTGCCTCGGAACCATGAAGGCTGTCGGCCCGGACAAGGTCGGCTTCATCAACATGGCCATCGACGTGTCGCCCAAGTGCGACTGCGTAAACTACGCCGGCGTGCCGATCGTTCCGCACCTGGGCGTGTTCGCCAGCAAGGATCCGGTTGCCATCGACATGGCCTGCGTCGACGCCGCCAGACACTCCCCGGGCTCCCCGGGTTCTGCGTCGGAGGATATGGAGGCTCACCACGTCGGCGACGCCAAGTTCGAGGCGTCGGCCGCCATGTTCCACGGCCAGAGCGAAGTCGCGACGATCAACACCGGACACGCCATCGGCCTGGGAAGCCGTGACTACGATCTCGTGGTCGTCGAGCCGGGCGACGCCGAGCGGTTCCGCTTCCCGTACGACCGACGGCCCAGCCGATTGCGGTTCCAGGAACGGTTCGAGAAGATTCCGCCGTTCCCGTTCGACCGCCACGACGGCCGCGGATTCCTGCGCGAAGACGAGGTCGATTTGGAGGCCATCAAAGTGCACTACGAGCACTCGACCAACGGCCACCAGGCGATCGAAGACATGGCAGGGGAACTCGCCCCGGCCGACGACGATTAACCGCTTCGTTAAGTAATCCACAAGCAGGGGAGGGCTGCGAATGAGCGCGGCCCTCCTCGCATCTTCGACACGGACGGACATCGATCTTGCCGTTCAAAGCAAGTTCAATAAATCGATTCAATCGCCAGGGAAAGGAAATTATGCGGCACGATTCGTACGATGCAACCTGTGGGATCTGCAAGACCAATGCCGGCGAAAGCGACAGCCAAGCCGTCACCGTTTTCGAGCACGATCTGTGGATCGTGCGCCAGATCGGCCCTGACGTTGGCGTTCCCGGCTGGATGATGCTGGTGACGCAACGCCACGCGGCGGGCCCGGCACATCTGAACGATCGCGAAGCCGCGAGTCTCGGTCCGTCGCTTCGTCACTTCGAACGCGTTCTGGAGCAGGTCACCGGCGCCCTCAGGATCTACACGGCGACAATGAACGAGAGCGCTCCCCACTTCCACTGCCACATGGTGCCCCGGGGCGAAACGATGCCCAACGACGTGTTCGGATGGGATGTGTTCGACCTGCTGCGAGCAACCGGCGCCGGCGAGGTCAGCGTCGATACGGCCGAAGTCGCTCGGATCACCGAGGCGTACCGGGTCGCGCTCGCTGAGAGCCCGCCGCCGTCGTAGTCAGCGCCGAACCGTCGATCGGTTTGCATGAACAGCCCGTCACAGGAGCATGCGAACCGTCTGAGGCGCTCACCACCGAAAGCCGATTTCGCCTGCATCAGCCGCTAATACGTCCGTACGCTTCGGTGCTTAAACGGTCCGGCGCTCAGACGCTTGCGTTCACCGATGGACGAATTGGCGACCCTGAAGTGTCGCGAAGCCACAATTGTTAGCTAGTTTGACGCCACAACAAGCGCGAGCAGTCGCTTTCTAATTCGGACGAACCTAGTCCGCCGCCTTGTGCGAGCGCTTGAAGTTCTCGGAACCGAGCGCGCCAGCGCCTTGAAACGCCTGGATCTCGGCGTCTGAGTTTCCAACCTCGCGCAGGACCGGTTTGTTGTGCCAGGACGGGATGCCTAGGCCTCTCGCAACGGCAGACTGACGATCGCTTGGCCTACGCTCACCCTGCCGCCGTCCTGATTTTCGACCCACAGGCCGCACGCGACCAAGTTATGCCCGTCTTCCTCGTATTTCCTCGTGACGACACCGTTGGTCGTCAGCAAGTCCCCGGGTTGAGTAGTTTGGCGATACTGAGCCGTGAGTTTCCGGAGGAAGCCGCCTGGCGTGTACCAGTCGCTCAGCATCTGGCCCATGTATCCGGCCGTCTGGGGCCTTGACCGAACACGTCGGAGAGGCCTCGGTCGACCGCTTTCTTATACTCGTAATGACCGTCGGCGAGGTCGTTGCTGCCCCATGCGTACGTGACGATGGTCTTGAGCGATTGTTCTTTTGTGACTGCCGGAAGTTCTTGACCGACTTCGACGCCTTCGTCAAATAGTTGTTGCGTCATGGCAGTAGCCTTTCATTGGGTCTCGACGTGTCGCACGATCCAGGTAATTCGATGCAGCTCAAACCCGGCTTCAGTCAGTCGGACCCTCGAAATTCACGGACGTGAATCGCAATATCGCAACCACTTCATTGCGCTGGTTTCGGAACGTGTTGTCGTATCTGATGAAGAACATCCGTCCGACGCCGGGCCGTCCTTGTTTCTCGAACAGATCGCAGAGAACGGTCGTCACGGTGAGCACGTCGCCTGGTCGAATCGGCCTGAAGGCTTCCCACTCGTCACCGGCGCTGAAGCCTTGCTTGAACGGTTTCTCGAAGGAGACAGCGGTCAAGCCTCGTTTGGCGAGCTGCCGTCGGGGAGCGTCGCTTGCGGGCTGATCGAGATAATGAACGTCGGCGGCGCCATGCATCCGCCCATCGGGGTTCCTTTGGCGTACGATTCGTCGGTCCATAGCGGATTTGGGTTGCCGATCGCGGTGACGAATTTCTGGACGCTAGACCGATCGACCTCGCCGGCTACATATGAATTGCCCAACGGCTTGCCGATAAGAGCTCTCATCTCGTCGGTTATTACTGATTCGCCCATAGTCACGATTCCTCCTGACGTCGTGTTCGCAGAATTTCCAGGAATAATTGGCTGCTGAGCGTCGGTTGATTGAGGGCCGATCAGTCGAGCGCCGTCAACTGGGTCATGCCCGTGCAGCTTCCGAGTCTACAGGTTCGTCGCCGTCATTCCACCGTCAAGCCAGAGCGACTGCCGTCACGGATTGGCGCAGATTGCGTACGCGTCGAGGGCCCATTCGGTGGCCGGGCCGATGGCTCGGATGCGCCACCCAGTCCCGTCTAGGAGCGGGAGGTTGACCGGTACGTTGACATCGTCGGTGGACGCGGCGTATCCGCCGGCTGTCACTACCCTTCCCGAAGGGCAGGGCACGGTTATGAACTTCTCCGATGCTGTGCCGCTGACAGTCTGACTGACGATGGTTTTACCGGTGAGACCTTCCGGTCCCTGCGGTCCTTGCGACCCCCGGGGGAGGTATCACCCTTGGGACCGCCCGCGGCTCCACGAAGACCCTGAGGCCCCTCCGGGCCGGTCAATCCAGTCGGGCCAGCCGGTCCAGTTTCGCCCGGTGGACCAGTCTCTCCCGGCGGGCCTAGTTCGCCCAGTGGTCCTTGAGGTCCGATAGGTCCCAGAGCGCCGGTGACGCCTTGTTCGCCTTGCATGCCTTGTTCACCGACGGGTCCGGGAGGACCAGTCGGCCCGTCTGGCCCAGGCGGGCCGTCCGGACCTTCCGCACCTTTGAGACCGTCAATGCCCTGTTCTCCGGGCGGTCCCTTTTCCCCGCGGGGTCCACGTGGCCCTGGATCGCCTTTTTCGCCCGGCGCGCGGCGATCGGACAAGCCAAGTCCACTCCCATCGCCATTCGATCCATCGTCGTCACCGACAAACGGGATGACACCACAAGCCATCGAGAGCAACAGGATGCTCACGAGAGGCGCCAGGACAATTCTGTGCGTTGCACCTGTCATTTCCGAATTCACAACTCCGGCGCGGATAGTTTCATTCAGCGACGTGTTGTGTTTGCTATCAGAGCACTGGGCGTCTGTTCAACAGAAACCGGAACGGGAAGAACGTAATCAATCGCCGGGCCGACTCAAGCGCCGATGCAGGCGTCGTGTCGTCTTGGGCGAGTCGACCGCTGTAGATGGGTTTCCTGAATGCTACCTTTTCGGGCAAATCGGCACGAGGCGATGGGTGCCTTGTTATTGAGCATTGGAAGTAGAGCTGGCGTTGCCGCGGTGAGGTCGTGGGTCGGGGAGATCACTCGGGCACGATCCGTAAGGGGACCAAGAGATCAGCGTAACCCGGCCCCAACCACGAAACGCCACGGGAGATAAGGGGCGTCGTGACCCGAAGGCGCGGATCGGCGGTTGCGACGAGAAGCAAACGTGGACGGTCCGGAGCGTCAGCTCCGGGCTTCGGCAGTTTCTTCTTCCTCTTTTGTCGACTGGACAACTTTGTCGACGAGGTGATTTGGCACCTCTTCGTAGTGATCGAACTCCATTGAGAACGATCCCTGGCCCTGCGTCTGCGACCGGAGATCCGTGGAGTACGTGAGCATCTCAGCTTGCGGCGCTTCAACCGCGACGTTGGTTGTGCCGTCGCCGTTCGGCGTCATGCCTTGGATTCGCCCACGTCTGCCGTTCAAGTCGCCGATGATGTCGCCGGCGAAGCTGTCCGGAACAATTATGGTCACTTTCATGATGGGTTCGAGGAGAATTGGCTTCGCGGCCTGCATCCCTTTGGTGGTCGCATGGCCTCCGGCGATTTCGAACGATACACCCGAAGAGTCGACGGTGTGGAAGCTCCCGTCCACGAGAGTTGCCTTCACGTCGACCACGGGGAACCCTGCCACTACGCCGCCAACGAGCGCCGAGCGAACGCCTTTTTCGACTGACGGGATGTATTCACGCGGAACGGATCCGCCGACAACCTTCTGGTCGAATTCGAATCCCTGACCTCGGGCCAACGGCTCCACTTCGATCCACACATGGCCAAACTGGCCGTGGCCTCCCGACTGTTTCTTGTGTCTGTATTCGACTCTCGCGCGCCCGACGATTGTCTCCATGTACGGGACCCGAGGGATCTGCAATTCGAGTTCGGCGCCGAATTTTCGTTTCATCTTCTCTACGGAGACGTCAAGATGCGTATCGCCCAAGCCTTTCAAGATAACCTCAAGGGTGCTGGGCTCGCGGGCGACCACAAGC
>Ga0066829_10001149_pt1 | contig 10011 bp, 10 predicted proteins | sample ETNtaG_22_FD_65498 | JGI IMG/M metagenome (GOLD analysis project Ga0066829, IMG submission 65498) | Marine microbial and viral communities from oxygen minimum zone, Eastern Pacific Ocean - ETNP201306SV43 | ecosystem: Environmental > Aquatic > Marine > Oceanic | place: Pacific Ocean: Eastern...
AGTTTAGAAATAGTATCTGAAATTAATCAAATATATAACAGAAAATAAAAGGACCAAATTGATAAAAGAAAAAGAAAAATTTAATTTTATAGAAACTGGAAAAAAAGTATTAGCCATAGAATCAGATGCCATCAAAGTCCTCAAAGATCGTTTGGATAGTAGTTTCGCTGCTGCGTGTGAAGCATGTTTTGAATGTACTGGAAAAATAATCGTCATGGGTATAGGCAAATCTGGACATATAGCTGATAAACTAGCCGCAACGCTTGCAAGCACCGGGACTCCTTCATTCTTTGTTCATCCTGGTGAAGCGGGTCATGGAGATCTGGGAATGATTTCAAATAATGACATTGTTATTGCATTGTCAAATTCAGGAGAAACAGAAGAAATAATTGACCTGCTCCCAGCCCTAAGAAGCATGGAAATCAAAATTATTGCTTTGACAGGTAACAAGAATTCTAAGATTGCAAATTACTCTAATATTCATATAGATGTAAGGGTTGAAGAAGAAGCTTGCCCATTGAATTTAGCTCCCACAGCAAGTACAACAGCAGCATTAGCAATGGGAGATGCGATTGCTGTAGCACTACTGGAAAAAAGAGGATTCTCTATTGAAGATTTTGCAAAATCCCATCCTGGTGGCTCAATCGGAAAAAGAATACTGCTCCTGGTTGAAGATATAATGCACACCAATGATGAAATTCCAATTGTCTTCGAGAATGAAACATTAGCACAAGGCTTAATTGAAATGTCACAAAAAGCACTGGGAATGACAACTGTTGTTAATAAAGAAGGAGACCTTGTTGGTATTTTCACAGACGGTGACCTTAGAAGAAAACTTGAAGAAAATGTTGACATACAAAAAACCCTCATGCATGAAGTTATGACAAAAGATTGTTTGACTGCTGCACCTAATACACTTGCTGTGAAAGCTATTGAAATGATTCAGGCAAATAAAATTACCTCACTGGCTGTGACTAAAGGCACAAAAGTGATAGGCGCTCTAAATATACACGATCTTTTTAGGGCAGGAGTGATGTAAATGGCCCCATTACAATCTTTCTCAAAAGAATTGGTCTCCATTGCAAAAGAGATAAAGTTGATCGCCTTGGATGTAGATGGAGTTCTAACTGATGGATCTCTTTATTTTGATGATGACGGTAACGTAGAAATTTCATTCAATGTAAAAGATGGTTATGGAATAGTTTCACTTAGGAAGAAATATGGAATTGAAACGATTATCATTTCTGGAAGATCATCTAATGCTTTGTTGCACAGGATAGCAGAACTTAACATCTCCAGATTTTGGGTCAATCAACCAAACAAACTAGAAGCAATCAACATCATTATTCAAGAAGGAGTTATAAAGCCAAATCAAATCCTATATGTGGGTGACGATATACCTGATCTGGAGGTAATCGAAAATGTCGGGCTTTTTGTAGCAGTTCAGGATGCTCATGAGATGGTAAAAGAAAAAGCACACTGGATAACAAATGCTTCTGGTGGACAGGGAGCTGTTAGAGAAGTTTGTGATTTAGTTCACTATTCTATTGAAAATAATGATTATGACTAATTATTTGACTAAGCTTGTCATCTTGGCTCTACTAGCGATTGGAAGTAGTTTTATTTATTTTTTTAACTTTTATTCCGATGAAGATCTTGAAACACAAGACATAATCTCAACAGATTATACGATCAAGAATGCAAAATTATTTGGAACCAATACAGAAGGTAAATTTCTCTATAAGATCATTGCAAAAGAAGCCAAAGTTAATCGTACTAATCAACAAATATACTTAACCGGAGTGAATATAAAATATGATACTCACCAAAATATCGATTGGGTAATTACTGCTGACAAAGGACAAGTTTTATCGAGCTCAAATGTCTTGGTGCTGAACGGAAACGTCATCCTTGAAAACTTGATCAAAAAGAGCAATGAAGCCATGCCTTATTTGTTACTACCAGAACTGAATGTTGCTTTTACTAATGCTATCCTCGAAAAAACTAAGCTCACAACCGAATACCTTGAAGTTAATCCAAGCACCTACACCATAACAACCAATAGAAATGTTCTCATTAAAAAAGATGACATTACAATTCAAGCACAAGGTCTCACAGCGCATATAAAAGAAAATGAACTCAAGTGGGAAAGACTTTGAGTATATTAGTAGTAGAAGATTTAGAAAAAAATTACAACACTAAAAAAGTTGTCAAAAATATTAGTGTTAATGTAAAGAGTGGTGAAGTTGTTGGATTACTAGGACCTAATGGCGCTGGTAAAACAACTGCCTTTTACATGATTGTAGGACTCATCTCTTGTAGAAGAGGTCGAGTTTCAATCGATGAATATAATTTAACCAACCTTCCAATGCATCATAGAGCAAAAATAGGTCTAAGTTACTTGCCTCAGGAAGCATCTATTTTTAGAAAACTTACAGTCGAACAAAATATCGTCGCTGTTCTCCAAGCACAGCCTGGTTTGAAAACTATTGATATTGAGGAAAAGCTTGAAGATCTTCTTACCCAAATGAATATCAATGATCTCAGAACCTCATTAGGGATTAGCCTTTCTGGAGGGGAGAGAAGAAGAGTAGAAATCGCCAGAGCATTAGCAACAACACCAAAATTTATTTTATTGGATGAGCCTTTTGCAGGTGTTGATCCAATTTCTGTTATAGACATCCAAAGAACTATAAGAGATTTAGCTCAACAAGACATTGGGATCTTAATTACTGATCATAATGTAAGAGAAACACTTGGAATATGTACAAGAGCCTACATTATGAATCAAGGATCCGTCATTACTTCTGGAACGCCTCAGCAAATCTTAGAAAACAAAGATGTTAAAAAATTCTATTTAGGGGATAATTTTAGAATGTAAATCATATTTTTTTACATACAATTACTCTCAGTTCTTCATACAAAAAACATTCTTAGAAACAGGTTAAACAATGCAGCAGCCAGATAATAATTTAGGTCAATTGATACAAGATCTTGAAAGTGATCAGGTCGCAGGCATTAGAAAAACTCTAACCTCTCTTAATCCTCCAGAAATTGCAAGACTGCTAGAGTCCTTAACAGTTGGTAAAAGAAAAATCATCTGGCAACTGGTAGATCAGGAAGATGAAGGTGAAATATTGAAGGAATTAGTGGATGACGTTAGACAAAATCTAATTGAAGAGATGGATGCCTCAGAACTCATCGCAGTAACCCAGGATATGGAATTGGATGATTTAGCTGATCTCTTAATAGATATACCAGAAGCAATTACAGAACAAATCATTACAGCCTTGGATCAACAAGATCAAGTCAGACTTGAGTCAGTAATGTCTTTCGAAGAAAACACCGCAGGAGGCTTAACCAATCCACGCATTGTCTCAGTCCGTAGGGGAATAACAATAGAAGTCTTAATTCGATATCTGAGAAAACTAAGAAAACTCCCTGAGGATACAAATTATATTTACATTATCAATAAACATAATGAATATCTTGGAGCGGTCAAACTTGTCGATTTATTTGTCGAAGACAAAGGAAAAAATATAGAAGATATTATGGATGAATCAGTAAAACCATTTACTGCAGAGACAGATTCTCATCAAGTATCATTAGACTTTCAGGATTTAGATATAATCTCAGCACCAGTTGTCGATGATCAAAACAAACTCTTGGGACAAATTACCATTGATGATGTAGTGGATGTCATTCAAGACCAAGCAAATAGTGAAATATTCAACATGGCTGGACTAGATGATGAGGACGACATATTTGCTCCTGTCCTGGTAAGCTCAAAAAGAAGGGCTGTATGGCTTGGAATGAATTTGGTTACCGCATTCATTGTTGCTGGTGCAGTTGGGCTCTTTAAAGAAATTCTTGGACAAATCGTTATTCTCGCGGTTTTAATGCCTATAGTTGCAAGCATGGGTGGTGTAGCAGGAAATCAAACACTAATTTTAGTCATTAGAGGTATAGCAACGAAAAAAATCCAGCGATCCAATGCAATTAAGCTACTAATTAAAGAAGGTTCAGTTGCATTATTGAATGGTTTAACCTGGTCCATTGTTGTTTCAGTTTTAGCGGTGGTGTTATTTCAGACTCCTTGGAATATTGGGTATATAATCGGGGCAGCAATGTTACTAAATATTCTTGCATCTGCTATTGCTGGAGTTTCAATTCCATTTTTATTGAAAAAAGTAGGTATTGATCCTGCCTTAGCTGGAGGAGTGATGATGACCACCTTAACAGACGTGTTGGGTTTTATAACCTTTCTAGGTCTGGCTACTTTGTTTCTTTTAGAATAAAAAAGAAGCTACTCTATGAAGTTAATGATTTCTTCTTTTTTTCCCATACCGTCACGATACCCTAGCTCTATAAGCTCTTGAGTGTAAGGTGATTCAAAGAGCAAAAAGCTAAGCATTTCTGATTTAGTATCTTTTGAGAAGCCTAAGCCCTTGAGTAAAGCCCTAATGGTAAGTGGTAAACATTTGTAGTGTTTTTGAGCTAGATCATTAAGATCTTCAGATGGAGCTACGATCAGATAGTCTAAATGTTTCATCAATTTCTTATCCGTTTTTATCTCTACACCTTTTGTATTTTTTATAATTTGATTAATCCGGTCTAATCTTTCTATATCTGATTGCAATCCATCGGCAAACAAAGCATCAAGCGTATATCCTGCTATCTTTTCAAAAGAAGGGTATCGATCATGATGATCAGAAGTTGGCAATCTCTCACCAGTCTCATGGGTACTCACAATTAATAGCTTTTCAGCACCTAGTCTAATCGCTGGTGACAATGGAGTGGCTTGCCTCATTGCCCCGTCTCCATAATATTCATTATCGATTTGGACAGCAGGAAAAATAAGTGGTAGAGCAACACTAGCCATCAAATGATCTACATTAATCTTGGTTGCTTTACCCTCTCGAAGAAATCGTTGCCAATTAGTGCTGACATTGCTGGATTGGAAAAAAGTACAGGATTTTCTAGATTTGTAACTTGCTGATGTAATTGCTAAAGATTCAAAATTAGATTGATTCAGGTTCTCTTCAATATTTGAAAATTGGATATGCTCTTTTATAAGTTTTCTTAAAGGTTGATTATCAAGCAAGGATTTAGGATTGGAAATTAAAAACCCCCCCGAAATAATAGTGAGAAACCAGAGAATGCTACTCCTAAGCATCGTTAAGGGATCAGTTCTATAGACCTGATTTATTTCAAAATTAGCCCAAACATCAATTAGATGTGCGATGCTGCTTTGATGAAACTTATTCGCTTCTGCTGCGAGCAAAGCCGCATTGATGCTACCGGCGGAAGTTCCACTAATGACCTTGAAAGGAAATTGTGTTCCGTTGTGAAGAATTGCTGAAATAGCTTTGAGCACACCTACCTGATAAGCTGCTCTTGCGCCTCCTCCCGGTAAAATCAAACCAATTTTTTTAACGAGTCTATTATCTGACATAAATTAGAATATAATCGTGAAGCATCTTATTTTATAACGTAATATTATTTTATACGTTTTTATGGAGAACGGAATGCATAAGAAAATTATTAGACTGTTAATCTCATTGATCTGTCCTTTTCTGATCATTGGACCATCTCTGGCTGATATCAATATTGGCCAAAAAGCACCAACTTTTAATCTACAGGACCAAAACGGTACGTGGCATAAGCTTGAAGACTATAAGGGCCAATGGGTGGTATTATACTTTTATCCAAAAGACGGCACACCAGGCTGCACTACTGAGGCATGTAATTTCAGAGATAATATTTTTGAATTTCAAAAACTGAATACCCAAATATTAGGCGTCAGTTTGGATAATGTTAAATCTCATCAAGAATTTAGCGAAAAGTACAGTCTTCCATTTCCTATTCTTGCCGACGTAGATAAGAGTTGTGCGGAGAATTATGGCGTTTTAGGGAAGTTTATGCTGATGACAATCGCTAAACGCCAATCATTTATCATCAATCCAGATGGTGAAATTGTTAAACATTATAAAAAAGTCGATTCAGATATTCACTCTGCAGAAGTAATTAATGATTTGAAGCAACTAGGTAGCTAATTTTCATTGATTTGATGACTATCAAAATACCTTCCTAGCTTAAAAGCTAGTAGAGACCATGCAGAAGCAATCACGGCACCAACAAATGCAATCGATGCCAACCCGAATCCCAACAATTGAGTCAGACCTGTAAAGGCCCACGCCCAAAAAATATCTCCACCTCGATAAACTACAACATCGATGACACTTTTTGCCTTAAAACGGGTATCTCTGTCTACGGTTGTAAATAACATTTCTCTGCCTGGCTTAGTCACTGCATATTCTCCTGCTCTCCTTACAACTTGTAATCCGACAACAGCCCAAAGCATTGGTGATAAGGTAACCAGCAACAATCCTACAATAATAATCATTGGCACCAAAGGCAAAGTAACACTCAGTCCAAATCTAGTGACCAAACGACCGGTGCCAAACATTGCCGTCAAAACCGCCAAAACATTTACCGCCAAATCCATGCCAGCCCATATTTGAGTCCTTGTATCTTGATCGATACTCGCCAAGATATTTTTCAGCTCAAAATAAACAAAGGTACTAATCCCAGAATAGAGAACGATAAACAAGCCAATGCCCAAGAGGACAGGGGTAGTGGCAAAGGTTTTGAATCCTGCAAGAATATTCGAACCCATTGGTTGCTCATTAAACTCGGAAGCAGTAGTGTTTTGTAGTTCCGCTACTCTTATTTTTTCAAGATGAAAAACTATAGCAATCGGTATCAGTAACATACTTGCGGAAATCAAAATCAAACTGTCGGAGCCAGCTACTCCGGCAAGTGCCAAAGCAATAATCGGTCCAAATATGGCCCCAAGACTACTGCCAGATGCAATAAAACCGAAGAGTCTTTTTGCCTGTTCCTTATTATAGGTATCGGCCATAAAGCTCCAAAATACAGAAATATTGAGCAGGCTGAACACACTGACCCAAATATAGAATATTTGGTTGATTAGATTTAAATCGGGAAAGAACTGAATCAACAGAAATAGTAGTAAAAAAGTTAGTGCAAAGAATCCGTAAACACTGGGGACCAAGAACTTAAATTTTATTTTCGAACATGCAAAACCATATAGTGATACCACAATAAAACTAATGAGGAAAGTAAACGTCCAGATCGTACTCAATTCTACATCGGTCCAGTCACTGGACATAGCGTCACGCACAGGACGGAGAATGTAATAGGATGCCAAAATAGTAAAGACAAAAGCGAAGGACAAGAATACGGCTTTGATCTCATGGGCCTCAACCTTGGTTGCTTTGGTAAACAGAGCGAAAAATCTGAGTAGCATTTTATTTCTCCTTAGCTTTTAGTGTGCCTAGATATTACTTCCAATGAAAGGAGTGTGCCACTTTTAATGAACTCTAGAAAGGCGCCTCCACCGCTTGAAATATAATCGATAGAATCCTTAATCCCATATTTTTCTAGTACTGCAACAGTATCACCCCCACCGACAAGGGTATAACTATTATTCTCTGCTACAGCCAGTGCCAATGCTTCGGTACCTCCACTGAACTGGTCTATTTCAAACACGCCCAACGGACCGTTCCAAATGATAGTTCTAGCAGAGTCTATAATAGACTTATATACTTCTGCGGTCTTTGGACCGATGTCGAGAACTTGATCGTCCTTTTCTATATCGACCACACTTTTCTTGACTGCTTCAGACTCAGGAGATAATTTTTTTGCAACCGTAACATCGTCAGGGAGGGGTATATTGACTTTGTTACTCTTAAGAATATTTCCCGCCATTGCAATCATGTCTTTTTCAATCAGTGAATTACCCGTCTCTATCCCGGCAGCAGCTAAAAAAGTGTTGGCAATACCCCCACCAACAATGATGTGATCGCAAATGCCAGCTAGTGTTTCAATAACTCCCAGTTTAGATGAAACCTTGGCTCCTCCAATAATTGCCACTAAAGGTCTCTCAGGTGCCTGCATGGCTTTGCTCAATGATTCAATTTCCGAGGTCAATAAGGGTCCGGCACACACTGTTTGCACAAAAGTGATAACTCCATAGGTAGTGGCATGTTTTCTGTGGGCTGTACCAAAAGCATCCATCACATAGACATCACACAAGGATGCTATTTGTTTAGATAATGCCTCGCTGTTGGATGTTTCGCCTTCATGAAATCTCACGTTCTCACAGACAACGATACCATTGTCAATATCCGGTATTGATTCAATCCAGTTGGGTTCAAAGTGAACTTGTTGACCACTTAGCTGTGCTAGCTTTTCAGCTACTGGTTGTAGGGAATCAATTGCTTTCAGCGCCCCTGGATCAGGTCTACCCAAATGCGATAGAATAATCACTTTCCCTCCCTGCTCTTGGGCTGCCAAAATGGTTGGAATCGCAGCTTCTATTCTCGCATCACTGGTAATCTGACCATTTTCTATGGGTACATTAAGATCCAATCTGAGCATGGTCTTTTGCCCCTGAAGATCAAGGTCTTTCATTTGAGGGAATATCATTTCGACCCTCGCTATTGGGTTAGCTGGCGTTCATTAATGCCAATGTGGTATCCAGCATTCGGTTGGAGAAACCCCATTCATTGTCATACCATGAGCAAACTTTCACTAAAGTGCCCTCTTGGACTTTGGTCATGGTTGCATCGTAAGTCGATGAAGCTGGATTGTGATTGAAATCAACTGAAACCAGAGGACCATCGCTGTAGTCCAAAACATTTTTTAATGGACCGGATACAGCTACTTTGATCACCTCATTGATCTCCTCGATCATTGTCGGTCTAGACGCAATAAAACTAAGATCAACCAAGGATACATTGATAGTGGGCACCCTGATTGAAAAGCCATCGAGTTTTCCTTGAAGTTCCGGCAATACTAAACCTACTGCTGATGCGGCTCCAGTTTTGGTCGGAATCATGGATTGAGTTGCTGAACGAGCTCTTCTAAGATCCTTGTGGAGAACATCGGTTAGCACCTGATCGTTAGTGTATGCATGTATGGTGGTCATAATTCCACTTTCGATTCCAATCGCTTGATGGAGTGGCAACGCCAAAGGAGCAAGACAATTGGTGGTACAGGAAGCATTGGAAATAATCTCATGTTCCTTGGAGAGCGTATGGTGATTCACACCATAAACAATAGTGGCATCAATGTCTGTACCAGCCGGTGCCGAAATTACAACTTTTTTAGCCCCAGCTTTTAGATGTTTGCTTGCCAGTTCCCGTGTTCTAAAAAATCCGGTGCATTCGAGTACCACTTCCACTCCCAAATCCTGCCATGGAAGTTTCTCAGGATCTCTTTCTGAAAAAACTTGAATTTGTTTGCCGCCAATCACTAGACAATCGTCATTAACCTCAACATCGAAAGGAAAGATACCATGAGCCGTATCATACTTGGTCAGATAGGCATTGCTTTCAGCATCACCAAGATCATTGATTGCCACAATTTCCAATGCATTGGTCTTGTCACCTTCAAACAAAGCTTTTAAGATATTCCTGCCAATCCTGCCGTAGCCGTTAATCGCAATTTTTACTGCCATCCCAATCTCCTCATTTATTTTTCAATCATAGTCATTAATTGTTGGTACACATTGTCATCTGAAAATCCGAAATGTTCAAATAGTTCTGGTGCAGGGGCGGACTTGCCAAAAGAATCCATCCCGATGACGATCCCTTTCGGGCTTCGATATTGACTCCATCCACTGGCTTTAGAGGCTTCAATAATCATCACTTTTTCAAAACCTTCAGGTACAACACAGTACTGATATGTCTCCGGTTGCAGTTCAAAAATATCCAAACATGGCATGGAAACCACCCTGACCTGATGACCATTTTGTGCCGCTTTACTGGCAGCATTCATGGCAAGCTGTATTTCTGATCCAGTGGCGATAATGACTGCATCCAATGAATCATTCTCCTCCTGATGTAAAATATAACCACCGCATAAAATATTTTGTAGTTGCTCTGGAGATCTTTGATATTGTGGCAATGACTGTCTGGTCAG
>Ga0066829_10001175_pt1 | contig 9909 bp, 11 predicted proteins | sample ETNtaG_22_FD_65498 | JGI IMG/M metagenome (GOLD analysis project Ga0066829, IMG submission 65498) | Marine microbial and viral communities from oxygen minimum zone, Eastern Pacific Ocean - ETNP201306SV43 | ecosystem: Environmental > Aquatic > Marine > Oceanic | place: Pacific Ocean: Eastern...
AGATTCTCCTCCACGGTCAGTGCGCCAAAGACCGAAGGTATCTGAAATTTTCGCCCCATACCCTTAGAAAGAACTTGATAAGCTGGGAGGTTATCTACGCGGATGTCGCCAACCGTTATTGTGCCAGCGCTCACCGCGAGTTCACCGGTCATGGCGTTTATGAGGGAGGTTTTACCGGCACCGTTGGGACCGATTAAGCAGATTATGCCGGTCTCACCAGCTTTTATGGACAAGCGGTCGAGAATCTGCACGTCACCAATGTCAGCGCTCACGCCGTCAAATTCTAGAGCTCGGTTTTCGAACGTCACAATTGGTGTGGGCGCTGGTATAAATGATCCCTCTCGGAGTGTCGGCAACGGGTCAGATTTTGGCATCAGATGACGGGCGAGATCGCTTATCAAGCCCGCCAAACCGCCCGGGAAGCGGACGACCACGCCAATAAAGACGAGCGCGATTACCACTTCCCAAAGAGCAATACGATCCCGCAATTCAGCACCTAGAAGGCCGATCGCCACGGCACCGAGAAGGGGACCCAGTGCATGAAAGCGACCGCCGACCGCAGTCCAGATCACCATTTGCGCCGACATCAAAAAGCCGATCGAGACGGGCGTGACGATACCCTGATGGGATGAGAACAGAACCCCCGCGATGCCAGCAGGAAAGGCCGAAAACCCGAAAATCACGGCTTTCAGCGTATGGGTAGGAAACCCGAATACCCGTAGTCTGGATTCGTTATCGGCGATTGAGCGGGATAACAGCCCTGCGGGCAATCGGTCGAAGCATAAAAGCAATGTTGAGACAACGACCACGGTTATGACAATCAGGTAGTAATAGTTGCCGAACGGATCGAGATTCCCAAGTGACGGGATGCCGCCCATGCCGTTGAAGCCTCCGGTAAGTTCAGTAGCGGTGCCCGCCACCTGTTCGGCCACCATGGCGAGCGCCAACGTGATAAGGGAGAAATAGGGGCCACTTTCACTCTGTCTCAGAAAAATTATCCAGGCGGCGCCAAAGGCCAACAGGCTCATAGCGATCGGGATGAGAGTTAGCAGCGCCAGTTTAGCCGTGAAACCTCCAGGCACATGAAGTAATACAGCGCCTGCCAGATAGGCAGCGGCCCCGAAAAAAAGCGACTGCCCCAATGGCAGAAAGCCAGCGCGACCCCACGCCAGACCAACTCCCAGGCTCGCCATACCGTACAAGAGGAAAAGCCCGAGTTGAAACGCTGCAAAATCCCCTAGCAATACGGGCACCAAGAGAAGAGCGATGAGAAGCGTTCCGCTAGTTCTTAGAATAGATACCACGAGGTCGGAGCCATAAAAAGAAGATTGAAACCAGTAAAATCGTTAGGTAGCCACCAGTTTGACTGGATATCGTGCCGACAATCGTTTGCACGCCGCCAATGCCCACCGATCCAATCCCCAGGCCTTCCAGGGACCCAAGACCTCCAAGGACGAGAACGAAAAAACACCTAAGCAGATAGTCGAGGCCTATGAAAGGTTCCACCCGGATCAGCGGTGCTAGCATTAGTCCCGACAGTCCAGAAACGATGCAGCCAACCACGAACACGCTAGCAGACAGCCGCGCCGTTTTAATTCCGGCAGCTTGTGCGAGGACCGGATTGGCGACCATGGCCTTGATGCGGGTAGCCGTAAGGGATTGCCGGTACCAAATTGTTAGCACTGTAAAAAATATCAAAAGGCCGGCCAGCACCACGAGTCTGTATAAAGGGTAGCTGATACCGAGAAATAAAACGGTGCCGGGCAAAGGAGAGATGACAGACTGAAATGATCGTCCGAAGGTCAGTTCCACCAGCTCGCGCAGGAGTAAGGAAAGGCCCCAAGTAGCGAGTAGAGAGTCAAAAATTCTATCGTAAAAGTGACGTATTAAAAGCCGCTCGCAAAGGAACGCAATTACACCAATCGAAAGGATACAAACCGGTATTTGCATCCATGGAGACAGTCCTAACTGAGTCGTTATGACGGGGGCGTAGGCCCCGATCATGACAAACTCGCCATGTGCCATATTCATGATCCGGAGCAGACCAAAAACAATAGCCAACCCAAGGGCGACAAACCCCAAAGTGGCGATTTGCCAGACTGTATTGAGACCGAGCAGGAGGGCATCCTCCATTCGATCGTTTCCTCTCGGTTTCTACTTGCAGTTATTGCCCGGCGATACGTTATCGAAGCTTTTAATCACCTCAAATGTGCCGCTGCTGCCATCAGCAACATAAATTGATTGCGCCACATGTTTGCCGTGCATTGTTGCAGTGCCGCGGGGTCCCGAAAAACTAACCCCCTCGGCGGCTTTTTCCAATGCTTTCGCGTCAAGGCTACCCGCTTTCTTGGCCAGTGCTTCCAGCAGCAACAACCCTTCATAGGTTGACTGCCCTAGGGTATTAAGAACCGCCGCTTCATTACCAAAACGCTTCGTATAGGCTGCAATCAGTTTCTTTGCCGAAGGGGTCTGAAGGCTGGCGAAATAGGCGGCGGAAGAATAGAGCCGCTTGCTGTTTCCCTTGCCGATTCCAGCTAGGGTGTTTTCCTCGATCAGTGTGCCGAGGCGGATAGCCTGTTTGTCCATACCGAAACTGGCAAAGGCCCGGTTGAAATTGACCGATGCACCACCCACGAGCGTGATCAGCACAGCGTCGGCGCCGCTGGATTTTATACGTTGCAGGCTGGTGTCGAATTCATTGACTGTAAACGGCAGATATTCTTCTCCGACAACGGATCCACCGGCTGCGGCGATATATCCTTTCGCCGCCTTGTTAGTGTCTCTTGGCCAGTTGTAGTCGTTTCCGATCAGATACCACTTGCTGACCTTTTCTTTCTTGCTGATCCACGGCAAAACCGGTTTCAACTGCTGGTCCGGCGTCTCGCCGACAACAAATACCGATGTTGAACACTCTCCGCCTTCGTAAACGGGAGTGTAGATGTAGGGTACCTGCCCTGCGAATCTGCCAATCAATGCTTCGCGTACGGCTGAATCATGCATACCGATAAAGGCTTTGACGCCCATACCCTTCCACAAGCCCATAGCAGTCTGGACCGCCTCTGCCGGAGGCACACCTACGTCTCCGAACAAAAGTTCGATTTTCTGGCCGGCCAGGCCTCCGCGCGCGTTGATTTGTTCCGCGGCCAGAGTTGCCGCATTCTGCGACGAGGGACCAAACAGGCCCCCTGGGCCTGATTTCGGAATTAAGACGCCGATCTTGGCAGTCTGCGCCATAACAAGGCCACAGGTGAATAAAACCAAGGATAAAGTTGTAACAACAATTTTCATACGTTTCATAGCTTTCTCCTTTTTTCAATCTATACCGGATCGTCCGACCAGTACCGCCCTATAGGGTAGGCGGGGGTATGTCATTGAGATATCGGCTCACTGAGGCGGCGACGATGAGCAGGCTGTCGTCGCCATCCGGCAGGCCTTCCAATTCGATCCCGGCAGGTAGTCCGCTGGTCAGGCCCATGGGTAATGAAATGCCTGGCGCCCCGATATTGCTGCCGACATCCGTGTTTCGAATAAAGACCGGGAAGGTGGGTTCCTGATTACCATTCAGTTCGACGGTTTCGTCGTGACCAATGGGACGGGCGGTCAGGGGCGTGGTCGGAAAAATAACAGCGTCAAGTCGATTGTTTTTGAAATAATCCTTGTAAATCTGCTGCATTTTGGGACGGTGCTGTTCGATAGCCGCCCGGTAGGCTGCTTCGGGCATGGCCTCGTCGCCTTTCTGGCTGGAAAGAATGCCCTTAACATCAGGGCTGCCAACGCCAGCCAGCAAGTCATCAAAGGAAACGCCGTACCCTGCGTCTTCAAGATATGCTGGCAGGTTGCGCATCACCTCGAACAAAGCCACAGGGAACCCCGTATTATCGTTCAGCTCCCAAATTTCCGAGAAATCCGCCTCTACAAATGTAACGCCTTCCACCGCAAGACGCGTCATGAAGTCATCGGCCAGTTTTTCGACACCGGGTTCCAGGTTTTCCCAAAGACGCGTGCGCGGCACGCCAATTCTTAGCGACCGGACGTCTCGCGATTTGCTTTCGGAAGCAGACCGGTTCGCCATAACCCCATCCAGTAACCTGATATCGGCCATGCTGCGGGCGATGAGACCGATTGTATCCCTAGTATTGGAGATGGGGATCACGCCTTCACCGGCATAACGACCGACACTGGGGCGGAATCCGATCAGGCCGCACAGAGCGGATGGGATGCGCACTGAGCCGCCTGTATCTGTGCCGAGGCCGGCGGGAAATTGCCGTGCGCTCACAGCCGCCGCCGTGCCGCCAGATGATCCGCCGGGAATCATAGACGGTTTATAGGGATTCCGGGCTGGGCCTGTAACGCTATTGTTTGACGTGATGCCAAAGGCGAGTTCGTGCATTACAGCCTTAGCGGCCAGAATTGCACCCTCCCGGCGTAATGCTGCCGCTGCTGGCGCATCTTTTGTCGGAATCATGCCAACGAGTGCGCCGGTTCCACCGGTGGTTGGAAGATCAGCCGTATTGATGTTGTCTTTTAGCACCAGAGGAATCCCGTCCAAGCAGCCCGCCTCTTCCCTGGCACGGCGTCGATCGGAGGCCTCGGCCTGTACGCGATAAGCATTGGGATCAAACGCTGCAATGGCGCCCAAATTGCCTGTTTCCCCAATCTTATTAATGACCTCATCCGCTACTTCGACTGCGCTAATGCTGCCGGAATTCAGCCGTTCCAATAATTCGCTTGCTGTATGATTGGTTAATTGCAATGATTTCCTCCCCATTCTAAATGATAGTCGAAACATTTTTTAAAAAAAATTCTCGATATTAACCCTTTTCCTGAAACGAGTATAATGGATAGTCGGGGTAAATGCGGAATTTGCAAAATAAATTGGCTCTCATGATAAAAAGACCATACCCAAGCGATTAAGTCAACAGAATTTTGTGGAAACAAACCCCCACATTTTTTCAAATCATTTAACCGCAAGGTCTTGAAACCCAACGGGGTAGCATTGTAATTAATAATTATTCAATTCGATACGTCGGATCTTCGCTACCAGCCTGTCTGTGTTTTTTGATTTCGCCCTTTGTATTGCCATGTAATTGTACCTGAGTGTAATTGCCGGCCCCCCCGTCAGCACCGTTTGATACGGTGCGATGTGTGCGAGAAGGGGACGTGGTTTCTTTGTTGATAAATTGGAAAGGGCGGAGTAATATTGAAACGGTTGAAGAACCACTCTAGATCTAAAGTGCATATCACAGGAGGCTAATTATGAAAAAATCAATTGGACCCCGGGCAATTATCCAACCGAACCCGGTCCTGATCATCGGCAGTTACGATCAAAACGGCCAGGCCAATATTATGACCGTGGCCTGGGGCGGAATCTGTTGCAGCAAGCCGCCTTGTGCCGCAATATCGCTCAGACAGGCAACCTACACTTATGGGAATATTCAGCACCATAAAGCCTTTACGATAAATATTCCTTCCACTTCGTTTGTCAAAGAAGCCGACTGTGTTGGAATTTATTCCGGGAAACAGGAAAATAAATTTGAAGCCCTGGGTCTGACGCCTGTCAAAAGCGATGTTGTGAACGCGCCCTATGTTGAAGAATTTGCGGTTGTATTGGAATGTGAGGTCCTAAAAGTTATTGCGATTGGTCTGCATACCCAGTTCATCGGCGAAATTAAAGACATCAAAGCCGATGAAAGCATTCTGGCCGAAAACGGTCTGCCCGATATCGCTAAAGTACAGCCGTTTATCTACAATTCTGCCGGTTCGGATTATTATGCCCTGGGCGACTGCATAGGCAAGGCATATTCGGTCGGGCGCAGGGAATAAAATAGTTTGGACCTAATAAAATGATTTAGCCCCAACACATATGATTCGGTCTTGCTCCGCCTAACTCGGTTTTGATTTGTGCGCCTCGGGCGCATTCGTCGACCCGCGCTTTTGCCTCCGGGTTGACGCTCCCTTTGGTCGTTCTCGCCTTGCGGCCTGCGCCTTCGCCAGGGTGAGTCTGGACTTTGCCCGATACTTGTGTCATTATATCGAACATCACTATTTAGCAGACGGGCTAAGCCCGGCACGACAACGGCATTAAGGGCTACGGCAAAAAGCAGCCGCGCCTTATGCCCGAGTTACACCCATGAGATAATGTGTGCCTAAAAAGTCAAATCAAAAAATTCTCAATTATTATGAGAAGTCATCAGAAGGTTCGAGACTTGAATCATCAATGGATCAGCTGGAATTTGAGCAATCCAAAGAAATCATTTTTCGCTTCTACGAAAACTTACAGCCGCCGCTGCCACTGGCTTCCGCGTTGGCCTTCAAGGAACAATACATAAAGTAGATTTACAAAAACAACCAAATGAAACTTATTGCTATAAAAACACTCGTGTCAATATTTGTCGTTATTGGAATAGTCTTCATTTCAGAAAGGCGTCCTAAAATTGGCTGGTTTACCTCTCGGCGTTGGAATATTGATGTTTTTCTATGCTTTTGAACAAAGTACGGCTTTTGCCATAACAGGCATTCCATATGCTATTGCTGGACTAACAAGTACATTAGCCTTTGGCATAGGCTTTTATTTAGGAGGGAAATTATTCCTACAAAACAACACGCTCCACACGGCAACATCAATGTTTTTCGGAATATTGGCCTTTTTTATCAGCGGATTTCTGATTTCGTTAGCAAAAATAAATTTGACTATCGGAATAAGCATTTTTCTTGTTGGAATGATCCTGTCGCTTTTGTTTTTCACTGCCGTGCCTGAAAGTAAGAAAATCAAATTTCAAAAATATACATTTTCCGTTTTGGTGTTTAGAGCCCTCTTTGTTACTGCAGTAGTTCTCGTAATTACCGGTGCTGCTAAGATAATTGGCTCCAAGTGGGCAGGTATAATGGCTTCGTTTCCAACGATGCTATGTCCTGTATTGATAATTTTAGCGTATAATTATAAAGATAAATTATACCCAAATGTACTAAAACATTTTTCTTATAGCATTACTACTCTGGTTGTTTATTATCTGTCAATTCTAATGCTATACCCTCAATTTGGTATATATAGCGGGACTTTTTTTGCATATCTAATTTGCTTCATGTACTTGTATGCATTAAGTACAATAGGGAAAATTAAAGAAGTCAAAACTAAAAACCGCCAACAAAACATTGCACATTGACCCCTGTAGCCTACGATTTATTATGTTCTGAAAATGGTTGCGTCTCAAATATTAAATATTCAAACTCAATATTTAAGCCTGACCCCGCTCTTTTGTGATTTTTATCATAAGATAGGAAAATTATGAATGGTACAAATCGTGTGAATATAGAACCTGGGTTGTCGGTCTTGATTGTATTAAAGAAAGACCAACGATCGGGAAATCTCACTAAAGGTGTTGTGAAAGACATTTTGACAAAATCTCCTCATCACTCCCACGGCATTAAAGTCCGTTTGGAAAGCGGCGAAGTTGGGCGGGTGAAGGAAATATGCGTCTGACCATAAATCCTTTTCTTAATGAACAATTATTCTCTCTTTACCAATGCAAGTCTGAACCCTGAGCTCAAAGTTGGCGTGGGCGATTATCTTATCGTTCCTGAATCGTTTATTAAAATCCCATCAAATCTGATCACAATATCGGAACTGGACGAAATGCTGGTGCTAAGAAGATTTGAAAACACTTCTTCTGTAAAACTTGAGCTCCAAACAGTTTTGTGGGCTTTGGAAGAATATTGTATTGGATCAACCAGTTCCGGGTCAGGGAAACACCATATTTATTATGGTTTTTAATACCCCATCCGCTTGAGGTGGGGAGTTTCATTCTTATAACTTCTATATTGTTTTGTATTCACTACCCGCAATCGCCGGAGTTTTTTCCATTGATCCGGACCACGCGCAGATCGGATTTTCGGCCATGCATATGATGATCTACAACGTAAAGGGAACCTTCAAACAGTTTAAAGGCGAATTCGAGTTGAATGAATCCAATACGTTGGTTTCTCCAAACGTGGAAATCAAGATCTCAAGTATTGATACAAAATTGGAAGGCGAGGGTCTATTGAAGAAGTTATGCCTCATCCCCTTTTGATACCTTCTTTCTGCTTTTTACTCACGCAGAGAGAGGGAATGCGCTCAATTTTTCGGTTCAGCCCGCTTGGGTAGCACCGTGATATGATTTGTGTGCCCATGTCGTAGGTTGCCATATTGGTCTTCATCTGACCCGGAGGCATAAATCGTGCAATGACGGTCTTGAAATCGGTGCGGTCCATTGGGAGTTCGCTGATCCCGGCCAATGCCCCGATCATCATGATGTTTACAAAAATCGGATTTTAAAGAAACCCGCCTTTGACAACGGCACAGTAGTTGCAATTATCCAACAATTTTTGTTATTCTAAATTCGAGCCAAAATAGAGCGCATATTCATAATAGCCTGTTCATTGAGATTATGGCAGTTTTGAGACAGTGTACGAGGAGAAATTATGATTGTGGTTATTTTTGAAGTAAATGTAAAGCCTGAAGGAATCAAAGAATATCTACAACTGGCGTCTGGGTTTCGAAAAACATTGGATGATATAGATGGTTTTATTTCTGTTGAAAGGTTCACAAGTCTTACAAATGAGGGAAAGCTTGTATCACTTTCTTTTTGGGAGTCTGAGGAGGCTGTATCGGCTTGGCGAAATTCCATAGATCATAAACGCGCCCAACAAAAGGGACGATTTGAGCTTTTTAACGCTTACAGGATCCGGGTAGCAAAAGTATTAAGGGACTATGGCTCCGGCAGCAGAGAACAGGCGCCTGAATAGATCCTAATCGTTTCAACAATAACATGACAAAATGGGTTTAAAGATCATAATGGTCAGCATTTTATATCTTAATTTGATAAAAGGGGCCCGTCTGTTCGTGGCCTATGGATTTTGATTGGAGGTTAACATGGAGGTCAGACCGTTTGGCAAAACAGGCGAGATGTTCCCAATTCTGAGTTTTGGTGGGCAGCGGATCGTCGATGAACATGGCTGCACAGAAGAGGCGGCGGTCAAAATCATCAATACGGCCATTGATCGAGGTATCCGCTATTTCGACACCGCCTGGATTTATTCTGATGGGCAGGCGGAGACACGTCTGGGCAAAGTAGCCAAAGACCGCCGGTCAGAGATGTGGATTGCCACCAAGACCTGGAGCACCAACCAAGACAAAGCACGACGTCAGTTGGAAACGAGCCTGTCACGGCTGCATACCGATTATGTGGATGAGTGGCGGTTGCACAACCTGTACAATTACGAACGGCTGGACGCATTCACAGGTTCAGAAGGGGCGCTGGAGGCCGCGATACGGGCACGGGAGGAGGGATTGGTACACCACATCGGTATCAGCGGGCATACCGATCCACAGATTCTGGTTGAAGCGCTCAACCGTTTTCCCTTTGATAGCGCACTGATCGCAGTTTCAGCGCTTGATCATTTTATTCTCAGTTTTGCCGAGGAGTTTCTGCCGATTGCCAATGATAGGGGCGTAGCGACGATCGGGATGAAAGTGCTGGGATTGGGAAGTCTAAAGCACGAGGTGGAACGCTCGTTGCGATACGTTTTTAACCTACCGATCAGTACGGTGATTGTGGGGATGGAGTCAATGAATCAGTTGGAACAGAATCTGGCGATAGCAGAATCATTCACCCCGATGACAGATGAGGAGCGTCTGAATTTTTTCAAGGGTATCATTTCGTTGGTACGGCCGGAGAACATTCCGTGGAAGGCGGCTGATTGGGACAATCCAACAAAATGGGTCTCCCGTAACCGAAAACAGGCAAATGCGTGATGGCAAAACCGCCGCTTCCCGCGTTGAATGACATTGAAGGGTCTAAAGTTCCAGGGTCTTTTCCATTAATCGTTGATGCACATGTTCATGTATTTCCAGAACCAATCTTTAAATCT
>Ga0066829_10001186_pt1 | contig 9869 bp, 10 predicted proteins | sample ETNtaG_22_FD_65498 | JGI IMG/M metagenome (GOLD analysis project Ga0066829, IMG submission 65498) | Marine microbial and viral communities from oxygen minimum zone, Eastern Pacific Ocean - ETNP201306SV43 | ecosystem: Environmental > Aquatic > Marine > Oceanic | place: Pacific Ocean: Eastern...
GGGACCTCGCTGCATGAATTGGTGGAAAACCTGCTGCGCGATTTCGGCCCGGTCGAATACACCCGCCACGATTTGCGTCTCGCTCACCCGGTGGAGAAGAAAGATTTGGTGCGCCGACTGCAGCGCCGCGCTCCGGATAAAATCGGCCACCTTTCGGTGAAAGACCTGCAGACAACCGATGGGGTGAAATACCTGCTGGAAAACGATAGCTGGCTGCTCATCCGCCCGAGCGGAACAGAACCGCTGCTGCGCGTTTACGCCGAAGGGCGCAACGAGGCGGACGTGGAAGCGCTGCTGGATTACGGACGGGAGGTGGCGCAAAGCGCCTGACGCTCCGCGCAGCGGTGGAAAAGCGCAGCCGGCGCGCTGCCGCACGTATTCGGCAGCCACGCCGGCGTTATTTTTTGCCTGAGTTTATCCTATCCGCTGGCTAAGCGTCGTACCGAGCGAGTGACTATCACAACCGATAGCAGTCCCAGCGCGGTGAAGAGCAAAACAGGAATGCCGACTTCGTCAGCGAAACCGGTGTCCGGTAACGCGTCCGCGGATGAAACCGCCACCACCGGGATTGCGGTAGCCGCAACAGCCACATTGCTGTTGCCTCTGCTCGCCACCTTATTCGTCGACGCAGCGGAGCCCGAGACGCTGCTGGAGGGTTCCGCTAGCTGCGCGACAGCGACCGGTTCCGCCGGCGCCACCACTACGACCGCCCCGCTCGATTCCGAGCCGGCTGCCGCTGCCAGTCGCGCCTGCTGTTCCGATTCCGGTACCATCACGGCGGCCACCTGCGCGACCGAAGTCGCCTCGGCGTATTCCGCCACCTGCGTGTTGCTGGCGTTTATCTCTGCAACCTGGGTTGCGCTGGCGCTGGCCTGGGCGGGTCTAATCTTAAATGCGTACAAACCTAACGCCACCAGGCCGGCGACGAAGAGGCCGCCCAACGCCACCGACGCAATGATGAAGGGTCGATTGGTCGACTCTTCTTCGGGATACTCCATGACACACCTCCCCTAAAGTGGGTGCCGAGACCTTCCGCAAATTCGCACGTTTCGACAAAAAGAAGGAACCTTTTTGTCGGCCTCAGGTGAACGACACTAAGGTTACTGCCGGGGAAGCATTGCGCCCATGTCACGCGGTCTGGCCACTTCTGACCAACCCGGCTCAGGGCCACGCCGCATTCTCGATCTGTCTGGCCCCAGCAGATACAGCGAGAGAAGATGCAATTTTCATGCCACAGCCGATGACAGTTCTCTAACCCTCCGATGCGCACTCTAGAACAGACCTATCTCGAACACGATATGGGGCTGCTGCAAATGATTTCCGCCACCGTTGGGTTGGAGCCGGCAGCGGGAAACCCCCGGGCAGCCGCCCTCGAGCTGGCGGCAGCCATGCAACAACCTGAGCAGCTACACATCACCCTCACTGGCCTGAGCTCGGAGGCGCGGGAGGCATTACAAGCGCTGCTGTCATCGGGTGGACGCATGACAGTGGCCGCCACAGCACGTCGTTTTGGTGAAGTCCGCCCTCTGGGTCCCGGTGCTCGCCGGCGCGAGCGCCCGGCGCGCGAGCCCGCGAACACGCTGGAAACGCTCTGGTACCACGGCCTGATTGGGCGCGCGTTTGACGACCAGCCCACCCCACAGGAGTATTACTACGTACCGCCGGAGTTGCGCTCGTCACTGTCTCTCCCTGTCGAGATTCCGACTGCCGTGCCGGAAGTGGAGGCGAAGCCGCCTGCCGCCAATAAAACAGTGCCGACCCCGCACAGCCTGGTGGACGACGCATGCACCGCCCTGGCTTTCCTGCGCTGTCGGCCGGTGAGCACAACCGCTGACGGGGAGATTTCGGCCACGACCTTTGAACAATTACGGTCACATCTACGGCTGCCCGCCGCGTTGGAGATGTTGCTGGCATTGCTTCAGGAAATCGGGCTACTGTCCGCGCCGGAACTCCGGCTTGATCCGCAGAAAACACGCCAGTTCCTCACCGAAGACCGTGCCGGACAGTTGCGCGCGCTCGCGCAGGCTTGGTGTGGTTCCACTCGCTGGAGGGATTTGCTCGCTGTGCCCGGCCTGCGCTTCGACCATGCAGAAACGCTGCGCGCCGAACCGGCGCGAGCGCGCGGCGAGATTCTTGCCCGCCTCAACGCTCTGGACACGGGGTGCTGGTTTTATCTAGAAGCGTTTGTATCATTCATCCGAACGCAATCTCCGGACTTCCAGCGCCCGGCCGGGAATTACGATTCGTGGTACGTGCGCGCCGAGAGCACAGGAGAATACCTGCGCGGTTTCACTTCGTGGGAGCGGGTGGACGGCGCTTTCATCCGCCATCTGGTCACCGGCCCGCTCCCCTGGCTGGGCTTGGTGGACCTCTCCCGCGCGCACGATAGGTTCCGTCTCACGCCGCTTTTCTCCGCACTGTTACACGACGTGGAATGGAGAATTGCGGAAAAACCGCGCCCGCTGGCAATCCGCCCTGATGGCATTATGCTAGCATTTGCCGCGGGCAGCCGCGCTGACCGCTTTCTGGCGGCTCGCCTAGGAGAGTGGGAGCCGGCCCGCAGCGCGGAGGTATATCGTTATCGGTTGAGCGCCGAAAGCCTGCAGCGCGCGAGCGAAGCGGGCATCAGTACCAAGCAGGTACTGGCGTTTCTGCGGCGCGCCAGCGGGGGCGAGATACCACAATTATTGCGTCAGGCGCTGCAGCGCTGGGGAGAGAGGGGGCCGGCCGCGCATCTGACCGAGATGATGGTACTGCGCGTGGACTCCGAATCCGTGCTGCGCGCCCTGCGCGAGAAACCGCAGACGCGCCGCTGTCTCGGGGAAGCGCTGGGCCCGCGCGCGGTGCAGGTGCATGCCCGCTATCGTCAGGAACTACGTGACGAGATGGTTAAGATGGGTTTACTCTTGCAGATGGACGACTAGGGCAGCTGCGGGGCGCTGTTGTATCCACGCAGCATAGCCGCACTAACGGCTAACGGCTCCGCGAACAAGCTGCACCATAGTGTTTGCCATCTTGATGTACTCGGAAAACACAGCGTCAAGTTCCGCATCTCGCTGCCACCAGTTCTGCGGGTCGAACCAACTTGGTTCAGTGGAAACGTAGCTGACTTCAATCTCCGTGCCGCGAAAGATGCTTCCGAAAATTAAACTTACCCGGCGCAAATGGAAGGGGTCAGAGATGACTGAGAGTGAACGCAAATTGCGGGATAATAGCCAATCGCGGGAGCGCTCCGCTTCCTCGATGGTGCTGCTGAGAACGCCAAGAGTAGCGATGTTCTCGGCAGGAATACCAAATGATTCCAGGAGGCCCATCTCGTACTCGGCGTCGAAAGCGGGCGTGCCGGGAATGTGTTCTTCACCCGCCGTCAGCACGACCGGCGCGTAGCCTTGTTCGAAGAGCTGCGCTCCCCGCCGCGCTCGGTCGCCTGGCCCGCCACTCAGCACGATAAGCGCATCAGATTTGCGGAGTGCCTCACCGCGAGTCAAAAAGATTGCCAGCGCCGTCAGCCAGAGAGTTCGTGTGAGCCACAACACTACAAATGCCAGTACGGCCGCGCCGATCCCGCCCAACACCCGGATACCGCAGGCGCGTTTACTAACCATCCAATATTCCCGAGAATCAATTGTGACTACCGCCATGTCAGGTCCAGTGCCATCTTTAGGTATTCAAGGACAACCACAACAGCGTCGGTCTCGCGGCGCCACCAGCCATCTGGGTTAAATCCGCGGGCGGGATTGATGACCGGGATGAAAGTAATCCCTGCGGCCCGGTAGAACGGACCAAAGACGAGCGCAACGCGACGCATACGGATGGGATCTGAGAGTACTATGGCAGACGTGGCGCGACGAGCAACCAGTGCATCGCGCGAGTGAGCCGCTTCCTCCTGCAAATTGGAAGTATCGTCCAACTTGACAATGCGCTCGATGGGAACCCCCCAGTTGTGCAGTATTTCCGCATCGCGGGCCGCACCCGTAAGACCAGCACCAGATGCGGGGGTCACGGCACCCAGTGTCATCACTACAGGCGCTAGGCCGAGGGCATAAAGCTCGGCAGCGAAGATTGGCCGGTCATCCAACCCCTGACTGACGACTACAACCGCGTCGGCCCGGCGCGGTTTCGCCTCCACCACCAAGAACTCGCCGATATCCATAAGCCACGCCTCACGGCTGATCAGCGCAACAAAGAGCCCCAACATCACCCAGAGCAGACCGAGCACGGCCAAACTACGCATCCGGCGCTTGCTGAATACCCAGTGGGTGCTCGTGTTAACCTTGACGAATCGGGGTGTTCCGTCCACCATGAACCTGCCGTCGACCACTCAACCTGTCCAGGAGCAGCGCACAAATCGAGCACCCCCGCCGCGACTCGAACGCGGGACTTCTTGCTCCGGAGGCAAGCGCTCTATCCACTGAGCTACGGGGGCGGGTGACAAGATTCTACCATAAGCGCAGACCGGTCACTGCAGCCGATGCATCAGTGCCGCCCAGCGCGAGGCCAGATGCACCAGCGGGGAGGAACGCCGCGGACGCAACTCCGCCATCGGCAGGTTCTCCAGAAACTGCTCAGCATCCGCGCAGGCAGGCATGCGCATGGTGGCGCGCCCGACCTCACCATACGAGTGGGCGTCTGAGCCAATTACGGCGGGCAGCTCCACTTCCCGCGCAAGCGCGGCGGCACGTTCGTTCATGGCCGACAAGAGCGAACGAGCATTGAAGGTCTCAATGGCATCCACAAAGGGCAACACGGCGTGCAGCTCATCTTCGCGCCAGCCGCCGCTACGATGATGGTCAAATGGGTGCGGCACAGATATCACCGCACCCTGCGCTCGCAAGCGTTCAATTGTCTCCCTCGGCTCCAGACCGGGTGGAACCTCCTGCTCGATGTATAGCGCCAGCAGTTCGCCCTGACTGGTCAGAAGTTCCTCACCTGGAATCACGAGATCAGGCGCGAGAGCGGCCATCTCAAAAGCGCCCCGGGCGGTGTTATGGTCGGTCACGCACAGCCGCTGGATTCCCCGGGCGCGGCAGAGCTCTATCAGTCGCCGCGGCGTCATCAGGCAATCGCCGGAGTGGTGCGTGTGGCAGTGGGTCTCGACGGTGACGAACGCCATCGCCGCCAAGTATACCTCCCGCCGCAGTGGTAGAATTGGGCCGATGAACCTATTGCCGTCTCAATCGAAACCGGTCGCCGGCGCGCGGGCGCGCGAACTGCAGCGCGGGCTGTGGATGCAGGTTTATCTGCCGGTCGGGATCGCCGGACTGGCAGCCATCCTCGCAACGGCTGCCCTCGGCTACGGCGCATTCGCCGGCTTGATAGACCACGCCCTGCTCGCCAACACTCTGGTGATATTGCTGCTCACCCCCGCTCTGGTAATTGTCCTTTTTGAGCTGGTTCTTATCGTTGCGCTGGCATTCGGCCTGTCACGCGCCTCCGCAGGGGTCGCCTCATTGTTGCGCGACGGCCAGCGTGTCAGCGCCGACGCCAGCCGCTCCGTACGGCATTACGCGCGCACCACCGAGATGCAGTTCGAGCGCATTCACCGGCTGGCGGGCGCACCCGCACGAGCGCTGCGCTCATTGCGGCAAAGGCTGCGCGAACTCTGGTGACCGAAAGCGAGCGACTGGATGCCTAATCGCGTGAGAAAGCGGGTCGTTCTCATCGGCGCCCTACTAGGCGCGCTGCTCGGGCTGGGCGCAGCCTACATGTTCGCGCGCCGGCACGAGGAGACTGGCGAAAAGCCCGGCTTCTCTGCCAGAGAGGTAATCTCGCTGGGCATGGAACTGGTCAAGTTGCTGCGCCGGATTGGCGGCCTCGCCAGCCGCGGCTGATTTTCCCTCTGAAGATCCGTCTCTGTTTCCCACTTGACAAACCACTTCGTTTTGTTATAATAAAAACGAACGTTCGTCCATTTTAGGATAACCACTTGGATAAGAAAACACTGACCAAAGGGGCGCGCACGCGCACAGCCTTGATAAACGCCGCCCTGCAATGCTTCGCCGAAAGCGGCTATCACGGCGCTTCCATGCGACTGATTGCAGAGCGCGCGGGACTAAAGGCCGTCGGCGGTATATACAACCACTTCTATGGCAAAGAGGAGATATTCACTGAAGTCGTGCGCACCCACCATCCGGTCAATCAACTTGCGCCGGCCCTGGCCGACTCGGACGGAGTCACTCTGGAGGCTCTTTTCCGCGACGCCGCCCGGCGCATGGCCGCGCAGCTTGGGGCGGACAATGGCATGGCTCTGGTGAAGTTGATGTTCATCGAGCTGGTGGAGTTCGATGGCAAACACATCGCGCAGCTCTTCGAGAGCCTCTTCCCCCACGTAATGCGCTTCATGCAACGCATCTCCCTGCAGCAAGACGAACTGCGCAAAGCTCCGCCGCCGGTGATAATGCGTGCCTTCATCGGCTCAATCTACGCCTTTTTTCTCACCGAATTGCTGCTCGCTGGCACGCCGATGACCACGACCGGCGACCTCGATGATTTGATGGACGTCTTTCTGCACGGCGCGCTGAAAGCGGAGACCTGATGCGAAACTCTCGCCTGCTTTCGCTCATACGCAAAGAATTCATCCAAATCCTGCGCGATCCGCGCACGCTGGTCATCACATTCGCTATCCCAGTGGTGCAGCTTTTCCTGCTGGGCTATGCAGCCAACACCGATGTACGCAATGTGCCGCTGGCGGTTTTCGACCAAAGCCATTCCGCCGCCGGACGCCGGCTGCTGGATGCGTACCGCGCAGCCGATTACTTCAAACTAACATATGTAGTCGACTCGGAAGATGAATTACGCGCGCTTATCGATACCGGCGACGCGCGCGCCGGGCTGATCATCCCCTCCACTTACGGGCAGCAGATTTCGGGTGGGCAGCCGGTGCAGATCGCCTTCGTGCTCGATGGCTCCGACCCGACTGTGGCTGCCACCGCGCTCTCGGCTGCCACCCTCATCGGTGAATCCCACTCAATCAATTTGCTGGTGGAACGACTGAATCAACGCGGACTACCCGACGTGTTCCAATCGCAAGTGAATGTGCGCACGCAGGTCTGGTACAACCCCGACCTTGAAAGTGCCTATTTTATGGTTCCGGCGCTGATCGGCATGATTCTGCAGATGCAGGCCACCATGCTCACCTCCATCGCCATCGTGCGCGAGCGCGAGCGCGGTACCATCGAGCAACTCATCGTCACCCCGCTGCGCGCCTGGGAACTGGTAGTCGGCAAGCTCATCCCCTACATCATCATCGCATTCTTTAACACGCTTGAGGTCCTGGTCATCGGGACTCTCTGGTTTGATGTGCCTGTTCGCGGCAGCCTGAGCCTGCTGCTGGCGCTCTCCGGGCTGTTCTTGGTGCCTTCATTAGGAATCGGATTGGTGATTTCCACAGGTGCAAAAACACAGCACGAAGCTATGATGCTCAGTTTCTTCACCATGATGCCATCCATCTTCCTTTCCGGATTCCTGTACCCATTGGCGGCCATGCCGAAAGTGTTGCAATGGATCAGCACGGTCATCCCACTACGGTATTACCTGATCATCGTCCGCAGCCTAGTACTTAAAGGTGTGGGCATCGAGGCAGTACTGGACGAAACCCTGGCGCTGGCCGTCTTTGGCGTGATCACCATGGGCGTGGCAGCGTTGCGCTTACGCAAACGGCTGGATTAGAAGGAGACTATTATGAAACATAAACCACCCCGTTTCGCGCCAGTCATTGTTCTGGCGCTGGCAATTCTCGGCAGCGCTTGGTGGTGGACGACTACTTTGCGCGCTACCAGCACAACACTCACCGCGTCCGGCACGATCGAGACTGTGGAGGTGCGAATCAGCCCTGAACTGGGTGGGCGTGTGATTATTGTGAATAGGGCGCAAGGTGACACTGTCAACAATGGTGACGTCCTCGTGCAACTCGACACAGAGATGCTCCAGGCGCAGCGCGGGCAGGCAGTCGCAGCCGTCAACTCGGCTCAAGCAGGACAGGCTGTTGCACAAGCAGGATACGCGGCAGCCGAAGCCGGATTACATGCCGCGCAGGCTACCTACGCTGATGCCAGGGCCAGGTTGGCTTCCGCCCAGTCCGGCCATACCGTTGCCCAGGCTCAACTGGCTGCCGCTCGGGCCGGCCATACCGTCGCCCAAGCCAACGCCAAGCTGGTCGCCCCCCAAACGGCCGTTGAAGCAACGCAGGCAAATATGGGAGCAATCACTGCACAACAGCAATTGAACACTCTGTATGCAGACGCAGGCCTGAATATGGCCAGCATCGAGAGTGAAATCGCGCGCGCTCAGATTCAACTAGAGGAAGCGGAGCGTGCGCTTGAAGTGGTGGCTAAGCCGGATTTCAAATACTACCAGGACCGCGTGACGCAAGCCCAGAGCAACCTGCAGCAGCTGCAACATGCGGCCGAGGTGATCGCTCTGGGCGGCCTCACAGACGCCGTCGACATCGCCGAAGACTTGCTAGAAGACGAGCAGAACTTCCTGGAGAAGGTGGAAAAAGCAATTGAAGGCTGCAAAGTAGATGTTGAAACTGGTGCGCACACGAAACTCACGTTCAGCGAGGCGTTAACCTACAGAAACGAGACTTATGTAGCGGGCGTGGTCTACGACGTCCCAAACTGGGAAGCCGACGAATTGCTCGCGGATTACAGCACAATCGCGAAAAGAGCGGATCTGACCTGCGACCCAGAGCGGGAAGTCACCGTCGATGGCCGCCTAGTCACACTTGCTGACGCCCAGGACACCTACGCCGATGTTGTCACGCGCGTTCAGGCGGCAGAACATGCACTACAGCAAGCGCAGCTGGCGAATGATGAAGCACTGCGGGACGCCCAGAACGTGCTCGAACGCGCGCAGCGCGATCTCGACTGGGCAGATAGTGGTGAGTACAGCAAGCAGGCGATCCAGGCAGCGGAGCGCCAGTCTGCCACCGATCTGACTCTGCCTGAGTCGCTGGATGCAGCCAGCACCCAGGCGCAAGCTGACGTCGTGCTGGCGCAGGCCACTCTTGCTGAAGCGCAGGAGCGATATGCCGAACTACAGGATGGGGTTGATCCGGATGCGCTGGAACTGACGCAGGCACAGCTGGCGCAGGCAGAGGCCAGCAGCGCTTTGGCCAGCGCGCATGCGCAGGAACAACAGGCGGCGGCCCAGGCGCAACTGGACGCCGGGCTGGCACAGGTCGAAGCTGCTCAAGCACAGGTAGAATCTGCGCAGGCGCAGGTCGAGATTGCACAGGCGCAGGTAGATGGAGCTGATGCCGGGGTGGAAGCCGCCCACGCACAGCTAGATTCAGCGCAGGCCCAGACGGACGCAGCCGGAGGGCAGGTGCAGGCTGCGCAGGCGGCCGTGGACGTGATCGATGTGCAGATAAGGAAGTCCACGCTGGCTGCGCCCGTGGACGGCGTGGTGCTCAGCCGCAGCGTTCAGCCCGGCGAGATGGCTATGCCGGGCATGACGCTGCTCACCATCGGCAAGCTGGACGACCTGACAATCACCGTCTATGTGCCCGAAGACCGTTACGGCGCAATTACGCTCGGGCAGGAAGCCACTGTGAGAGTCGACTCCTTCCCTCGGCAGGCTTTCAGCGCCAGCGTGCAGCGCATCGCCGATAAAGCCGAATTCACTCCGCGCAACGTGCAGACGGCCGAAGGGCGCGCAGCAACGGTTTTTGCGATTGAACTGGTAATCGACGGCGGGCGGGACAAGCTCAAGCCGGGTATGCCCGCCGATGTGGATTTTGAAGATTGAAACGCAAAACCGGTGTCATGGCAGCGCACGCGGGAAAGACGGGTCTCATCGACCTGCTGTGTCACCGTTAATGATTACATTGTTATAACTACCTTGTGTTTCACGCTGACACAGCATGG
>Ga0066829_10001198_pt1 | contig 9829 bp, 15 predicted proteins | sample ETNtaG_22_FD_65498 | JGI IMG/M metagenome (GOLD analysis project Ga0066829, IMG submission 65498) | Marine microbial and viral communities from oxygen minimum zone, Eastern Pacific Ocean - ETNP201306SV43 | ecosystem: Environmental > Aquatic > Marine > Oceanic | place: Pacific Ocean: Eastern...
AGGTTAGGCAAGATATATTAAGTGGATTTGAAAGACGATGAGATTGCGCAGATAAGACTTTAGGAAAAGGAATCTCAGAAAGATATGAGTGAATTTAATTACATTGTAAGGATTGAGGGTAAAGACATTGATGGGACAAAAAAAGTTGTTCCTGCTTTGTCGGCGATGAAAGGGATCGGTATGAATATGGCGCACATGATTATCTCTTCTTTGAAAATAGATACACAATTATATTTTGGAGCCTTAAATGATGATCAAATAGCCAAAATAATGGCTGCTTTGAAGGATCTTGCTAAGTTAGGTATTCCGAATTGGGCTTTGAATAGTCGAAAGGATTTGGAGACAGGTACGGATACCCATTTTATTTCTTCAGATTTACAGATGAATCTTAAGAAAACCATAGAAAGAGAGATGAGGCTTGGAAGTTGGCGTGGAGTAAGACATTCTTTGGGGCTTACTGTAAGAGGGCAGCGAACAAGAACATCTGGAAGAAAAGGTAGAAGCGTTGGCGTAAAGAAATCAGTCCTTGCAGCTTCTAGATCAAAGAAAGAGTAATGCATTTAATTGGGCGATCCTAAGAAGCCTCGTAAGAAATATTCTACTCCTAGAAGTAGTTGGCAAGCTGATCAATTAGCTCGTGAATTATGGTTAGTGGGGAAGTATGGTCTACGGAATAAGCGAGAACTCTGGACTGCGGAAACTGAGCTCTCAAGAATAAGAAATCAAGCTCGTAAATTATTGGCTGAACCTATTGAAACTAGAGTAGATGCAGAAAAAAAATTGTTGAGATCTCTAAGTCGTAAAGGCTTAATTGGTGGTTCGCCTTCTCTTGATGATGTCTTGGGTTTAACAGTTGAATCTCTACTCGATAGGCGTCTGCAGAGCATGGTGAAAGGTAAAGGTTTGACACCATCAATACAAGCTGCTCGTCAAGCTGTAACTCATGGTCATGTGAAGGTAGAAGATATGCGTGTAACTATACCTGGGTTCTTAGTTAGGATTGATGTAGAATCAACTGTGAGACTTATTGAAGGAAGCAATTTAGCAAAATCCATGGAAGACACAGTTCCTCAACCTCCTAAGGAGGAATAATGGTATGACTGACGATGATGTTACTAATCACAAGTGGGGTATAGTGAAGATATTTAGTAGTTATAATAATACATTAGTTCACATAACTGATCTTACTGGCGCTGAAACGATAGCGTTTAGTTCAGGTGGAAGGCATGTGAAGGCGGATAGGTTTGAATCTTCTCCATATGCAGCTATGAAATCTGCAACTGCGGTTGCAGATGTTGCTAAATCAAAAGGCATATCTGCTCTACACATTAAAGTTAGGGCGGTTGGTGGAACAGGGCCTCGTACTCCTGGTCCAGGAGCTCAAGCAGCTATTAGGGCTATAGCAAGAGCTGGCTTAAAAATAGGTAAAATTGAGGATGTTACGCCTGTTCCGCATGATACGACGCGTAAGGCTGGCGGAAGAAGAGGCAGAAGGGCATAATCTAGTCTATGTTTCCCTATTTTCTCCAGAATCTTTATGTAAAGCTCTGACAGCAGTTCATTAAGTGCATTTTTTTGTGTGGAATCATTGGATATATTGGTGAAGAGAATGCAGCTCCTATTCTACTTAATGGGCTTAAAAGAATGGAGTATCGGGGTTATGACTCTGCTGGGATCGCTACTTTATCTGATGTTGGCATAATATTGCTGAAGAATGAAGGAAAAATATCTGAAATCGACAAGAAGATGAACTTTCTTGATATGAAAGGAAAGGTCGGTATTGCGCATACCAGATGGGCTACTCACGGTGGTGTGACATATGAAAATGCTCATCCGCATGTATCCTGTGGGCTTGAAGTGGCTGTTAATCATAATGGGATTATTGAGAATCATCAGCAGTTAAGAGAAAAACTAAAAGGTGAAGGCCATAAATTCAGTAGTGATACAGATAGTGAAATTATTACACATCTTCTAGAGAAGTATTATAATGAAAGTGGTAAGGTAAAAAAGGCGTTATTACAGACTGTGCAGGATCTTGAGGGGACTTTCTCATTTCAGGTCATCTTTAAATCTGAACCAAATCTACTTGCAGGTGCCCGTAAAGATACTCCTTTAGTTATTGGCATAGGAAAGAATGGAAACTACCTGGCAAGTGATATTCTCTCGTTTATTGATCATACTGACAAAGTGAAGTTCCTTGATAATCAGGAGATAGTGATAATGAGAGGAAGACGTATGAATATCTATTCTTTCAAAGGAGAAAGGGTTGTGAAGGAGGTTACACAGGTTGCTTGGGAGGCAAAAGAGACATCTAAGGAAATATTTGCTCATTATACTGCTAAAGAAATTCATGAGCAGCCTAAAACCCTTAAAGCAGCTATCAACCAAGATTCTGCAAAGATTCTTGAGTTTACGAGTGCAATAAAGGAAGCTGAACAGATTTTTATAACTGCCTGTGGTACAAGTTATCATGCAGGCCTCATACTTAGAAACCTCTTAGCGAGGATGGCTAAAATTAGATCTGCCATATCTGTTTCTAGTGAGTTTTCTCATGATATTGAACTTATTGACGAGGATACCTTGGTAATTGCACTTTCCCAGAGTGGAGAGACTGCCGATTTATTGGAATCTGTTTCTGGAGCTAAAGAGCAGGGGGCAAAGGTATTCTCTATTCTGAATGTTGAGGGATCTTCTCTAAATAGAGAAAGCCAATTAAATCTCTTTTTTAATTGTGGTCCTGAGATAGGCGTTGCGGCGACAAAGAGTTTTACTAGTCAGCTAGCTGTTATCTATTTGATTGTTTTTTCAATAATGAATGATTCTAAGATGCTAAATGAACTTCATGATATTGATCAAAGTGTGGAAAAGGTTCTTGAGAATGAGAAGAATGTCATTAAGATAGCTGATAAGTATAAGAATAATAATGATTTATACTTTGTTGGTAGATCCATTCATCTTCCTATTGCTTTGGAGGGTGCTTTGAAATTAAAGGAGTTGGCATATAATCACGCTGAAGGGATGGCTGGTGGTGAGTTAAAGCACGGTACGCTTGCGCTTATTGAGAGGGGAACACCTGTTGTGATATTAAATCCAGAGGATCATACTTATGATGAGATGCTGAGCAATGCTTCTGAGATGAAGGCCAGAGGTGCTAAGATTATTGGTGTTTCCAATAAGCCTAATGAGGTATATGATGAGTTTATTCAGATTCCAAAGGTAGATGAATTGTTATATCCGTTGGTTGAAGTTATACCTCTCCAGTTGCTTGCCTATCATACAGCAGTTTTGCGACAAAGAAATCCTGATTATCCTAGAAACTTAGCAAAATCGGTTACTGTAAAGTAGTTTTTTGATAGTTTTTCGGTGCTATGTATTGGGTCACAAAAAAGTTGCCTAAGAAACCAAACAAGATAGAACCAAACAAGATAGAAAAAATTGCGTTAAAATCGATGTTTCCCCCATTTCAAGCCGCTGCAGAAATCACCATATATGCAAGAAAGATAATAAGAAAATTGGAGAATGCTATGCATTGAGTTGCTGGAGGATTCGCCCATATAATGACCTTAAACGCATTACAAAGGAATCTAGAAGATATAGAGAAACCGAAGTGTTTCTACATTCTTGTGTATGTTGTAAGAATGAATGCAGGACTAGGCTCAGACGCTACAGGGTTTGGTCTAATCTGGTAACTTTACCGGTCATGCTATCTTAAAATTGGTGCTACTTGATGATAAAGATTAGTGGTTGATTGATATTAGTCTTCGAAATCAGGTAAATAATTGGGCTTTTTTTCAGTAATGGGAAGATGTTTTGAGGGTTTTGAAGACCTGTGTGGAATACTAGTTGATATTTGTGATTGCAACTTACTTATCATTCTGTGTAATTCTTCGTCTTTTTTTCTATAAAACGCTAACATCTTGCGATCGCCTTTAATTTTAGCTGATTTATCATCTGCCCTTCCGAGATATTCCTCATATTTTTTTCCTTTTTGGTAATGCCAGAAGTAAAGAAAAGTAGAGTTTGTTCTATTGTTTGTCTTTCGACTGAGTCCACAACCTGATACCAATTTGTTATCTCTTATTAGGGATAATAGATATAAAAGTCTTCTGTTTTAATAACGAGATGTTTTGCTTTTCGATTGATAGATGTTAATGTTTTCGACATGTTAAAATAAATTATCTCTAAACAGGGATAACTATTTTATATAATTAGTGGTTTATGCAAAATTTATGTTTATTTAAGTTAAGCAAGGAAAATCCTGCAGTATAAATGGAACAGTTCAGTAGTATGTGCAAACTAGGTGTCTTTCACTTCTAGAGGAGCATTTCTAGAGACTATGATGTTTATTATTTGGTTTTGCTTGTTTTCTTTGCTTCCCTTTCTTTTATCAGGGTCGTGATCTTTCAAATAAATTTTTCTGTTGTAGCCTTGAATTTTCCTTCATTTATTACGGTTTTAATCTTTTCAACCAGATCTTCTGCAGCGTCTTCAAACTTCTCTTCATCTCCTTGTTCGGAAACTAGGGTACCGCAGCCGGTACAAAATTGAGTTTTCAGGTAAATTCTTTAAATATTTTTTTTAGGATTCGGTAGGTATTTATTGAAGTTGGCTGGATAGTCCAACCATGATTAGGAGTCGTGGTGTGGCGGTTATGGCAGTTTTTTCGGCTTTAGCTGTTTCATCGAATTATGCTTTGTTGGCTTTTCCTCAGGTTAAACTAATGGATTCGCTTGTTTTTATTTCTGCGTATCTGTTTGGTTTTGGTGTTGGTGCGGGTGTGGCGATTATTACTTGGTTGGTTTATGGTAGTGTGAATCCTTTGGGTGCTGCGGGTTTTCCTTTATTGCTTGTTTTGATGGTTGGTGAGTTGATTTTTGCTTTTTCTGGTGCGTTGTTGGGGCGCAGTTGGAAGAGAACTGCTGTTTTCGGTAATGGTAGCAAGTTTCTGAATAAGAGTTTGGTATTAGGTATAACTGGTCTTTTGTCTGCTTTTGTTTATGATTTTTGGACGAATGCTATTGATGGTTTGTTGATTTATCGTTCTATTGAAGGTATTGTGCTTCGTTGGATAACTGGAGTATATTTTGCGTTGGCTCATGAGATAGCTGATTTTGTTTTATTTGCGTTTGTTGTACCTATCTTAATTGTAGCTATTAGTCGGGTGCCTTATCTTAAGACTGGTGGGGTTTCTGGTTAGGTGATTATGTTTGAGTAATGTTGGAGGATGGAAGATGGTTGCCTTGGTGTTTGTTGCTTTGTCTATCTTGTTGGGGCTGACTAGTCTACTTCTGTACGGTAATTTGGTTACTACGGAAGAGCGGTATGATAATACGATTGAATCTTTGGATAAGATAAGTTTCAGTGTGGATATATTATTTAATTATGGGAATGGAACCAAGATTTGGCATAATGATACTAGGCTTCCTATGGGTGTAAATCTATATAATGTTACGGTGCTTGTTTCGGATGGAAAATTAGATGCTGCCTATTATCCGGAGTATCAATCCCACTTCATTATGTCGATAAATGGAGTTGGTGCATCTGATGACCCTGATAAGTTGCATTGGTCATGGATAGCTTGGTTCTTCGATGAAGGGTTAGGTGAATGGGTGTCTTATGATGTTAGTGCTGATATGGTGTATCCCAAAGAAGGTGATATTTTGGCTTGGTATTTTGAGGATATGTCAAACTTTCCAGATTTTGAGTTTCCAAACTAATCTAAATTTAAATGAAACTGATGAAATAGTTCCATTATAATCAAATCCCCGATTTGTTTTTTCAGGTAATATATATTAGAAAGGTTAAGTTCATCTTTCTTTTTCTGTTTGAGTATTTATTGTGGTGTCGAAGTGTCTTTGAAGAATGTTTGTATGGATCATGGTTGTGTGAAATGTTGTTTGGATACTGAGATGCTTCTTTTGAAGGATGATGTGGAGCGTATTGTAGGTTTAGGTTTCAAGGAAACTTTCTTTTCGGTAAAGTCTGGAGGTTTCATTTCTCTGAGGAATATTGATGGTAGGTGTGTCTTTCATGATGGAGAGAAATGCACAATTTATTCTGGTAGACCGTTTGGTTGTAGATTATATCCTGTTATCTTTGATGTTGGGTCGAACAGTCCTGTTATTGATAAGATGTGTCCATTTAATATGAAGTTTTCTCTTTCTTTTAAGGTCAGAAATGAGTTGTCTAGATTGTACCATAAGTTGATTAGTGAAAGACAAGCTAGTGTGTAAAGTATTTTCAGTTGATTTAAATATTTGTTTGCGCTTCCTTAATTTGTTGCATTCTGCTATTATGTTGATAACTTCGGAGTTAGGAGCTGAAAAAGAACTGGTTAAGGAACTTGAATCTATTTCTTGTGTTACTGGTGCGTATGAGGTGTATGGTGTTTATGATGTTGTTGCTAAGATAGAGTCAAGTTCTAAGGATGAGCTTAAAGAAACTTGTTCTGGGTTGATAAGGAACCTGAAGATTGTGCGTTCAACGCTTACCTTGGTAATTATTTGAATTTCTGATTTATTTATTAGCCTAAAACTAGTAAATTAATTGGAATAGCTTGATGGTGGCTGATTCAGCTAATCTACGAATTGATTTTTTTTGGCGTTTATTTGAATTATTATTTTTGGTTCAAGTGTGGTTTCTTGTTGCGATTATAGCTGCTGCTATTACTGCAACACCTAGTGTACCATAAGAGAGTTCTGCTGATAATCTTGTGTTCGGTTACTTTAGATGTGATTGAAATCGCTACAAACGTTCTTTAACCTATTATTTTTATAATTAAATTGAAGAAATTATATTTAATATGTATTTGGGTGGATGTTTATTTTTGTTGGAACTTTATTTTGTCTTTTCCGTAGTCTTTTGCTTTTTCGAAGTTCCAGAGTCTGTTGTGTCTTTGTGTTTTTTGTTTTGTTAGATTATCGAAGTATCCTTTTTCTTGTATTTGTGATACCAGGTGGGCTGAGAATGCTGGTGTGCCTGTTGCGCCTGGTGAGTTGTAGTTTAGTAGGTGGATTGAGTGTGGGTTTTCTATTATGATTGGTTCAGGTAGGAATCCGTTTTCATCTATTAGTTGACTTCTGACCCCTGCTACACCTTGTGTTTTTAGCATGGTTGGTTTTAGATTTGGGATGAATCTGTTTACTTTCTGACACATCTCTTTTTTTGAGATGGTTATTTTCCATTCACGCCATACTATTGATTGGAATTTTGTGTTTGTAGTGAGTTTGATTTTGGGTGTGAGTGGGCGTTCAAATATTTTCTTTACAAGTTGTGTCGTTGATTCTGAGAGTCCTGTGTAGGCGTTTGGGCTAAATACTAGGGCTGCGCTTGGTCCGATTTCTCTGGTTCTGTCGAATTTGACAATGAAGTGAGGATCTAGGAAGGGGTATGTTGTGTCTGTTGGTATAGAGTAGATGTTTCTTTTTATTGTTGATGCGAATGGTTCTTCGACTTTCCAGTAGTTTCCTCGGAAGTGTAGGTCTGTATATTTTTTGGCTAGGTTGAGACTGTGAGCTATGTCTACTGCTCCTCCTCCTGCATTGTTTATGAGTAAATCACATCTTAGATGAAGTGTTCCTTCTGTGTCTTTTATCTCGAGTTCTATTTGGGTGTTCTTTTCTGTTATCTTCTTGACCTCTTTACCTCTAAGAAGAATTACTCCATTTTTGGCTGCGAGGCTGAAGATACTTTTTGTGAACCACTTGAAGTTTACGGATGTATCTGTTTTGCAGCGAATTGCGCCTGCGCATTTTACTTGTGGTTCTAAAGTCTTTACTGTGGCACCGTCGAGTAGAACTAATTCTTCTTCAGGTATCTGGTTTTGTATGCCCCATTCTAGGTATTGTTCAAGAATAGGGAGATCATTTTCGTTTAGAGCTACTTCAAGTGTTTCTACTTGATTCCAAGGGAGATTGTAGGTTGCTGCAAGTTTCTTCCACATGTTGTATGATTTTTGTGCGGATTTGGCAAAGATCCTTTTTTTCTCTGGATTAAGATAAAATGGTCTATGGATTACGCCAGTGTTTCTGAAAGTTGCATGTTGGGCGACCTTTGTTTCTTTGTCGATGATGGCTATTTTGCATTTGTATATCTCGGAGATCCAGAAAGCGGTTACTACTCCGAGAACGCCTGCCCCAACTATGATTATATCAAATTTTGAGGAGTTGTTTGTCAAGAATGTAAGCTCATTACATTCTACTTGGGTGGAATATTTAAGATTGATTTTTTTTGGTTTTCCAGTGAAACTGAAGAAACTGGTAAGGCTGGTTCTATTTAGATTGAGAATTGTTTTGAGGCACCAAAGTGAGGTGGGGGATGGGCCTCAGTGTTTTTTTGCTAGATGTTTTATTTCAAGTTTTTTTGTCTGAGGTCTTTCAGAAAGAGATTAAGATAGCTGATTTGAAGAATCAATCTTGTAAGGGTATTTGTGAACACAAGTTTTGAATTATCCATGAATCGAATTATTTTTTCTATATTGATAATGCGAGAACGTATGACCCTGTGAGTATTAAGATTGCTGCGATTATTATTTTTGTTTGGTCTCTTGATTCTGGTAATTCTTTGAAGTATATTATTCCCCATAGTATGGATACTAAGACTGATGTTTGAGTGATGGAGAAACCTACTGTTAGTCCTAGGGATGATATTGTGAATATTCCGAAGTAGTTTCCGATGGCGAATATCCATCCGGATGTTAGGCCGTGTGGTAGATGTTTTATTTCGATGTGTCTGCCTATAACAAGAAATATTATGGTAGCACTTGTTGCTATTCCTAATGCCATTGAGAAGAGGATTGTTTCTAAGGATATTCCTATCATCTTTATAGGTACAAATTGGGTTCCAAGTACTAGTCCTGCTGCTATTGCTAGGATTATGTCTTGTTTTGGCCATTGTTTGTTTTGTTGTTTTTGCGTTGTGCTTACAATAGTTATTCCTATGAGAAGAAGTGCAAGTCCAATTAGTGTAGTTTCGAGGTGCATTATGGTTTCTTGGAAGTATATGATTCCCCATGTTGATGATAGCATTACGGAGATTCCTACAAAGATAGGGGTTGATCGTGCAAGTCCTAATTTGGTGATACTCTTTATAGCTAGGACGTTTCCTGTTGCCCAGAATACTCCTGAGGTGAATCCGTACAGGTTTATTTCATAGAGTAGACCTGCAATTGGTACAATTATTATCGTTCCTGTCAAGGTACCCAAAGCTAATGCTAATTGGAACCACATTACATCTGGTTTTTTTGCTATTTTTAAGGGAACAACAATGCTTCCCCAAAAAATTGCTGCAAATATTGCGGTAATTAGGCCTATGTCTTGCATATCTTGGAATTTAGAGGAGAATTTTTGAGATATATAGAGCTAGCTTGCTTGAAGAATTTGACCTTTTGTTGTTATTTCATTAATTCATTGTTTTTTTTATACCATTCAAGATATTTTGGTATACCTGTTCCTATGTCGATTTTTGGGTTGTACCCCATTTTTTTCTTTGCTTTGGTTATGTCTGCATAGCTGTGAATTAAATCTCCTTTTTTGGCGTTGATGTATTTGATCTCTTGTTTTGGATTTTCACTTATTTTTTTGTATAAATTTGCGAGTTGGTTGATTGTTGTTGGTTTTCCTGTTCCTATGTTGAATGTTTCGCCTTCGATGTCTTTATTGTTTAATGCAAGTATAATTGCGTTTATTGCATCTGTTACGTATGTGAAGTCTCTTGTTTGTTTTCCGTCTCCTACTATAACTAATGGTTCATTTCTTATTGTGGCTTCTGCAAATTTTGAGCAGACTCTTCTGTATACTTTAGTTATTCGTGGTCCGTAGATATTCATGAA
>Ga0066829_10001205_pt1 | contig 9791 bp, 7 predicted proteins | sample ETNtaG_22_FD_65498 | JGI IMG/M metagenome (GOLD analysis project Ga0066829, IMG submission 65498) | Marine microbial and viral communities from oxygen minimum zone, Eastern Pacific Ocean - ETNP201306SV43 | ecosystem: Environmental > Aquatic > Marine > Oceanic | place: Pacific Ocean: Eastern...
TTTCCCTGTCCGTCGTAGCATGAGCCATTTGGTGATTGATCCTAAGTATCCCTTTGGAGAATTTGTGGTTGGGTTGGCGTAACAAAAAGAATATAAAGATATCCATAACTTAAATAAAATCCTGTGACCTTAAATTATTTTAACTCATGAATCTGGATCGTCTCTTTCGTCCCAAAAACGTTGTGGTCTATGGAGGGAAGTGGTCGGACTTTGTGGTCGAGCAATGTTTTAAACTCGGTTTTTCAGGCAATCTATGGCGTGTCCATCCCAGTCGAGAGGGATGTTTTCGGGAACTTTCGGAACTTCCAGACATTCCGGATTCTGCATTTCTGGGAATCAATCGGGAACAGACCCTTTCTGTGTTACGTGACCTGAGTCACCAAGGTCTGGGTGGAGCCGTAGTCTTTGCCTCTGGTTTTGGAGAGATGGAGGATGGACTTTCATTGAGGGATGAATTGGAGCAAATTCCTTCAGACCTGCCTTTCATAGGCCCCAACTGTTACGGGTTCATCAATTTTTTCGATCAAGTTGCCCTCTGGCCCGATCAGGTTGTAGGCCAAGTGATCGAACGTGGGGTGGCGATCATCAGTCAAAGTGGAACCATCTCCATCACCCTCATGGCCCAAAGACGATCGCTTCCGGTGGGATATGTGATTTCGGTTGGCAATCAGCAGCGTCTCGCGGCTGAGGACTTGATCCGCTATTGCGCCCAAGATGATAGGGTCAGCGTCATAGGGCTTTACATGGAAGGAATCAAGGATATCTCAAACTTCATTGATGCCGTGGAAGAAGCAAGGCAGTTGAAAAAGCCGATTGCCCTGATCAAGGCAGGACGCAGTGAAAAAGGGAAGCAAGTGGCCCTGACGCATACGGGGGCAATGACCGGTTCGGAAGAATTACATGATGCTCTGTTCGAACGTTTGGGTATTGCCCGTTGTGAGGATCTGAGCACTCTGGTCGAGACTTTGAAACTCCTTCATTGTTGCGGACCACTTCAAAGTAATCGTGTGTCGATGATGAGCGCATCAGGTGGGGATGTTGCCCTGATTGCGGATAACATCAATGGCCATGATCTCGTTTTAGAACCTCCTTCAGATGTTGTTAAAGCCAAACTGAGTCCTTTGGTCGGTGAACGTGTGTTGATTGACAATCCCTTGGATTTTCAAACAGCCACCTGGTTTGATCCACCCAGGTTGAGAAAAATGTTTAAGACGATGCTTGGTGCGGGTTATTCACTGACTTCCTTGATGCTCGACCCTCCCGATGAAATCGAATCGGACACCGAATCTTTCGATAGCGTGATCGAATTGTTTCTCGAAGTTGCCGAAGGTTTTGCATCTCAGGCAGGGTTGCTTTCATCTCTTCCGGAAAGTCTTTCACGCAGAATACGAGAAAAAGCCCTGAAAGCAGAAGTGGTTCCACTTCAGGGACTTCCAGAAGCAATTCGATCCATGAATCATGCATCCTTAATCGGAAAGAATTGGAAGCAGGGTTTGCAAACAAAACTTCTGATTTCGGATGATTTCTCAAGTTCCAAAAAGATGCTGACGGAATTTCAAGCAAAGAGCATGTTCCGGGATGCAGGCCTGCCGGTACCTTATGGGAAACTGATTTCCGCTGAAGAGGCACCCATGGCTGCGGAATCGATGAATTACCCGTTAGTGTTGAAGGCATCATCTCCAGAGTTGTTCCACAAAACAGATCAGGGAGGAGTGGCACTAGGGCTTTACTCTCAAGAGGAAGTGGCCAACGCTGTTGCAGAAATGAGAGGCACCTCTGATTCCTTCCTCCTTGAAGAGATGGTGACAGACACGGTGGCAGAGTTGCTGCTCGGTCTGCACTACGACCCACAGTTTGGTTTTTCGATCATAATAGGATCCGGGGGGATTTTCGCAGAACTGCTGGATGACAGTGTCACGGTCCTTTTTCCAATGAATGAATCGATGATCTTGCAGGCGCTGGAGAAATTGAAAATCTATAGGGTTTTGCAGGGTTGGCGGGGAAATCCCAAAGGGGATCTGGAAGCTTTGCTGAAAACCGTTCAGGCTTTTATAGAATTTGCTGAAAACCACCATCAAAACGTGCTCAATGCGGAAATCAATCCCCTTGCCATACGACCAGAAGGAAAGGGAGTGATACTTTTAGATGCATTGATCCAAATCAAGGAGAACTGAATGCCGGAAGCCTTTGAATTACAAGAACATGAAAGTGTTCTGGAAGTTACCCTCTGTCGAGGTAAAGCCAATACCATCACTGCGGAAGACAGCCGTCAACTCAACCGGATGTGGGAAGGGTTTCGTGACAACGCAACCCAGCGTTTTGCAATCCTCACCGGGAAGGGGGAAAAGTTCTTCAGTGCAGGATGGGATCTTAAGAATGTCGCAGAGAGTGGAGAGGTTTCCGATTCTGATTACGGCTCCGGAGGATTCGGAGGACTGAACCACCCGCGTAACCTCTACAAACCGATCATCTGTGCAGTCAACGGCATTGCTTGTGGAGGTGGGTTCGAAATGATGCTCGGATGTGACATCATTGTTGCTGAGGAACACTCAACTTTTGCCCTTCCTGAAATCAACGTCGGGGTGTTGCCTGATTGTGGGGTGGTGAAACTCAGACGTAGGATTCCATACCATGTTGCGGTTGAACTGATGATGACAGGACGCTGGATGGATGCCCAGGAAGCCAAACATTGGGGACTCGTGAATCATGTGGTTCCACAAGGTGAAGGCCTGGTCAAGGCCCGTGAAATAGCAGATCAACTCGAAGCAGGACCTCCGCTGCTCTACCCTGCCATCAAACAGGTCTTAAGGATGACGGAGACGATTTCTGAAAATGAAGCCTTCTCTGTCCATGATGCCTGTTTCACGGTTGAAAAGGTGAACCGTTCTGAGGATATCAAAGAGGGAGCATTGGCGTTTTCTGAAAAACGTAAACCTGTTTGGAGAGGAAAATGATGAGTTTGCATGTACTGAAAATGGAAACCGTTTAAGGCGGTGTTTCCAACTACTCCATTGCAGGAAAAAGCCTGTCAAAGATGGCTGCGGAAGAAACTTCAACTCAACAATCAACAAACAAGGATTGGGGATTGAGTGAGAAAATGTTGAGCCTTCATTATGTCTGAACTGGAGATTCGAGCAATTAATGGGAACGAAGCAAAACCTCTTCTGGATGCTTCGGATAAATTGATGGAAAGCCTTTATCCTGCAGAGAGCAATCATTTGGTGGATATGAAGGAACTTTTAATGCAGGACAATTTTTTCATCGGTGCATTCATTCGAGAAAAACTTGTTGGCTGTGCGGCCATGATCGTGAAAAAAGAAGAATTGAATTATGGAGAAATCAAAAGACTCTTTGTTGATGAAAATTATAGAGGACAAAAAATTGCCATGAAGCTCATGCAGGCACTAGAAGACCAAGCGTTGAATCAGAATTATCAATGGATTCGGTTAGAAACTGGAATCCATCAGCAGCCATCCATACACCTCTATGAAAAATTGGGATATCAGAAGACAAAACCATTCGGAAATTATGTAGAAGATCCATTCAGTGTGTTCATGGAGAAAAAAATAACAACAACTGATAACCTCTAATTCAAATCAATGCATGCTCCTAAATAGATCCATCGGACGATGGTATGAGTACATTAATTTCGTGAAATATCTCTTTGAGAAAAGCTAAGAGCGTTCAAAATTAATGAATTATTTTAGAAGGGAATTGATAGGGAAATTAATGATCAGTGTCGCCTCATTTTATTTTCCTAAAAAATTATCATCATTACAGACAATTGAGGAGGCTTTGAAAGAATGAAAGTTGATAATGGTTATGGATATATTCATTAAAGAATTACAGAAATCTAAAAAAACAACATGGGAAAAAACTAGTCAAGAAATTGGAGGCTCTAAAAAAAATAAATCATGGTTTTGGTTTTCATCTTCGAAATAGAGGTCTCGATTTTACTGATACTCAAATCTTTGCCAACGCAATTCAAAAGGTTTCTCGTCAGGGTTTTGTACAAGAAATCATTTAGCTTGAGTTACATTCCAGGGATCACTGATGAAGGAGTGTAATTATTGGCAAGGGCATTTCCTCTAAAACTTGCCGAACCGGGTTTAGTTGGTTGAAACATAGGGGATGAGGGGAGAGCAATTCATGATTGGATCTAAAATACAAAAAAAAAATTAAGGATTGTTTAGAAGGCAATCATTTCTCACCGTAAAATAAGCATTAACTGGAATTGATTCTTCGAGGGGAAAATAATCTTTTGTTGATTCTTTGAATTCAAGCGTTTGATGCGTAATTGAAAAATTAAACATGGATAATGACCATCGTCTAGAGGAATTCTAAATAATAATCCGACAAGATTTAAACAGGAGATTTGCTGAAAGCATTCACCAGAACAACTCCGATCACGATTAGGACCAAGCCCAATACCCCCTGCCATTGAAGTTGTTGGCGATAGACAAAATATCCAAACAGTGAAACAAAGAAGACTCCAAGCCCACTCCAGGTAGGATATACAATGGAAATTGGGATACTCCTGGGAGCATAGGTCAATAAGTAGAAACTAATCAGATAACAAAACGTTAATCCTACAGTGGGAAGGAGTTTGGTGTAATTTTCTGAAATCGGTAGCAGCAGAGTCCCTGTCACCTCCAAGATGATGGCAGACAGTAAAAAATAAATAATTCACCATGAGATAGAATTCTATTGATACGAGTGAATCTGACTGAATTTCAATTCTTTATTCTGAAAAAAAGGTTCAATTTATTTTTCGCCAAGGGTTCTTTCATCAATAATTTTAGAAAAACACTTAGCTTTATAGTATCAACAAGGGGCTGAAATATTGTATGGACCTTGAGTGTATGAACCTAACTGAAGGGTGATCTGTTCTATTTGCTGTATAATCGGATCATTTCTTGTGAACTGAAATTGTTTTCATGAACTTTGTTTTGAGGCAATGATCAGAACTGCATCGGCAACATCTTCTGCAAGATTGGATATTCCACCAAGTTCTTTTACGATATATTTCAACTGATATTGTCTTCCGAGATCAAGTTCCTGGTTGTTAAAAATCAATTGGAGCAATTCACGTTCATATCGGTCAACTTCACTTTCCTGTCTTGCCGTCTCTTCGACAAACTGCCGGATTGATCTCAGATCTGAAAATAAACTATCCACGGCATGAGCCAATGCATCAACTGCCTCTCGAGTGTGGAAAAGAAGTTTTCTGATGGGGTTATCGTGCTCTTCAGGAATGACAGGTTTTTCAAGCCCTATATCTGCAAGCAGGTGTTTTAGACGACTTGGAATTTGATCCAGTTTCGTTAACAACTTCAAAAGATCATCTCTTGAATCGGGCATCAGAGATTCCCTGAGCAAAGACATCTGAATCTGATGCCCTAGAAGATCCAATTCTTTTTCAAGTCGTCCCAATTCTTGTTGAGTATTTTCAAAAACGTCCCATCGCTTTTCCAGGTAGGCTTCAAATGCTTTTTGATGCAAAAGGACCATATCCTGGAGGTGCTTCAGGAGGCGGTGAATTTTTTCTTCAATTTCATACTGTTTTTTTAGAAAAAAGCTGATGGGATTCATGGGTATTGAGTAAGCTATAGTAAGGTTTTTGTAATTACATCATTTTTTTACAGAAAAATGGCGATAAATGTAGGCAAGTTTTTGTTTGATTGCTCGGTCATGGAGCTTGTGTTCTATATTTTCTCCGAGGATTTCCCATTCTTGGTTAATGGTTTCTAGAGCAGATCCAAGTTGCCAGGAATGCTCATATTTTTTCCCATTCAGTTGTTTTAATGCCTTCATTTGTTTTGTGCTGAAAACTTTTGTGTCAATTAGCTCCAGCTTTTCAGATGAGATAGTGACGGGATTCAAAAGAGAGTATTTTATGGCTTTGAGTGCAAGTTTGGAAGGCAATGGTTTTTGCGATTCGATGGCACGGATTAAAGAGGCAGAACTTGGATAGGTAGTGTTTTGCAGTCCATGAAGGTGTTTCATGTCAATGCCTTCATCTTTTAATTTTTGCATCACTTTCGAAGAAAGGATATAAAGGGATTCTCGCTGAACGGTTTGCATGAAGACGTTTTGAAGGAAATAAAGACCTAATAAACATATCATTCCTGAAACCAAGGGGGTGATGATCCACCCTTTGACGATGTTGGTGACCTTCCCCCACCGGATTTCTCGGCCTCCTTGAAGCATTCCAATTCCGATCACAGCACCTACAACGGCCTGAGAACTTGAAACAGGAACCAGAGGGATGGTTGGTAGCGAGAGGCTAGCAAGGAACTGTTCCAATTTTTCGGATGCAAAAAGAAACAGAACAATGGAGTGAGCCATGACTGCAACCCATGCTGCCAATGGAGTGAGTCTCATGAGTTCTGATCCGACTGTGAGCATGACTCGCTTGGAATATGTAAATACTCCTATAGCAATGGCAAGTCCACCGATTAAAAAAAGCTGTTGTGTTGAGGAGAAGCTGAAATTATCACTCAGCCTCATTTCCTGAAATGGGGCAACGGGAACAAAAACACCCATCACATTGGCAATATTATTTGCTCCCAGACTGTAGGCCCCAAAGGCTCCTGCGAGGATGAGCGCGAGGCGGGTGTAACCATCCAGACGGATCAACCCGATCCCTATTCGACGAACAAAAATCTTTGTAAGGATATAAATTATGGCTGCTATGATTGCAGCAAGTAGAGGACAGATGACCCAGGTAGATAGGATTTTGAGGAGTGAAGCAAGATCAGTATAGGAATCACTGAAAAGGTTCCAACCGACGATTGAGCCGATAATGGCCTGGCTGGTGGAAACGGGTAGGCCCAGTCTCGTCATCCAATAGACTGTGAGTCCAGCAGATAGGGCGGCCATGAAAGAACCTCCTAAGGCATTGACTGCACCTAATTTGCCGAGAGTAAGAGCTGCTCCGGTTCCACTAATGGTAGCACCAAGAATAACAAAGATGCCACAAATCAAGGCCGCAGTGGTGAAACGGACCATGCGGCTGCCAACAGCAGTTCCAAAAACATTGGCAGCATCATTGGCTCCCAATGACCAACCCAGAAACAGGCCACTTGTAAGGAAAATGAGTATGCCGGGATCAGCCAATTTTAGAGTGTTCTATAAGATCAGGAATGGGGAATGATGCTTACACCGCGATTTTTAAAATCAAGGGAAACAGATAAATTTTCTTCATGAATTTCCTCCATTTGAGTGTCAATGACAAACCATTCTCCAAGTTCTGTTTGAAACGTGTATTCCTGATGGCTGCCTAGATAGACACTTTTTAGGATCGTTCCCTGAATTCCCTGATTTAGATCAGAATGAATCCTGATCGATTGTGGTCTGGCTGCGATCTTGATTTCGCCGGGTTCTTGTCCACGATGGGGTAGGCTTAAAGAAATCCCACAAATTTCAGCCTTTGCGTCCTGGCCGTTGTGATCGGTCAATTGCCCGCTGATGATGTTTGCCTCACCGATAAAATCAGAGATACATAAAATAAATTAACAGTATTCTAACAACAAATTATTATTCCTTCTGATCTAGTTGAGAAAGAAGAAAATCCACCATTTCTGCAAATCCATAACCTCCTTTATTTTGGGTGACCCAAGCCGGAGCGGGGTTTAACCGGGCACTAAAATCTTTGACATTTGCGACCCCTACACTGACAGGGAAAGTTTCAAACATGGGACAGTCATTAGGAGAGTCTCCAATAAAAAGAATTTTCTCTTCAGCCTCTTTTTTGTTGATACCAAAGATGCTATCAAGCAAAAGAAGGCTCATCGAACGTTTATCGTATTCCCCAAACCAGCCGTTGACATGAATGGAACTGACTTTTGCCTTGGCCCCATGGGATTCAAAAATTTCAACGATATTTTCAACTGCTTCAACGCTCAATGGGGGTACATCTTCACAGAAATCAATCGCTAAATCAGCTTCTCGGTAGGCTTGGTCTGCAGAAAGTGCGGCACCCGGGACTTTTAATAAAACTTGATCCGCGATGACTTTCAGACGTTCACGATCATGCAGGCGTTGGTCCTCATCATTGAAGAAATGCCTGATCATTTTCCGGGAGGAGTGCTGGTACTGGAAATAGAAGGCACCGTTTTCACCAACAACTCCTTCAACAGGCCAAAAACGTGCGATGTGATCGCACCACCCAGCAGGTCTTCCCGTTACAGGGATTACGAAGAAACCAGATTCTTTAAGTCGATGAAGCGCTGCGAAGGATTCTGAAGGAAGACTCCCCTCAAAGGTCAGTGTGTCATCGATATCGCAAAGAATGAAACGGATCGATTTCAGAAGGGATTGTGGGATTTCCTTCAGGGGACGCATGTCACGGTATGAAGGAAAATCAAGAGGTGTTCAGATGATCGCGTGGCGGACTTTTGCAGAGACCCACTCACTGATCAGAACTGAAATAAAAATGGAGATCAGAATCAGGGTTACCTGGGGCCAGGCCAACACATTCAAAGAGGCCTGCAACTGGAGTCCGATACCACCTGCGCCCACCAGACCCAGCACGGTGGATTCCCGGATGTTGATGTCCCAACGGAAGACGGAAATGCCAGCGAAAGCGGGAAGGATCTGGGGGATGATGCCGTAGGCGATCACCTGGCTTCCACGGGCCCCTGTGGCGGTAACAGCTTCAACCTGATTGGGGTCGATCTCTTCAATCGCTTCATAAAGTAGTTTGGCGATGAACCCTATTGATCGCAGGCTGATCGCGATCATTCCTGCTACCACTCCGGGTCCGATGATCGAGACCAGCAGCAGAGACCAGATCAGTGAATTGATGGAACGGGAGGAGACAATGATCAGCAGTGCCAGCGGACGCAGAATGCGGGTGTCAGGAGTTGTGTTGCGGGCGGCAAGAAAGGCCACCGGCACTGCCATGACAATCGCCAGCATGGTGCCAAGTGTGGCAATATTGATGGTGTCCCAAAGCGGTTCCCACAATTCAGTGATATAGGACCAGCGTGGAGGGAGCATGCGGGAACCGATATCCCCTGCAATCCGTGGGGCATCCCAGACAAAAAACCATTGTGTTTGTTCGGAGATCAACTGCCAGCAGAACACAAACAACGCTGTGCCCGTGAGCCATGCAAACCAGATCGCCAGTTGCTTGCCCCTTTCACGGCGCTGCCATATTTTCTGTCCGAGTCTTTCAGAAACCGGCATTACTGAATCCAAGCGCGTATGTGACCGGACAGATATTCCATCAGCATGACGATGGCGATTATGGTGATCAGAATTGCTGCCGCGGTATCAAATTCATAACGGTCGAATGCGGTGTTCAAAGTTGCACCGATACCTCCCGCCCCTACCAGACCAACCACGGCTGATTCACGGAAATTGATGTCCAGACGGTAAAGAGAAAGACCAATCAGCCGTGGCATGACCTGGGGCTGGATGCTGTAATTGAGCCATTGCCACCAGCGCGCGCCGGTTGCTTTAACGGCTTCCGCCTGGCTGGGGTCGATGTCTTCTATGTCTTCGGCGAGCAGTTTGGACAGAAAACCGATGGTCGCAAAGGAAAGTGTCAATATCCCCGCAAGTGGTCCGAAACCGAATATCGCAACGAATAGAATCGCAATGATGATTTCTTGGAAACTTCTTGAAAGGGCGATGATGCCCCGGCAAAGCAGGTAGACAGGCAGGGGGGCTAGGTTCTTCGCGGCACCCAATCCGATCGGTATGGAAATGCCGATGCCGATCACGGTGGAAGTGACCGTCATCATTAAGCTCTCGAGCAGTCCCTCACTGATGTCGGTCCAACG
>Ga0066829_10001208_pt1 | contig 9787 bp, 10 predicted proteins | sample ETNtaG_22_FD_65498 | JGI IMG/M metagenome (GOLD analysis project Ga0066829, IMG submission 65498) | Marine microbial and viral communities from oxygen minimum zone, Eastern Pacific Ocean - ETNP201306SV43 | ecosystem: Environmental > Aquatic > Marine > Oceanic | place: Pacific Ocean: Eastern...
TCTGATTGTTGCGATAAACAAGATTGACAAAGATGATGCGGATTCAGAACGTGTAAAACAAGAACTCACCGCCCACGAAGTCGTTCCGGAAGAATGGGGGGGAGACATATTGGTAAATGAGATATCAGCACTTACCGGAAACGGAATAGACGCGTTGTTAGAGTCGGTGCTGTTGCAGGCCGAGTTGTTGGATCTCAAGGCGCCGATCGAAGGACCGGCCAGTGGCACAGTTGTAGAGGCCCGACTAGACCGTGGTCGAGGAGTTGTCGCGACAGTATTGGTACGTAGTGGAACTTTGCGAAAAGGGGATGTCCTCCTTGTCGGCAAGGAATTTGGCCGGATCCGGGTAATGACCGACAGTTCTGGGAAGGTTATCCAAAAAGCGGGCCCGTCTACACCGGTTGAAGTTCAGGGTCTAGGTGGTGTCCCTGATTCTGGTGACGAAGCAAGTGTCGTCATCGATGAACGCAAGGCCAGGGAAATCAGTGACTATCGACAGAGTAAATTCAAGGAAGTCAAGCTGGCAAAGCAGCAGAAACTAAAACTTGAAAGCGTGTTTGAACAGATGAGTGACGGTGAAAAAACAACACTGAATCTCATCATCAAGGCAGATGTTCAAGGTTCAGTCGAGGCGTTGACTACAACTTTGGAAGATATAGCCGGAGACACCGTCGGTGTTCATGTTGTTCACGGAATGGTAGGTGGAATTAACGAGTCGGATGTAAATCTGGCAACTGCTTCGGAGGCAATGATAATAGCGTTCAACGTGAGAGCCGATGCAACTGCACGCAAGATGATTGAATCAGAGGGTATTGATGTTCGCTACTACAACGTGATTTATAACGCGATAGACGACATGAAATCTGCTCTGTCCGGAATGATGGCACCGATACTTAGAGAACAGGCTATAGGACTTGCCGAGGTTCGCGATGTCTTTCGGGTTGCCAAGCTCGGTGCGGTGGCTGGTTGCCGAGTTATTGAAGGCGAGGTTAAAAGGAATCTTCCCGTGCGGGTTTTGCGTGACAATGTCGTCATATTCGAAGGACAAATAGACTCTCTTCGTCGGTTCAAGGATGATGTTGCCGAGGTAAAGACGGGGTTTGAATGTGGGATCGGGGTCAAAAACTATAACGACATAAAGGAAGGTGATCAGATCGAGATCTACCAGACTGTAGAGGAAAAACCCAGTCTTTAGTTTTCAGTTCTAGGTGTAGGCAATGCAGGGAATTGACAGAGTTCGGAGAGTGTCGGAACTGGTACGTCGCCAGGTCTCTCAATTCATTCTGCGAGAACTGGCAGATGAAGGGCTCGGAATACTATCAGTTACTGCCGTTGACATGAGTCGTGACCTACAACAAGCGACAGTTTTTGTTTCTCCATTGGCCCGAGGCCCTGATATCGACAGCATACTTATTGTGCTTGAAGAAAATGCACCTGCTGTGCGTCGTGATCTGGCACGGTCACTGCACCTAAGACGGGTACCCCACTTGACCTTTCGTTACGATGAGAGTGTAGAGCGGGGACGGCGACTGACCAAGATGATCGATGAGTTGGAGTTGGATCGGACTATGGAAGATGGCACGTAGAAATTCGCCAAGCCGTGGTGACAACCTCTCGGGTCTTTTGTTGTTGGATAAACCACAAGGAGTAACTTCCAATGGGGCGCTCCAGGAGGCCAAGCGACTCTTGAATGCCCGTAAGGCAGGCCATACTGGAAGTCTGGATCCGATAGCGACGGGGCTATTGCCTCTTTGCTTTGGGAGTGCGACAAAATTGTCCGGTATCTTCCTTGGTGCTGACAAAACGTACTGGACACGTATTCGATTAGGTGAGCGGACTGCAACGGGAGACAGTGAAGGTGAAGTTCTCGAGAAAAAACCGGTCGCAGTGAGTCAGGATGACATCGAGAAGGCTTTGTTGAATTTCCAGGGGGAGTTTCAGCAGATACCGCCGATGTATTCGGCGGTGAAAGTGAATGGAACACCCTTGTATAAACTGGCCAGGGAAGGGATAGAGATTGAACGCAGTCCCCGTACTGTTGTGGTGTACACAATGGAACTCAAATTATTCGATGGCCGTGATCTGGAGTTAGAGCTTAAATGTTCTCACGGATTTTATGTTCGAGGTCTTGCGCACGATCTTGGTAACTTATTGAAGTGTGGCGGCCATGTCGTAGCATTACGCCGACTGGTTGTTGCGAATCTAAAAATCGAAGACGCAGTAAATCTGACCGAATTGACGGCGGTACCAGATTTAGTGTCGAGGCAGAAGATGCTGACTCCGATTGATAGCGGTCTTTCTCATCTGCCGGATATCAGTTTGTCACCTGACGCTGCGTTTTATCTGTGTCGGGGCCAGGCCGTGCGCGCCGATGGGCTCCCCAATAACGGGGAGGTTAGGTTATACGCGAAGGACGCAGGGTTTCTTGGAATTGGAACGGTAACAGATGATGGGCGAGTTGCCCCTCGACGATTGATCCCGCAAACCGGGAGATAACGCTGTTTTTGTTGAGTAAATAGGCCGCGGCGAGTAGACTAGCGCGCTTTCCTCCACCGACAGACTCGCTAAGTAGTAAGTGGCGAGTGAACATTCGATATTAAGCGGGCGTTAAGATTGGTGAGATTAACTACCGCAGCCATGAAAGGAAATTGGACATAGAGGAAGATAAATGACAATCACCGCGCAAAGCAAAGCAGGGGTTATTGGCGAATATGCCTTGAATCAGGGCGATACAGGTTCACCAGAGGTGCAAGTCGCTCTGTTGACCGACCGAATCAAAGATCTGACTGAGCATTTCAAAATTCACATTCATGATCACCATTCCCGGCAGGGATTGCTCCGTATGGTTAACCGTAGGCGCAAGCTGTTGGATTACCTAAAAGGCAAAGACGAAGAGCGATATCGATCCTTGATCGGTCGCTTGGGTTTACGCCGTTAATTGGCTCTAGGAAGAGCATCGGGAGTCGAAATGAAGGCAGTAACACGGCGTTTCAAGTACGGCAAACATGAAGTAACCCTGGAGACAGGGCGGATAGCCCGACAATCATCGGGCGCGGTGCTGGTTTGCATGGGGGACACGACCGTGCTGGTTACGGTTGTGGCTTCACGCGAACCGAGTAATCGTGATTTCTTCCCTTTAACTGTCGATTATGAAGAGAGAACTTATTCTGCCGGACGTATACCGGGCGGATTTTTCAAACGCGAAGGACGACCTTCTGAAAAAGCGATCTTGACTTGTCGGCTCACCGACCGACCGATCAGGCCGCTGTTTCCTGATGGGTTTAAGAACGAAGTCCAGGTAATTGCGACGGTGATGTCGATCGACCCTGAAATCGATCCGGATATTCCTGCCATGCTCGGAGCCTCTGCTGCGTTGACCCTGTCAGGGGTACCCTTTAAGGGGCCCATTGGAGCGGCGCGGGTCGGTTTCATAGACGATGACTACGTGCTCAACCCCGATGCCAGTGAGTTGACTGCATCTCGGTTGAATTTGGTTGTAGCAGGGACACAGAGCGCAGTATTGATGGTCGAATCTGAGGCACAGGAATTATCAGAGGAGCAAATGCTGGGCGCGGTCATGTTCGGTCACGAGCAGATGAAAGAAGCAATCAGCGAAATACGTTCACTGGCCGACGAGGCTGGCCAACCTGCGTGGGAATGGGAGCGTCCAGAAACCGATGAGAGTCTTGCCGCCAAGGTTGATTCCACCGGCAGATCCCACCTAGAAAATGCCTATCAGATGGCGGACAAAGTAGAGCGACAGGCAGCGGTAGGGGAAGCCAAACAGCAGGTGGTGTCGGAATTGTGCCATGAGGACAGTGAAGACGGTGAGGTTGACAAGATCAAAAGCGCCCTCAAAGCGCTGGAGAAAGATATTGTCCGCGGTCGAATATTGGATCGACAGCCAAGAATCGATGGCAGGGACCTCGAGACGGTCAGGCCTATATCGATTGATACAGGATTGTTACCTAGAACGCATGGATCGGTGATGTTTACACGTGGCGAAACACAAGCACTCGTGGTGACAACGCTGGGTACGGAGCGTGACTCGCAGATAATCGATGCGATCGAAGGTGAGCGGCGTGACCATTTTATGCTGCACTATAACTTTCCACCTTACAGTGTCGGAGAAACAGGCCGTGTAGGCTCACCAAAGCGACGAGAAATTGGACACGGGCGGTTGGCTAAACGGGCCCTACTGGCAGTAATGCCAAAGCCTGAGGATTTTCCCTACGTGATTAGAATTGTGTCAGAAATTACAGAGTCCAATGGTTCGAGTTCGATGGCGACTGTGTGTGGGGCCAGTCTTTCTATGATGGATGCTGGAATAGAGATTAAGGCGCCGGTCGCCGGTGTTGCAATGGGTCTGATCAAGGATGGGGATCAGTTCGCGATTCTTACTGACATACTCGGAGATGAGGACCATCTGGGAGATATGGACTTCAAAGTTGCTGGTACTGAAGCTGGCGTGACGGCACTACAGATGGATATCAAAATCGAAGGTATCAATAAAGAGATTATGGAGCAGGCCCTGACCCAGGCTAGAAAGGGGCGGCTGCACATATTAGGGGAGATGGCTAAGGCTTTGGCAGAACCAAGATCTGAAATGTCTCAATACGCCCCTAGGATCACAACAATACGTATACCGACTGAAAAAATAAGAGATGTTATCGGCAAGGGTGGTGTGACAATCCGTGCTATCTCTGAAAGTACCGGCGCTACAATTGATATCGAAGACGATGGCACTATAAAAATAGCAAGTGCCGACCTTTCGGCTTCCGAAGCGGCTCGCAAGCGCATCGAGCAGATCACTGCGGATGTGGAGGTTGGAACGATTTATGAAGGGAAAGTCGTACGCCTTATGGATTTCGGAGCATTTGTGAATATCCTTCCAGGAAAAGACGGGCTCGTGCACATCTCGCAAATATCTGAAGAACGTGTGGCTAATGTCAGCGATAAACTTGCTGAAGGTGATATGGTCAAGGTTAAAGTGTTGGAAGTCGATAAACAGGGCCGGGTGCGCCTGAGCATCAAGGCAGTGGAAGAGGCGGCCTAGCTACAGTGGATTGCGCTCGGCAAAGGGTTTTTAACGCAAATTCAGAACGGCCGGTCGAACATTACTTTTGAAAGATTCAGGTAATCTCGTCTGGATGGACCTAGAAATGACGGGGCTGGACCCTGACAGGGATAGGATCATTGAGATCGCGACCATCATCACAGACGCCGGTCTCAATATTATCGAAGAGGGTCCTGTTCTAGCGGTCAAACAATCCGAATCCGTGCTAAACCTAATGGATGAATGGAATCAGCGAGTCCACAAAGGCAGCGGGTTGGTGGCGAGAGTCCAAAGTTCTGACGTTAGTACCGCCGAGGCCGAACAGGCCACCCTAGAATTTGTCGAGCGCCACATTATTGAGGGTCGCTCACCGTTATGCGGTAACAGTATCTGCCAGGATCGGCGTTTTTTGTATCGTTATATGCCTAAGCTCAGCGCTTATCTCCACTATCGGAATGTGGACGTCAGCACAATTAAGGAGTTGGTGGCTCGCTGGAGTCCCGATATTGTCGCGGGATTTGAGAAAAAAGGGACCCACCGAGCGCTCGATGATATCCGAGAATCCATAGAAGAGCTCCAGTATTACCGCAGTGCGGTGTTCAAAGTCTGACCGGTCAATCTACTTCGGCAGCGCGATCATTAAGTCGTGCTATTGCCCATTCAATATGCTCACGCACCATTGGTGAGGCTACTGCTTTTTTCCCTTCAAGAACGACCAGTACTTCAGTCGTCCTGCTACTGTTACCTAGGGCAACAGCAATGTTGCGTAGCCAGCGTTGGTAGCCAATTCGTCTTATTGGGCTTCCTTCAAGCCGGGTATTGAATTCAGATTCGGACCAACTGAAAAGACTAGCAAGTGTGGCGTTATCGAGTGAATGACGAGGCTGAAAGTCCGGAGTAGATACCGATTTAGAGAATCTGATCCAAGGGCAGACCAGTTGGCAATCGTCACACCCAAATATCCGGTTGCCAATTAGCGGTCTAATAGCCTCGGGAATCGACCCTTTGAGTTCAATTGTCAGATAGGCGATACAGCGACGGGCATCCAGTTGATAAGCCTTATCGATTGCACCGGTTGGGCATGCTGTCATGCAGCGGCTGCAGTCGCCACAATGATCGGTTTGCTCCTCGTCCAGGGGCAAAGGGAGGTCCGTGTAGAGCTCCCCTAAAAAAAAGAACGAACCCGAGTCTTTGTCGATCAGGTTTGTGTGTTTGCCCAGCCACCCAAGACCAGCCTTGACGGCAAGAGGTTTTTCCATAACGGGGCCGCTGTCTACAAAGGCTCTATAGCGAAATGGGCCGACTGCTTCACTCATCAAGTCAGCGAGTTTCTGAAGCCTCCGCCGAATCAATCGATGATAATCCCGTCCCAGGGCATACCGGGAAACATATCCTTTAGTGCTGTCCTGTAGTATCGTTGTTGGAGGAGCTGCGGAATCAGGAAGATAGTCCATGCGTACACTGACCACTCTGACGGTACCGGGCTGGATAGCTGCTGGTTTTGTCCGTCGGTCACCATGTTTGGCCATGTAGTGCATGTCGCCGTGGCGGCCGTCTGCGAGCCATTGTATAAGACGAGTTTCTGCCTGCGAGAGTTCGGTATCTGCGATACCGATCATACTGAACCCGAGTTCACTGGCCCAAAGCTTCATCTTTGTCTTAAGGGAAGTCAGTTCCTCGGTTGAGAATGTCTTAGGTGTCATCAACGCGATATCATAACCCTATGGAAGGAGACTTCGAACATCTCTACAGTTCTGAGGGCTCCCGGCTTGTCGATCGTGAAGCGATTAATTCACTGCAACTGGCCGAGGGTGAACTGATGGAGCGTGCTGGCGCTGCTGCTTACGGCGTGATTTGTCGGAGATGGCCGGGGATATCAACGCTGAACGTGGTCTGTGGGCCGGGCAACAATGGTGGTGATGGCTACATCGTGGCCAGGTTAGCCCATGAGGCTGGTATCAAAGTCAGGGTCTGTCAAGTCGTATCACCTAAAACAGACGATGCGCAGCGGGCGCTCGATCAACTTAATCGACGGGGCGTTACAGTCGAACCAGTGAATATTGAAACGGTCGGAGAAGCTGAACTCGTAGTTGATGCAGTACTGGGAACGGGGCTCAGTCGTCTTCCAAGCGGAGTTTTAGGACTGCGATACAAGCGATCAATGCCTCTGGCAGACCTGTGTTGGCACTGGATTGCCCGTCAGGGCTGGATATGGACACTGGCTGGACCGGTGGTGCAGCTGTGCAGGCAACCGTCACCGTGACTTTTATCTGCCTCAAGGGAGGACTTCTTACAGGACGAGCACCAGACCTTACAGGCGATATCGTGGTTGAATGCCTGGAAGTGCCGGCGGCTGTATTGGCCGACGTTGAGCCAATGGCTTGTTGTATTTCGGCCCGGATTGTTCAGGAACGACTCCCCGCTCGACGGCGTACCTTGCACAAAGGTGAGGCAGGCCATCTTGTGGTTATTGGGGGTGATGTATCGATGGCCGGTGCAGCGCAACTTGCCGGCACAGCCGCTCTGAGAACCGGCGCTGGTCTGGTTACCATAGCAACTCGGCGCTCACACATGGATGCAATCAGCCGGAGTCAGCCTGAATTGATGTGCCATCCTGTGGAGGATCAGTTGTCGCTTGAAACGGTACTTGCAGGTAAGACTGCGGTGGTCGTGGGGCCTGGATTGGGTCAAAGTGAATGGGGAGTTAAGATGCTTAGTGGTGTATTGGCATCCGGTTTACCTGGCGTAGTTGATGCCGATGGGCTCAACCTGCTTGCGCAGGGACCTCGACAAACTGGACAGATGATACTCACACCACATCCAGGCGAGGCTAGCCGCCTCCTCAACACGGATATTGACGCTATCCAGAGCCAGCGGTTTGTTTCTGCCGCGAAGATTCGGTCTCAATATGACGGCATTTGTGTGCTCAAGGGAGCAGGTACTCTCGTAGCCACTGAAGGTGGGAATCTTTGGCTTTGTAAAGAAGGTAACCCGGGAATGGCGACAGCTGGGATGGGAGATATCTTAGCCGGGGTTATTGGTGCCTTGTTGTGTCAAGGCTTAGATCCGGGAGATGCCGCGATAGCTGGTGTCTGGCTGCACTCCAGGGCCGCGGACCTTGCTGCTGCAGACGGCGGTGAGCGCGGTCTGCTTGCGTCAGACCTGTGGAGTTATCTTAGACGTTTGGTAAATGACCCCTATTCTGGATGAGTTCGAAACAGATATTTACATGCGAGGCGCAATTAACGGCTTTTGCCGCCAAGATTGCGTTGTTCCTTGAGCCGGGTGATGTGGTGTATTTACGCGGTGAATTGGGAACAGGTAAAACAGCTTTCGCCCGGGCGATCATCCAACAGAGAGGTAGTGCTGATTCAGTAACCAGCCCAACGTTTACTCTGATTGAGACCTATCACCTGGATGATGTGTCGGTAGTCCATCTGGACCTTTACCGAATTGAATCTGATGCGCAGATGGAGGGGATCGGTTTGCGGGATTACCTAGATGGGCGCTGGATTTGTTTGATTGAGTGGCCCGATCGAGCACCACGTATGCTGCCAGACCCCGATCTCACAATTGACCTGGCCTATGAGGGAAAGGGGCGCTCAGCTGTCTTGATAGCCACAAAACAGCTGTCAGATCGTGCGGATTGGCTTAAATGAAACGGCTTATTCTGGGGCTTGTGCTGTTCCAGTTAGCGAGTCCCGCGTTAGCTGGTGTCGATGTTTTAAGTATAAGAATCTGGCATTCACCGCTTAGAACGCGGTTGGTTTTTGATCTGTCCGGACCAGTCCTATACAGCGTATTTGCATTGGCCGATCCGCAACGAATCGTGATAGATCTCAAGGACACGGTATCCAGCGCAGTGCCTCCAGGTGATCAAACCTTGGGTCCCTGGCTTCTAGCCCTGCGCTCAGGGAACCCGACCAATGGCGTACTGCGTTATGTACTCGATCTTACAGCACAACTCGACCATGACAGTTTTGTGCTTCCGCCTAGTGCAGTCTATGGTCACCGCCTGGTGGTCGACGTCGAACCAGTCGATGACCCCGTTCGTACGAGTAAAAGTTCTGTCGATAGTGCAACAAAGAAAGACTATGTTGTCGTGATCGATCCTGGTCATGGGGGCGACGACCCAGGCGCATTGGGACGTCGTGGCACACGCGAAAAGAAAGTTGTTCTAGCGATTTCAGAGCGGCTTAAATGGATGTTGGACCTTGAGCCCGGTTTAGCAGCTCAACTAACACGTAAAGGTGACTACTATGTCAGCCTACGCAACAGAATTAAGATTGCTACAGAACATCAAGCAGATGTATTCATTTCGGTGCATGCGGATTCAGCTCGCCGGAGAGGTGCGCACGGTGCTTCGGCTTACATCCTGTCTTCTACGGGAGCCAGCAGTGAAATAGGCCGCGAACTCGCAAAAAGGGAGAATGCCTCAGATCTGATAGGTGGTGTGAGGCTGGGAAGGCAGGAACACAGCGTTCGGGAAATGATGCTTGATATGTCGGTCGACTGGAAAATAAAGGAGAGTAGGGCGTTTGCCAGGAATCTTCTGCACGAACTGGGTAAAATCGGTTTTCTGCATACCCAGCAGGTTCAGGAAGCGGGATTTGTTGTACTTAAAGCTATAGAGATTCCAGCGGTTCTTCTTGAGGTCGGGTTCATCTCCAACAAAAAGGAAGAACGCGCTCTAAATACAGCGTTGCATCACGAGAGGATCGCGGGTTCAAT
>Ga0066829_10001211_pt1 | contig 9775 bp, 7 predicted proteins | sample ETNtaG_22_FD_65498 | JGI IMG/M metagenome (GOLD analysis project Ga0066829, IMG submission 65498) | Marine microbial and viral communities from oxygen minimum zone, Eastern Pacific Ocean - ETNP201306SV43 | ecosystem: Environmental > Aquatic > Marine > Oceanic | place: Pacific Ocean: Eastern...
AGAATGTTGATCAGAGTTTGATGCCAGGTATGACGGCCAGTGTAGAGATTGTGCTGGGACAACGGCAAGATGTGCTTAAGGTGTCGTCACAGGCGCTTCGATTTAAACCGGCTGGTTTTAAGCGCTCAGATTCAAGGGCATCTGCTCGAGGCGGCGGTCGCGAGCGCATGCGGTCAATGATCAAAGACCTTGCGGAGAAACTCGAATTGAGTGAGGAGCAGCTGTCATCGGTTCAATCAATCTATGCCGAGATGGGCCAGTCGATTAGGGGACTGCGCGAAGCAGGTACGGGTAGTGATGAATTCCGGGAAGCGATCCGCCAGCTCCGGACCCAGGCTGCACAGCGGGTGGCGCAACTGCTGGAAAGTGATCAGAAGAAACGTTACCGCCTGATGCGTGCCGAAGCAAAAAGCGGGAGTTACCGGCAGGAAAATGTCTGGGTGCTCGATGGGGGTAAGCCCGTCGCTTTGGGTCTTACAGTTGGCATATCTGACGGCACCCATACCGAGATTGTCCGCGGTGATATTGCTCAAGGGACACAGGTCATCGTTGGCCTATCGTTGGATGGTTCCTGAGTAAGGGGCCCTGCCATGCAACCCGCTGTCATCCAGACCCAGGGTTTGTGTCGGGATTTTTCAGTGGGATCCCAAGTCGTACATGCCTTACGCGATGTGGACCTGCTCATCCATCGGGGCGAATTTATCGCGATCATGGGGCCGTCGGGATCAGGCAAGTCCACCTGCATGCATGTGCTGGGATGCCTGGATACGCCGACAGCCGGTAAATACCTGCTCGACGGCGAGGTGGTTTCTGAATTTGAGCCTGACGACCTGGCCCGTATACGTCGAAACAAGATCGGGTTTGTTTTCCAATCATTCAATCTCATGGCCAATGCCAGTGCCCAGGCCAATGTCGAATTGCCGCTGTTATATAGCGGAGACCCGCGCGCTGTGCGTTCAGAAAAGGCTAGGAATGCACTGGGAAGAGTCGGACTTTCCGATCGTATGCACCATCGGCCGACGCAGCTTTCAGGTGGCCAGATGCAGCGGGTGGCGATCGCACGGGCAGTCGTCAATCAACCGGATATCGTCCTGGCCGACGAACCTACCGGGGCACTGGATACGGCGACCGGTCTCGAGATCCTGGACTTACTCAAGGAATTGAATGGACAGGGTATGACCGTGATTGTGGTCACGCACGAGATGGAGGTGGCCGGGTACGCGGAGCGGGTGCTGAAGTTTCGCGACGGGCGGCTGTTGGCCGAAAACAAAGTGGTAGACAAGGTCAGTAGCCCTTTGGCTGCATCTGCGGACACAAGAGCATCGACGCCATGACGCTTTCGGATTGCTTTCAGACCGCACTGGCTTCGTTACGCGCCAACAAGCTCAGAACCGGGCTGACAACGCTGGGCATCATCATCGGCGTGGCGGCGGTTATTGCGATGGTCGGCGTTGGCAAGGGTGCTGAGAAACGGATCGAGGAAGCGATTCAGGGCCTGGGTGAAAATGTTCTGTTCGTGCGCAACGGGACCAGCGTGTCCGGGGGGGTGCGAGGGGGTGCCAACAGCAAGGTGTCCCTGACAGAGGCTGATGCCGCTGCCATCGAGGCTCAGGCTCCTTCGATCGCCATAGCCGCGCCTACGGTCCGGTCTACCGGCCAGGTAATTTCTGGAAATCTAAACTGGTTTACGACGATATTCGGTGTTGGCGACGATTACCTTCGGGCCCGCGACTGGGTCATAGGTCGAGGGCGTTCGTTTAATCCTCAGGAAGAGCGCGCATCGGCAAAAGTGGCGATTATTGGAGAGACCATTGTTGAGCAGTTGTTCGGCGGACAGGATCCCATGGGTGAAATTGTCCGTATCCAGAGAATCCCGTTTCGCGTGATCGGGGTCACCCGTGCCAAGGGTGAGTCTTCATGGGGTCGTGACCACGACGACGTGGTATTTGTGCCCTTGTCCACCGCCAAGTCACGCATGAATGTCGGTGAGCGGTACCGCGGTCGTTATGTGCGTGATATTACCGTCAAAGCACGCTCGAGCGATGTACTGGAGGCGGCCGAGCAGGAGATCAATGAACTTCTGCGGCAGCGTCACCGGATACGTCCGGGTCAGCCGGACGATTTTTATGTGCGGAATATCGCCCAGTTCCTCGAAGCCAGAGCGAAGTCAGAGCGGACAATGTCGTTGCTGCTTGCGGCGGTCGCAGGAATCTCCCTGCTGGTGGGAGGGATTGGAATCATGAATATTATGTTGGTCTCGGTGACGGAGCGTACCCGCGAGGTAGGTTTGAGAATGGCCGTCGGGGCTCGTGGTCGTGATATCCTGCTTCAATTTGTGACCGAGGCCGTTGTGGTGTCCTTGATCGGGGGGGTTGTTGGTGTGGTGCTGGGATTTGGGGGTTCCCTGGCCGCGGCTAGAATTGCCGGCTGGCCGGTGATTACCTCACCCCTGTCTGCAGTGATTGCCATGGGGTTTGCGGCCATGGTCGGCATATTTTTTGGTTATTATCCCGCCCTCAAAGCGTCCCGGCTCGATCCGATCGCAGCACTTCGCCACGAGTAAACTCGGTTCAGAACAAATCAATCTGGTACCGCACTTATTGCTGAGCGCCCGTCAGGCAAATTACAGACTTCGCGTTGGCTGAGTCAGAATCTATACTGAGGCTAATCTAATCTGGAGTACAGATGATGAACCAGGGAAATCCCAGTTTTGGCGCCTATACGGATTACGGCACACTGCGAGGTGCGATCGTCGGCAGTGCCGACGGTCTGACCTTGCCACCGTTCAATCCGACCCTGCACCACTACAACGAGGAAGTTCAGGCCGCACTGAAAGCCTCTGGTGATCGACCCCTTGATATCCGTAAGGCCATGCCGGAGCGCTGGGAAAAAACAGCAGAACAACTCGATAACCTCGCAGCCTTGTATGAGGCCAACGGCGTCAAGGTCTACCGGCCCAGACCCTATACAGTCGAGGAAAGGGGCTACCTTGCAGATCTGCAGCCAGGTGCGTCGCTGTTATACCCAGCTGATCCGGTGTATACCGTCGGCACACACTATATTGAAGTAAATATCCGGCGGGCCTATCGCCGAAAAGAAGTGTTTCCATTGCGTGATGTTGTGTCGCCATTGATCGAAGACGGGGCAGACACTCATCATGTCGTTATGCCCCCAGCGCAACCTTTTGCACCGTCCAGCGGTGGTCCCGGGCCCTATCTGGAAGGTGGCGATATCATCTGCTACAACAACCATTTATTTGTTGGTGAATCCGATATCGCAACAAACCGAGCCGGCACGCGCTGGCTTGATAACTACATCGGTCCATTTGGTTACCAGGTGCATCCGATGCCGATGAAAGGCGCTTTCCTTCACTTGCTGGGCATCATGGTGTTAGTTCGGGAAGGATTATTGCTGTTGCATCGTGACGATCTTGACTGCGAACTGCCTGAGGTTCTTGCAGACTGGGAAGTCATCGAACTAACTGAAGACGAAACGAAGGCGTACGCCACGGTGGGTGTGAGCCTGGATGATTCACGATACATCATGCCTTCCGGGTTGGGTCGGATAGCCGACGAACTGTCCCGGCGCGGCGTGGAACCGATAGAGATCGACTACGACCATGTCAGTTACTGGGGCGGTTGCGTGTCCTGTTCCACCCATGCTGTGTCCCGAGACCCTTGAAGATTGTCAGTGAGTAGTAGCCTGCCAGGTCAGCTGGACAGCAAACTGTCCAGGCGGATTCTTGACGCGGTAGCCGGGGGATTTGAATCCCAACTCGGCTTTACGATGGATCTTATGCGGCAGCCTTCTGTGCGGGGCCAGGAGAATGGTGCCCAGGCGCTGATGTACGCGGCGCTTGAAAGCCGGGGCTATCAGATGGATCGCTGGGCAATCGATATCGGTGAAATCGAAGCACATCCCGGGTTTTCTCCTGTCAAAGTTGATTACAGCAACGCGGTCAATGTTGTAGGCACTCATGTGCCTGTACAGAATCTCGGTCGGTCGTTGATTCTCAACGGCCATATCGACGTGGTACCGACCGGGCCGTTGGATATGTGGACACGACCTCCATTCGAACCATCGATAGAGGGTGATTGGCTGTACGGGCGGGGCGGTGCCGACATGAAAGCCGGGTTGTGCGCAAATATCTTTGCCCTTGATGCGCTGCGCAGTCTCGATTTGCAGCCTGCAGCGGATGTGTTCCTGCAGTCCGTGACCGAAGAGGAATGCACCGGTAACGGAGCCTTGTCCGCGCTGGTCCGGGGCTACCGTGCTGATGCCGCAGTTATTCCTGAGCCGGAAGAAGACATGCTGGTGCGGGCAAATGTCGGTGTTATCTGGTTTCAGGTGCACGTCCGTGGGCGCCCCGTGCATGTTCGTGAAGCAGGCCAGGGTGCGAACGCCATCGAGGCAGCTTACCGATTGATCGGTTCTCTAAAAGAGCTTGAGGCAAAATGGAATGCCCGTCGCGCAGATTTTAAGTACTTCGAAGACCTGGATCACCCCATCAATTTCAATGTTGGAAAAATCGCAGGTGGCGACTGGGCTTCCTCCGTTCCGGCCTGGTGCACGTTGGATGTTCGTGCGGCCATCTACCCGGGTGTCGACCCACGGGATGCGGCCCGTGAAATTGAAGCGTGCCTGGAACTCAGCAGCCGCGAGGACCCGTTTTTATCTGACAACCCACCGACAGTTGAATACAACGGTTTTTTCAGTCGCGGTTACGTACTGGAAGAAGGCAGTGATGCAGAGAAAGTATTGTCCCAGGCACATGCCGTGAGTTTTGGCAGTTCGTTGGAGTCGTTTGTCACACCGGGTTATTTGGACGGGCGAGTTTTTGTTTTGTACGATGATTGCCCGTGCTTGGTCTACGGACCGGTATCCAAAGACATCCACGCGTTCGACGAGCGTGTCAGCCTCGCTTCGGTACAGCGTATCACCGGCACCATCGCATTGTTTATTGCCAATTGGTGTGGGCTGGAAAAGCTAAGCTGAAATTTCAGTTGTTTTCGAAATTTTCAATCTATGTTTGATCGATGCGGCCTGTGCTATGAATGATCTTCGACTCCGTAGTGACGCGCCAGGTAATCGTCGCTGAACTTGCCTGTTTCACGATCAGCGCGCAGTTCATCGGCTGTCCTTTCAGAAGGAGGTCCATAGCCACCGGCCCCGGGTGTTTCGATCACAACGGCGGAGTCGGGTGATACCTTGACGGCGTCTGGTTTGTTGTCCAGGCGTGTGATTTTCTCCGCTGAGCGCAAAAGAAACCGTCCGGCGCCCCCTGCGCTACCGCCAAACAGCCCCCACGGCTGGTGACGAAAGCGTTCGCCGGCGCCATTAAAAATACAGTTGTCATGGCGCGGTGTGATAACCCGCCGCAGGCCCATGCCACCCCGGTATCTGCCAGCCCCGGCCGAGTCTTCAACGAGACTGTACTCATCGACCAGAAGTGGATATTCCATTTCGATGGCTTCGATCGGCAGGTTGGAGGTGTTGGTGATGTGTACCTGGACACCGTCTTTGCCGTCTTTGGTTGGCCGAGCACCCATACCTCCGCCGAGGGTTTCGAGATAAAGATACGACTGCCCCGTCCGGGGGTCGGTTCCGGAGAACACTGCCGTTGTATTGGCACCGTTCGCCGCAGCAATGACGCGTTCCGGGAAGGCGATGGACAGTGCACCGAGAACCACGTCAATGATTCTTTGGCAGGTGTTGGCGCGGGCCGCAACCGGAGCTGGAAAAGTACTGTTGACCAGTGTGCTGTGTGGTGCCAGGATCTTTACTGAATCGAGCACACCTTGATTGTTGGGCACGTCAGGATCCAGTAGCGCCTTGAGCGAGTAGCAGACCGCCGCCTGTGTTGCGTTGAGGGTCACGTTGATATTACCGGCGACCTGTGCGCAGGTGCCTTCGAAGTCAAACGTGATCTCACGCCCGTTTACCGTGATCACCAGTTCGATCGGTAAATCCAGGGCCTCAATACCATCGCCATCCATCATGTCGGTAAATCGATAGTCTCCATCGGGGATGGTTTGGATGCTGTCACCCATTCGCTCTCGGGTCCGGTCGATAATGTCGCCAAACGCAGTGCTGATTTTTTCGATGCCGTGTTCGGCAACAACTTCCTGCAGGCGGCGTTCACCCAATCGACAGGCTGAGATCTGTGCGAAGTAGTCTCCGCGCCGTTCTCTGGGGACCCGCACGTTCAGCAGCATCAGATCAAACAGATCCTGCTGCAGTTCGCCGTTGCGAAACAGGCGAACAACGGGTATTCGAAGTCCTTCTTGATAGATTTCAGACATGCCCCCAGCCATGCTGCCAGGGGCCATCCCGCCGATATCGGCATGGTGTGCGATGTTACAGACGAAACCGAATATTTCGTCGTCAATGAAAACCGGCATAGCGAGATTGACATCGGGTAGATGTGTACCGCCTGCTACATGTGGATCGTTAGCTATAAACAGATCGCCGGGATGAATATTGTCGCTAAATTTATCGAGTAGTGCGTGCATCAGTCCATGCATGGACGCGATATGAATTGGCAGAGATTCGACGGCCTGCGCCACCAGTCGACCGGAACGGTCCATGATTGCAGTGGAGTGATCATGGCGCTCCTTAATGTTGGTCGAATACGCCGACTTCATTAGCGCGGCATACGTCTCGTCTGTAATCGAACGCAGGGCATTCGATATGATCTCCAGACTGATGGCATCGAGTCGGTTCAATTGAGGTCCTCCGTCAGGGTAATAAGGAGTGTCGCGGATTCATCGACTGTGCCGATATCGCCCGGATACAGCAGGGTGGTCGCATCTAATTGGTCTATCACGGCTGGACCGGTCAGGGTGTGACCGGCTTTGAGGTCACTGCGGTTAAATACAGGGCAGGTCACGGGCTTGTCTGAACGGAAGACGATCTCACGTTTGCCAGCAGTAACCGGTGCGGTATCTGATGTGTCCAGTTCGCGGTAATTTGTAAGCGGGGAAAGTCGGCCGCTGGCAGTCAGGCGGATATTGATGATCTCGATGGGATCGTCCGGGTTGAAATAGCCATAGTTGTCTTCATGGGTACTGAAAAACCTTTGCTGAAGATGATCAACTTCCAGCGCAGGTATCTGATCTCCTGTTGTCTCCAGTGGTACCGCGAGTTCGAAATTCTGTCCTACATAGCGCATATCGAGCCGAATCCGGATAGCGCGGGTGTGATCCAGAATGCTTTCCTGTTCGAACCATTTTCGAGCCTGTAGGCTGAGTGAGTCGAGAATTTGCTCGATATGCCTGACGTTTTCCGCACTGACCTCGATCCGGCCGCTATCGACAAAGTCCTCCAGCAGATCAGACACCACCAGGCCGTGCGCGCAGATAATGCCTGGGGCTGGCGGGACCAGTATTTCCTGAATCCCCAGGTTACGCGCAACATCTCTGGCGTGAAGTGGGCCTGCTCCCCCAAACGGCATCAAACAGTATTCCCGGGGATCATGACCACGCTCTACCGATATCGTACGGATCGCCCGCACCATGTTGGCAACAACGATGTCGATCACGCCTTGAGCGGCCCTCAGAAGGCTCACGTCAAGTGACTGTGCCAGGATATCGAGTGCCGAGGTCGCTGCTGCTTTGTCGAGTTTCATCGTCCCGGCCAGAAGGCCATCTTCACTGAGTCGACCCAAAATTAGATTGGCATCAGTCACGGTCGGCTGTGTGCCGCCGAGTCCGTAACAAGCTGGGCCGGGGTCCGCCCCTGTGCTTTTCGGGCCAACTTTGAGCAAACCGTCACGGTCGATCCAGGCAACCGATCCTCCACCCGCCCCCACGGTTTCAACATCGACCATCGGCATACGAATAGGAAAGCCACCGACTTCCCGGGAAAACACAGTCGGTATGCGCGCTTGGCGGATCAGCGCGACATCGGCACTGGTCCCACCCATGTCCAGGGTAATTGCGTTTGGTCGCTGTGCCGCACCTGCGACGTATGCAGCGCCAACCACGCCAGCAGCCGGGCCAGATAAAGCGGTGCGAACCGGTAGCCGCTGAGCCCGGCCCACAGACATCAGGCCGCCACTGGACTGATTAAGTCCGAAACTGGCATTCGGAACCGTGGTCTTAAGGCCATTGTCGAGTTCGGTCATGTATTGGGCCATGACGGGCTGTAGATACGCATTGAGAACCGTCGTCGAGAAGCGTTCGAATTCTCGGAATTCAGGCTGAACTTCAGATGATGCACAGACCTCAATTTCTGGTAGCGACCGGCGCAGTTCGTCGGTAACCGCCCGTTCATGTTCGGGGTTCTGAAACGCAAACAGAAAACACACGGCACAGGACTGCGGATTGGCAGCACGGACGCAGTCGACTACTCGCTCGATTTCATTCTGGTTGAGTGGTATCAGGATCTCTCCACCATCGGTGATTCTTTCGGACACTTCGATTCGCCGTGACCTGGGGACCAGGGCGGTAGGGTAATCCTCGAAAAGGTCGAACATGTGCGGCCGGGTCTGGCGCCCGATATCGAGTAAATCGGCAAAACCAGCGGTTGTCAGCAGCATGACATCACCGCCGCGCCGTTGCAGCAGTGCATTTGTTGCAACAGTGGTGCCATGTGAGAAGTGGCGGAGTTCATTGAGATTAAGGCCGTGTTCCTGGGCTAGCACCTCGAGGCCATTCAGTACTGCTTCGGCCGGATTCCCCGGTGTCGATGGAAACTTGCCCACGTGAACCGATCCGTTTGACTCATCAACGGCAAAGAAATCTGTGAAAGTACCACCTACATCTACACCCACTGTCCACACCATACCTTAACGCTCCGGAAACCCCAGACTTTGGCTGGAAGTATAATTGCAGTCATCTGCCACGTGCGTCTTAATACGAGTGACCGACACGGATACATCGAAATTTCTGATGACTCTTCAAATGCTGAAGGGTCATCAGAATTCCGGGGTATACAGTAGCTGCACTGGGCAGCGAACCGCTGGTTGAAAGCTGACTGAAGTACATTGAAAGACCCATCCGCAAGCGCCAGTCCTTCTATTGTCTGAACGTCGCAGTCCTCGACCTGAACGGCCAGCATCAGGCAACTGCGAACGGGTAGGCCATCGACCAGAACCGTGCACGCACCACAGATTCCATGCTCACAGCCCACGTGGGTGCCAGTGGCGCCGACTTCGTAACGTAGAAAATCCGACAGCAGCAGTCGGTTCTCGGCATATCCGTGAACTACTTCACCATTGAGGTGGAAACTCATTGGATGTCGTACACCGCGGTCAATTGTGGTCATTTTGAATTCTCTGGATCTGGTCGCGACCCAGTCTGCGGATCAGCTCGCGAAAGTACTGGCCGCTTGCACCGCTTTCCTCGATACCCTAGTTGCGTGATGGCTGGTATGGGAGCGGGTTTCTCGCAGGTCGGTGGGTCTTGCCCGCAGCGAGCTGGCTACGCCCAGTTGTCGTTCTGCTGTAGCGAAGTTGCACGGCTCTAATGATCATATTAGAGTGTCTGTAATACCGCATGTTGATGCGGGTTTTCCCGAACGGGGGTCGGTAGCGCTCTGCGCTCGGGCCTGTCGACAATAATGTTTGTGTAATAACAACCCTTGCCCGGTTGGCGGGTGGGTTACCGAGGAGGATACGTAATGAAATTTCGCATTGTTGTGTTGTCAGTTGCTGCTGCTCTATTGGCATTGCCAGCCGCTGCTGCCGACAAGGTCAAGATCGGCTTTGTCACCACCCTTACGACCGGCGCGGCGGTCATCGGCAAAGACATGCAGGATGCCGTCAACCTCGCGG
>Ga0066829_10001217_pt1 | contig 9731 bp, 9 predicted proteins | sample ETNtaG_22_FD_65498 | JGI IMG/M metagenome (GOLD analysis project Ga0066829, IMG submission 65498) | Marine microbial and viral communities from oxygen minimum zone, Eastern Pacific Ocean - ETNP201306SV43 | ecosystem: Environmental > Aquatic > Marine > Oceanic | place: Pacific Ocean: Eastern...
CCTCCAAACCTGTGAAGATGCCTGATACTATTTGATGTTTTTTCTGAAAATGCTTTGCGTTGATTTCACTGATATCAATCAGCGCACTGATTGAAATATCATAATTCTTATCCGTAATCAGTTGCTCAATTGCTTCATAGTGAACCGAAGCGATTCTTCCGCAACCGGCTATAGCAAGTTTCATCTTGTTGGTTCAAGTTTTAACAAAAATAATCGGAATTGAATCCACGATTTTGGTTAACCAATCATCCGATTAATTTAATACTTTTCTGAGAAAGGACTTCTGCAGATGTGATTGGATTAGCGGGTTCCTTTGATGATCAGAGACACCACATCGTCTTTAGTAACTTCGTTTGATATACAGATATCCACCAGTTCTCCATTTTTTAGAACCGCAATTCGATCACAGAAATCGAAAACATCGTGAATATCGTGGCTAATGAGAAAGATCCCAACATCCTGTTTTTTCAACTGGTTGATCAAATCCCCCACCCTTTTGGTTTCTTCAATCCCCAACGCCGCGGTGGGTTCATCCATGATAAAAACCTTGGCTTTGTTATATATGGCACGTCCGATCGCAACCGCCTGCCTTTGCCCTCCGGAAAGAAAATCAACGGGTAATGAATAGGATGGTATTTTGATTTTTAATTCCTCGAGGACTTTCTTTGCCTCTTCTTTCATCAAACGGTTTTGCAGGAAGAAGAATCGGCTTTTTTCATTTCCCAGGAAAAAATTTGCCGCCACATCAAGATTTCCTGAAAGTGCCAGATCCTGATAAATGGTTTCTATCCCCATATTCCTGGCAGTCTTGGGACCTGAAATATCAACTGATTTGTTTTCAATCAGGATTTCACCGGAATCTTTACGCAAGGCTCCGGAAAGGATCTTGATCAGAGTCGACTTCCCGGCCCCGTTGTGCCCGACAATTCCTACTACCTCGTTTTTCTTAAGATTGATGCTGACATCCTTGAGTGCTTCAACCCCGCTAAAGCTTTTATAGATGTGATTCATCTCAACGAGGTAATGCGACTGTTCCATCCTTAAACACTCCGGGTGGATTTACTGAAACGGTCAAAGGCGACCGCGAGGATCAGGATGGAACCGATGATGATCTGTTGGACATAGGAGGAGACGTTAAGCAACACCAGCCCATTCTGCAATACCCCGAAGAGCATGGCGCCGATGATGGTGCCAAGGATGTTTCCCGTTCCGCCAAAAAGACTGGTCCCTCCAACCACCACTGCAGCAATGACGTTCAGTTCATAACCGAGTCCTGCAACTGCTTCAGAAGAATTGAGCCTGGCAGAGAGGATGAAGGAGGAAAGTCCGACAAAAAAACCTGTAATGATATAGGTGCTGGTGATGATTAAATCGATATTGATTCCAGATAATCTAGCTGCTTCCGGATTGCCTCCCACTGAATAGATGTAACGACCATAAAGCGTGTAATTCAGAATAATGTGACAAAGCACGATGAATACAAGAAAAATGATCACTGGAATCGGGACCATTCCTATTTTTCCCTGCCCAATCCATCGGTAGGCTTCATCAAAGCCGCTTATCGGGCCACCGTCTGAAACAATCAGTGCGGCGCCCCGGTAAGCTGAGAGCCCTCCCAGGGTTACGACAAAGGCCGGGACCTTGAGCTTGGTGATACACAAGCCGTTGACTGAACCTGCAACTAATCCGATCATGATTGAACCCGCCAGCGCCCAATACCAGGGATTTGCCAGTTCGGTATTCACACCAACAGAAAACCTTTCAACCAGTCCCCCTTTAGCGATCACTGCACCCACCAGCCCACATAGGGCGAGTAGAGATCCCACAGACAGATCAATCCCCCGGACGATGATCACAAAGGTCATGCCCAACGCGATCAGTCCGGTGATCGAAATTTGGCGCATGACATTGAAAATGTTCAGAGGATGAAGAAACCTCGGATGAAGCAGTGAAAAAACAAGAATCAAAAGGACCAGAAAAATCAATGGAGAAAAGAGCCCAAGATAGTAAAGGAGATTTTTTTTGTCTTGGAACATTTTAAGCGTTGAAATGAAAAAAGGGGAGTCATGGAAAACCCCCCTGATGCATCTGTTGAAACTACTTCACTTCGCCAATTCTTTCGGCGTTCTGCTTGTAGTTGTCAGATGTGATGGTGATGGGATTGAGGAAGATCACTCGGTTATAAGGCTTGGTGCTGCTTCGCAAGTCATTGACAAGCAGGTTCAAGGCCGTTTTGCTTTGTCCACCGGGAAACTGTTCAACCGTGGCCATCAGGGAACCGTCCCTGACCGCGGCTATGGCTTCGGGAAGGGCATCAAAACCAAGAATCTTGACATTCAAACCTCTGGCTTTGACAGCTTCCATGGCACCAAGGGCCATGTCATCATTGGCTGCATTAATGACGTCAGGAGGGCTGCTCAGACCGGTGAGGATGTTCTCAGTAATCGACATACCCTGATCCCTGGACCAGTTTGCAGTCTGTTCTGCAACGATTTTGTATTTGCTGTTTCCGTCGAGGATGTTGTGAAGTCCTTTATTGCGGTCTATAGCCGGGGAAGCACCGGGCTGCCCCTGAAGGTTGACGATGGTTGCTCCGTTCGGGAACCTCTCCATAATCAGCCTGGCTTGTGCCTCACCGCCTTTCACATTGTCAGCCCCCACATGGGCGTAGATATCCGGGACCCCTCCCACATAACGATCGACGGTGACCACTGGGATTCCTGCATCAATGGCCTGCTGGAGAGCGGGGGCCATTGCATTCACATCTATCGGACTGATGATAATACCGTCCACACCCTGGATGATGGCAGATTCCACATCTGCTGTTTGTTTCGGTACGCGGTTTTGCCCATCAGCAGCCATGATCTTGATTCCACCAATCCTTCTCGCCTCTTGATCAAGCTGCTTCTGCATGTGCACGAAAAAGGGAAATTCCATGCTCGGCAGGGATGTCATGATCAGAAGATCCTTGGCAGATGCTGTACTGCCGAAATGAAGCACTGCCAATAAAAATACCGAGATGATTGTGATAAAGTTTTTTACAAGATTTTTCATTTAAGTCTCCTTAGAGGTTTGAGAAAAAGTCTTTCAATTCCTTGTTGAAAGACCTAACTAAGGCTCAGTTTACGAATATGATAAGTTTTGTCAAAAAAAAAGTTGAAACCATTTACTTTTTTGTACCTTCTTTGATGTGATTCTTCCGCTTTCGGGACTTAATCCCTATCCAACCGCAATTGCTCACATTTTTTTCAATTGAGTTCTCCGGAAAATCATCGTTTCTCCACCAAGGACAACATGTATTCGGCAAGGCAGACAGGTGGCGAAATTATCTGTGCTGAGCTGGATGTTTCCCGTACAAGTGCTGCCTGGATAACCAACGATATGCGTTCCAGTCATCACTTCGAAAAATGAAGAATAAATCTTTTGAGAATCACCCCAAGATTTGGGTACCGAATTTGGAGAGTGCAGATTCTGAGAGGGTCAGGCCAAGTCCTGGGGCTTCATTGAGCGTCAGCCAGCCGTTTTCGATATGAGGAGGGTTTTCGAAGAGTTCCGCCTGAAGAGGATCCCGCTCAGGGTCGGTGAAGGATTCCACAATTCTACCTGCCGGACTGGATGCAACCAGTGGGGCATGGATGAAACAGTCATGGTGAGGTGCTACATCCACATGGTTCAGTTCACAAAGTGCTGCCATTTTCCTGCCCTCGGTGAAGCCTCCGAACATGGTGCAGTCAAACTGAAGGATCTGAATCGCTTTTTCCTCCAGCATCGAACGGCACCCGTAGCTGGTGGATTCGCTTTCACCTCCCGACAACGGAATGGAGGTCCGTTCAGCAAGTAATTTCAATTCTCGACGGTCATCCATCCAGCGAACAGGTTCTTCAAGCCAGACTGGTTTCAAAGGCTCAAGCAGACGTGCCCCATCGATCGCCGTTTTCAGATCCCAGGCCCGATTGACATCAATCATCAGATCCCTCTCCGGCCCAATGATTTCACGAACCAGTTCCATACGTTCAAGATCTTCAGCGAGGCTCAGGCCTCCAACCTTACCCTTGAATCCCTGGTGACCCTGTTCGACGAGCATCTGAATCTCGTCTTTCAGTTCAACAAGATCCTTGCCTTCACGGTAATAGGCACAGGTGACGTAGCAGGGCACTTTGTTGCGGAAGCCTCCAAAAAGCTGGTAGAGAGGCAATCCTGAAACCTTGCCGATGATGTCCCAGCACGCGATGTCTACGGCTGCTGAGATACGTATCAATGCTTCGCGGCTCCAGCCTTTTTCATGAGCCAAACGGGATGCTGTCAGATCGAATAGACTCTGGTATAGCCTTTCCGGTTCAAGGGGGTTGGAGCCCAGGATCCGTTCCGGAATTCCAGACTGAATGACATGGACGATGGGACTGATGTCCGTGTAGCTGGTTGCCAGGCCAAACCCTTCCACACCTTCGTTCGTTTTCAGTCTTACCATCAACTCATTGGCATTGGGCACAATGAAGTTGCTCACCCAGTGCGGACGTTTTTCTTGAGGACCCTTAAGAACAAAAAATTTGATGTTGGTGATGCTGGTTTTCATGGTCGAAACATGGTGTTTGTAATCTTTATGAAGAAAACTATAGGGGCCGACCAATTTTTAGAGGATTCGTGATTAGGATCTCCGGTAGCCGAACCAGTTCCTCAACTTAGACTTTATAGTTTAACATTAGATTTTGTGGTTTATTTATAAATACAATAATCTAATGATTTTTTTACATTATTGTATATGAGTTCATGGCACAATTCTTCTGTAAAGAAAATTCTGCAATGGAGCTGTTAAGTATTTTCAAATTCTAAATAAGAGGGGAATTTTGCCTAAAAAGTTGATGATTACAGGTGGTGCTGGGTTTATCGGATGTCACACTGCCAGTTATTTTGCAAAAAAAGGTCATGAAATCGTCATTATTGACAATCTTTCACGCAAAGGCAGTCTTGATAATTTAAATTGGTTGAAGAAGCAGCATCCAATAACTCATTACAAAATCAATATTCAGGATGAGAAAGCCGTCGAAGATGCCTTCAGAAAGGAAAATACTATCGGGGCTGTCATTCATCTTGCTGCTCAAGTTGCGGTGACGACTTCTGTCTCCAATCCGCGTGATGATTTTGATATCAATGCCCTAGGCACTTTAAACATGCTCCAGGCCGTAAGGCATTTTTGTCCTCAGGCTCCATTCATCAATGCATCAACCAACAAGGTCTACGGCCTTCTTCACAATGTTAAAATTTTAGAGGGCTTGAAGCGTTACGAAATCGAAAAAAAGGGAGGGATCAACGAATCCGAACCGTTGGACTTTCATTCACCCTATGGCTGTTCCAAGGGAAGTGCTGATCAATATGTTATCGATTATGCACGCATCTACGACCTTAAGACAGTATCTGTCCGCCAATCCTGTATTTATGGTGAACGCCAATTTGGTGTAGAGGATCAGGGGTGGTTAGCATGGTTTATAATCGCAACGGTTCTTGGAAGAAAAATTTCTATATATGGTGACGGCAAACAAGTTAGGGACGTTCTTTATGTACAGGATCTTGTGGAACTCTATGAAAAGTTTATTGAACAGGGAAGTAACCTTAATGGAAAAGCGTACAACGTCGGGGGAGGTTTAAAATTCTCTCTTTCACTGCTTGAGTTCATTGACATTCTAAAAGATCAGGGTCTTGAAATTTCTTACACCTTTGGAGATTGGCGTCCAGGGGATCAAAAGGTGTTTGTAAGCGATAACACCAAGGTGATAAAGGAATTGGGTTGGGAGCCCAAAACAGCACCAGTTCTAGGTATTCAGACCATTGTTTCCTGGGTCAAACAGAACAAGGATCTGTTAAAGAGCTTCATGGCTGATTAAAATATGCGGGTTGCGATTGACGGAAAACGGTATTACCTGAACAGTTCAGGACTTGGGCGCTACAGCAGAAGCCTCATTGACCAATTGATCAGTCTTGGGGATGAGGAAGATCTTGATTTAATTCTTTACCGTCCCAAAGGAGAGGTAAAATTCGAACCAAAATCTCAACCACACCTAACTGAAGTAAAAGCAGACTATCTTTTTCCCGGCCATATAGGCAATGCAATCTGGCGTTTCACCAAACTTCCTTCTTTGATCAATAATAGTGGATATGATTTGTTTCATGGCCCCAGTCATGTGTTACCAGGCAAATTAAAATGCCCAGCTGTAGTAACAATGCTGGACTTAATATTCATGCGTTATCCTCAGTATTTCAAAGCATGGGACAGGAACTATTACCGAACCAGTTTCAAAAAATCGGCACAACTAGCTGATCATATCATCAGTATTTCCGAAGCGACGAAAGCAGACCTCATCAACCTTTTCGGAATCAAAGAGGAAAAAATCAGTGTGATTTATCCTGGTTTTGATGGTGTATTCTCTATGCTTCCTAAGCAGAAATTAGATAAAATCAAAAAAAAATACAAAATTCCAAAAGACTATCTCCTTTATGTAGGAAATATTGAGCCCCGAAAGAATATTCTCAAATTAGCCCAGGCATATAATTCACTTTGGGAATGCTCTGCCATAGATCAAGATGTGCAACTTCTAATCGTTGGACAGAAAGGGTGGTACTATAAGGAGATTTTAGATGGGATTGATGCCTTACCCAGCCGTGAACAAATCAAGCTCGTTGGCCCGGTTTATGGTGAGGACCTTGCCGGGTTTTACCAACTTGCCAAAGTCATGGCATATCCTTCGATGTTTGAGGGTTTTGGTTATCCCGTACTCGAGGCAATGCGTTTGGGAACACCCGTGCTCACTTCAAATATCTCTTCCATGCCTGAGGCAGGCGGTAATGCTGCCCATTATGTTAACCCTGAAAGTTTGGATGAAATCAGATCCGGCTTGTGTGAGCTTTTGAATGATGAAACCTATCGGGAAAAACTGGTCGAAAAAGGAACTCGACATGCAGAAAGTTTTAACACCATGAGAATGACCCGAGAAACATTGGAAGTTTATAGGAAACTAACTTAAGGGGTATTCTTTTATGAATTTTAATACTTTAACTGTGATCTGCACCCCTAAAATTATTCCATGCTTAGGTTGATGGTCTTTATACTGGGGAAAAGACCTGAGCCAACCCAAGGGGCCTCGCATCAATACTTAAAGTTAGTGAGTCCCGCTTCCATTCCAAAATCAATTGCATAAGCATGACTGTAGGCCAGGTAACCTGTTGATTAAATTGCAGGAACTGAATGATTCGGATCTATGTAGGATTGATCCTGGTATTATTGTGAGATGAAATCAGGAGTTTCAGACATCGAGTTTGAATGGAGCATACTCGCTTTGTGCAGAAGAAACTCCGAAAATTTCTGAATCTGAATCATTGTGATTACTTGATTTTGACAGATCTTTATTAAAGGATAAAAAAATCTATTCCTAAAAAATCCTAACAAAAAGGCCTGATAACGATGCTGATAGTGATTTCTCCTGCAAAAAACCTGGACTTTGAAAGTCCTGCAAAAACGAAGATTACTAGTCAACCTGCGATGTTGAAGGAAGCGAAGAGTTTAGTAGATATTTGCAAAAAGTTTTCAGCTCCTGAGTTAACAGATCTCATGGGGATCAGTAATAAGTTGGCATTTTTGAATGCAGAAAGATTCCAGGAATGGAGCCCTCCATTCAATGATGAGAATTCCAAACAAGCCTTGCTGGCCTTCAATGGTGATGTCTATTCCGGCTTGAATGCCACAAGTTTCACAGAGAGTGATTTAAAGTTTGCTCAAGACCACCTACGAATTCTTTCGGGGCTTTATGGAATCCTCAGACCATTGGATTTGATGCAGGCCTATCGTTTAGAAATGGGAACAAAATTAAAGACACCCAAAGGAGATAACCTTTACAAATATTGGGGAAGTCTCATTTCTGAAAAACTGAATGAGGTTTTAAAAGAAAGTAAGGATGACATTTTGATTAACCTTGCATCAGATGAATATTTTAAATCCATTGATTTGAATGCTCTTGATGTCACCATTGTCAGGCCTATTTTTAAGGATCAAAAAAACGGTAAATACAAAGTAATCAGTTTTTTTGCAAAAAAAGCCCGGGGTATGATGGCTCGTTTTATCATTAAGAATCGATTGAATGATCCTAAGGATTTAGAAAATTTCAATGCTGAAGGCTATCAGTTTTGTAAGGAGGATTCCTTACCATTGAACCCAGTTTTCCATCGAAGAGAGATCAATTAATAACTTTGGCCTTCCTGAAATCCAATAACATCTTTCCAAGAGTGGTAGGTTGAGTTTTTGAAAGGAATACCACTCCTTCTTTATGAATCCCCTGGGATCAAATTTCGATAAAAAGCCTTATCATCTATGATTTCTCGTTTTGAAAATGATACAGCTTTGCTCATTGTAGATGCTCAGCTTGGAATAAACGTGCTCAACTATTGGGGAGGGGCCAAGGGACACCGGAACAACCCTCATGCGGAAGATCGAATTGCTGAGTTACTCAGTGCCTGGCGAAAACATCAGATGCCGGTATTTTATACGGTTCACGATTCACGTGAATCAAAATCTCCTCTCAAACTGAATTTGGAGACAGGCCAAATCTTTCCTGAACTTCTTCCCATAGATGGTGAAGTGATTGTTAGGAAGGATGTCAACAGTGGATTTATCGGAACCAACCTTGAAATTCAATTACGGCGTTCAGGAATTTCAAGACTCGTGGTTGCAGGTTTTTTTACCAACATGTGTATTGAGACCACGGTAAGGATGGCTGGGAACCTGGGATTTGATACTTACCTTGTTGATGATGCCTGTGCATGCACCAATCGCATCAGACTAGATGGAACCGATATAGATCCTGATATGGTTCATTCTATGACTCTTGCCAACCTGCATGGTGAATTCTGTACTGTTCTCAATGTGCATCAAACCATCGGTTTGCTCGAGTCGAATGCTGAAGAGTTGAAAAGAATGATGGGCAATGAATAACTCTTACAACTAGAAACAGTGCTAATTTGGAATTGTCGGGTTGTCTAACTCCATACCCAAGAATATTCTAGTTTTTTTGGGGGGATAGGATTGTATTTAGAATTCGGTTTTATATTCAACAATAGATCTTCTCAACTCTCTCCCTTGAAGAGCAGCAACAGAAATAACTTCATATCCATTCGGTCTTTCGTCCTCTTGATAGACACTCGCTAAAGAACAGTGAAGGATTTACCCTCTGATGAAGCTTTGGGTTTCTTCCATTCGCTGACTTTTTCTGCAGGAAAAACCTTCTTTGGACAACTTCACAAGTCATCCTAAAGAGCAATAAATACAAATGTCTTCAATAAATGGATTCGAAGTACTGGAAAATTCGCCTGAATTTTTCTGGCTGCTTGCGGTGCTTGCTTTTTCCATATCAAAAGCAGGGTTTGGAGGAGCTTTGGGTTCGTTCAGTGTTCCAATCCTTCTTTTTGTTCTTCCAGCAAAAATGGCCCTTGGAGTTTTACTACCTTTATTCTTGGTTACTGATATTTGGGTGGTTTATATTTGGAGACACATGCTTGATCAACGTATTTTGCTCATCATGTGTCTGTTTGGTCTTGCCGGCCAAATAGTAGGATGGGTTCTGTTCGACTATTTAACCCGAATATTTCATAAAAATGGATGATAATCGTTTAACTTATTGATATAATAAAGCTTTATCAAAAAGATTATCGGACGAATGAAAACGAGAAACATCATAACTCAGCCCATC
>Ga0066829_10001220_pt1 | contig 9719 bp, 7 predicted proteins | sample ETNtaG_22_FD_65498 | JGI IMG/M metagenome (GOLD analysis project Ga0066829, IMG submission 65498) | Marine microbial and viral communities from oxygen minimum zone, Eastern Pacific Ocean - ETNP201306SV43 | ecosystem: Environmental > Aquatic > Marine > Oceanic | place: Pacific Ocean: Eastern...
TTCGGCCCGCTCGTCCACAAGGGTCCTGACCTTCTTGCAAAGCTCCAGGGTTTCAGGGTTTTTCAATTGAGTCGGATAATCATCCCAGGCAAGATTCCCCTGGCTCAAGACCACGGCTGCGCAGAAAGGCATGGAAAACTGACCATCGACCACACTGACAGGATGGGTCTTCAGTTCTTCCGGGGCTCCAATCAGTTTGTGTCCTGTCGCTGAGACTCCGACTTCAACTGCTTGAATATCTTCTGCCGATAACTGATGGGCCTGACGGAGTGCAATCAACCCGTCTAAAGGTGCATGGGAATAACGGCATGAAGGATAGGGTTTGACGGCCAGTTCCAGGGTTTCCCACTTCTCTCCCAAGGCTTCGATGGCACGTTCCGGTTCAGGATTGGGAGAATAACCCTTGAGAAAACCCCAATTCCCTTCAAAGGCTTCCCCGGGTCCCTTGAACCCTTCTGAAGCCAGGGTCGCACATAAAAGGCCATTGGCCGCAGCCTGTCCCACATGGGAACGTTTGGTCCAGGCCCCATCAGCCAGAAACTGCATCGAGCCCGCTGCCTGGGAAAGGGCAATGCCGAAGGCACCGACAATCCCTTCTGCATCCAGCCCGAGGAGTTTACCGGCAGCAGCGGCCGCTCCGAAAACCCCGCAGGTCGCTGTGGGGTGAAAGCCCCGGTCATAATGATCCGAAGGATTCAACGCTAAGGAGAGACGAACCTGAATCTCGTAGCCCGCAACACAGGCCGCGATCAGGTCACGCCCGGATGCAGAAGTAAGCTCTGCCGCAGCCAATGCCGCAGGCAGAATCGGTGCAGAAGAATGAAGCGAAGCAGCAGCATGGGTATCATCAAAATCCAGCGAATGCGCCAGCGTCCCGTTGATTAATGCTGCTGCAGTGGGAGAATAGCCCCTATTGTCTCCAAGAACCCTGCAGGAGCCATTTTGCATTCCAAGACGTTCCACCGCACGGATCAGGCTTGGAGTCGATTCGGCGTCGTGACGGGCACGTACCATGATGCCGGTCAGGTCGAAAATCAGCAATGATGCCCGTTCCATTACTTCTTTAGGCAATTTCTCGTGATTCAAACCGGCAGCAAAGTCCGCCAGCCTTTGGGTTATTCCAGTCATGTTCAAAAAATTGTGAGTTTATAAATGTTTTTTCTTAGAAAGTTACCACGGTTTGTACTGATTCCTGATGAAAGATCAAAGATAAAATCATTCTGAAACGTTCATGATTTTTCTTGAAAGGTCTTTTTTTATGATTCCACTTCAGAACTAAAGGAGGATTCCTGTTGCAGAAAATTCCATTCTTGCCTGATTTCGAAATCAGGCAAACAGCATGTCGCGAAGAAGCTTTGAAAAAAAACTATACCTGCCTGGTATGATTTTAGGCGGGAAGAAATGAATGAAAACTAAAGGCTCAAGCACAACAGTGATTGAACAAATTCAAGGAGTTCTCAACGTAACGATCCAAGGAACAGGACAAAGTTCTATTTTGAAACAGCACGGCTTTGGATCACCGGCAATGGATTTTTTTAGATCAAAATACAAAACTCCAAACTTTTTTCAATTCAGGAAGTTTGATCCAAAACAACCATAGATTCAGGAAAAAACATCAAGAAGGGTAGTCGAAATTCAATTTCAAGGAAGTGACAAAACCTGGTGGGGATTCGTAATGAAAATCGAAAGGCAATCAGCAAGGGATATATAAAACTTGTTTTCAGTGCCCTCCTTGATTTTTTGACAAAAAGAAGGAATCCATTGATGAAGAAAGCTATTTAAAAAAGTATTTTGTTTTTCAATATACTTCCTTGCCAATTCTATATCCTTTTTTTCCAAGGCGGCCAATTCCTGATAAATCAGAAAACTCATGAATTCCATTTCTACCACGATATGGTCCGGAAGGTCTTTAAAATCACTGCTTTTGCCCAGCCCTTCTTGTTCATAGGTTTTGATCACTTCCATGGTAGAAAATCCCATAACCTGTCTGCCTTCGTCTAGATAAACGGATCCATAGGGAGGCGCAAGAAGGGTGTTAGGACCTTTGAAGAGTTTTGCATAATCTATTTGCAGTTCTTCATCCGTGTATTCCCGGATACTTTTTTCTATCCTGACTGCGTCTTGGACTGCTTCAGGACAGACAATTTTAAGACCTTCTGAAAGATTTTCAAAAAGGTTGGCCTCTTCAAAAAGAACTGTTTCAGGAAAGTAAAATAACCCTGCCAGAAATCGAAAACAATTCTCTCTCTTGTTTTCGTGTACAATCAATTCATCATTCATGTTCATCAGAATAATGGGATGTGATCTTTGAATCGATCACATCCCCGTGAAGCTTAAATTTAAGCGAGTTTAGCCTGAGGCTGGAAGTCTCTAATGTAAAAGACATTCGGTGAGGTTCCTTTTTCCCCTTCTTTCAGAAATTCACCTTTGGCGTTTTTAAGACGCTTTGGCGTATATTTCTTCAGAAGTTTGCTGACTTCACTGTTCGGGTCGTTTCGGTCCCCAAAAACCCGAGCGTTAGCAGGACAGGAAACCACACAATAGGGATCCTTTCCTTCCCTGACTCGATGAATACAAAAATTACATTTTTCGACCCAGCCTTCTGATCGGACAGCCTTTGACTGTCCCCGCCCCCTTGACTTCTGTCCTGCTTCAGGCTTCTTTCGGTCTCGAAACGCATAATCATTTTTATGAGGAGGAAGCGACTTAGTATTCTCAACAATTTCGGCCGGGGAAGAAGTCCCGTTTTGAATCAGTTGAGTCGTGTCATGATGGAAGGGATAGAGTTCAGCACCCGGTTCATTGAAACTGATCACACTGAATTGATCTCCGGACTGATTCACATCCGCTGAACTGTAGGGGCATGAATTTTCAGGCTCAAAACATTTTCTACATTGAACACAGTAACGATAATTATACATCGTTATGCCTTCTTCTGTTTTATAAAGTGCCTTCGGTTCCGGACAACCTTTGAGACAGGCAGGTTCGTCACAGTGATTACAGAGTACAGGAATTGCGGCATATTTCACGTCAGGGAACTTCCCCGATTTATTGATCGCAAAATCAGCCCAGTTGAAGGTATGGCCGTTCTTCCTGCCTTGTGTGTTATGTTCGGTTTTGCATGCGATTGCACATGCGCCGCACCCAGAACACTTCTGCAGGTCGATGACCATTGCATATCTTACTTTAGCCATTTCTCTTTCTCCTCTACATTAGATTTTTTCTATTTTGACGCCAGTGAATCCGCCGTTTCTTACCGTACTTCCACTGAGCCGATCATACTCGTCGGGCATCAGCAAATTGTTGCTGCCACCTCTCGGGATAGCACTATGATAATCTTGAGCAGCAATTCTTCCGTAGGCCCAGTGCCCCTGTCCAAAGCATTTTGCCACGGTACCAGGACGCACACCTTCCCAAAGGTGTGCATTGACTGAGATGCTCGCGACCGTCGAAGTCACTTTAATCGGATCACCATCCTTAATGCCCAATTTTGCGGCATCATCAGGATTGATCTGCAGGACATCGTCCCAGCTCTTGTCCCCTACATCGATTTTCTTGAACTCATAATACCAACTCAGATTTTGACTTCTTCCTTCTCGATTGAGCTTCGATTTGAAGTCAATGAAGTCAAACGGATATTCTTTCTGGCTTCCATGTCGAAATGCCGTCTCGTAGTGAGGAACAAAAGCCAGTTCACCTCGTGCCTCATAATTGGCTGTTTCAAGAATATCGTCCACACTGGTTTGATGTTTTTTAGCATGGGATTCAAGGGCTTTTTTGAGGGTTTCCGAGTAGAATTCAAATTTCTTGGAAACCGTCTTAAACTTCCCCCCCCATCGCTTTTTATACTTATAGGGAGACGAATTCCACATTCCACGTTCTTTGAATTCCTGCCAACCGCTGATCTTATCGCCACCGACATCTTTTTTACCATCCCAGAGGGGCGCCGTCTGGTTTTTCAGATTAAATTCTGTAAACTCCAGGCCGTTGGTTGGCATTTTCCCGGTTTCAGGATCTTTGAATTCCTTCTGGAAATAATCCATGAGGTTCGAAAATCCCCTCTCTTTGAGTTTTTCTGCAATCATCCATGGAATTTCTGTCTCATCCATTTTCAAATCCCACATGGGTTTGACGACAGGCAGAATCAGCGTTGCGGTTGCAAATCGATTCGCTTTAGTTTTAACGAAACCGAGCTTTTCGTACTGGGTGATTGCCGAGGGCAGAACAATATCGGCATACTGAGTCATCTCAGATGCATTGGTGGTAATGTGGGCAAAGAACGGAATTTTCTCCATTGCTTTTTCCCAACGTTCTGCACCGGTGCATGAGAAGGTGAAGTTATTCATGTAGCCAATGGCGACTTTGATCTGATAGGGATCTTCTGTTAACAAGGCATTAGCAGCATTATTGGTCACTACCCCCCCGCCGGATTTCCCTTTTTTCAGCGCAGGAAATTCCTTGTAACCTCTCTGGTCGATTTTCTGCATCTTGGAGTGTTTTTTTGCCAGTTCATCCTGATACTTGCTGAATTTAGGAATACCTTTCACTGGTATTTTGGCGGTTGCTAAAACACCTCCTTCATGGTCAATGCTGCCGAGAAGCCCACTGAGTGCATGAATTCCCATGGCACTGTAACTCCCCCTCACATGCATTGCGGCGCCCGGACCGAGCCAAACCACAACACGTGGCGCTGCTTTTCCCATGCCTCTGGCGACACGAAGAATTTGCTCTTCGGGGAGAAGAGTGATCTTTGCCGCCCATGCAGGAGACTTGTCCTTCAGTTCAATATTCCACCACTTCACAAGCCCATGGGATTCCTTTTCTGCAAAGGTGGATTCATCAACGTTCTTTCCTGCCTGGAAAAGGTTTTTCCCATCCTTGAAATCTCCGACAAACTCTTTGTTCCAAAGCCCTTCCGTGAGGAGCACATGGGCAATAGCGCTGGCAAGAGCCCCATCTTCTCCGGGTTTGATCGGCAGCCATTCATGGGCTTTGACAGCAGAAGAGTGGAGTTTGGGATCAACAACCGCGATCGTGCCGTGATCAAGCATCTCACCAAATCGTTTAATCGTTGCCGGAATCATCCGATTGCTACTAAGCGGGTCGCATCCCCAGATCAAGGCATATTTTGTATTAGACAGATCATAATCTCGATAACCCCAATTCCCGGCAGTAAAAAAAGAACCGAATTTTTCCGCTTCCGCACAGATGGCGCTGTGAGAGATACCGTTCGGAGATCCAAAGACTTTGGGGAGGGCAGCATAGATTGTATCTCTCATGTAAGAATACCTTCCACGCATGAGCATGAATTTTTCTGGTTCCCCATTTTTCCTCAGATCCATCATTTTATCAGCGATGGTATTGAGTGCTTCATCCCAGGTAATCGGGACAAATTTGGGATCCACGCCCTTGCTTTTCAGCGGATTGGTTCTCTTCATTGGGACCTTGACCCGGTCAGGGTCATACAGTTGTTGTAAGGACAAATGCCCTTTAGCACAAAGGAATCCATCATTCTGTTTGGAATACCGATTCCCTTTAACCTTGACGGCTCTTCCATTTTGCACAAAAACTTCGGCAGGACACCATGTAGTGCAGCCTTGACAGGAAGTTGGCAACCAATTCCCATTTTCAGAAGCAGTGGATGTTTCTGCCAGTGCAAGGGAATTGAATATCGGCCCATTGACAGCAATCGCGGCACCCGATATTCCCGCACCTCTTAAAAAATTTCTTCTTTTGATGATCATTGCATACTCCTTTCACGATCTTTCATTGCTCAACCTTTTGACTGCCATTCAGCAGCACGTTTGTTCTATGCCCTTGATGCTAAGTGTTAAAAAAAAAAATCCTATGTTCAATCTGCTTTAACCATATCCATCACATCCTCAAAATGGATGATGGCGACATCCAAGAGGGATACAGAAAATTTCTTATTATGAACACCTCCACCAGAGTCCACGATTCTAAGGTTCTCCTGTCCGTTTTGGAATAAAGCCATTGCCTGCTGAAAGGTAGCTTCCGACAATTTACCCTTGGCAGCCTCTAATGCCTCTAGTGCTTCTTGTTCCATGTCCCTGGCTTCCATAAAAAAATCGGCGACATCGCCTTTCCACTGCTCTATCAGGCCCCTTTCTTTTTCGGAATGACAACTGACGCAGGTTTCCGCGGTTGCCTCCTTGATCGCTCTTCCTTTTTCATCATGAGATTCTTTGTTGTGACATCCCGTACAATTCACGTTGATCTCATAATGTTTAATCGGATAAGGCTTCTCCATGCCATAACCTCCTATGCCAGCCAGCAATTGTCTTTGATGGAAGTGTGGTTCAGCATGACACTCCCTACAATCTGTTAACGCTGCATCGATGTGATCATAATCCTTGCTCTCCAACTGGTGTTGAATGGTTTCATGACAGTTAAAACAGTCCGCGGTTTGTGCGGCTACATGTTCTTGATGCACAATTAATTGATTATTCCAATCCTTCATGATCGATTGACTCTTTTCATGACAGTTGAGGCACTTTCCCTGATTTACAATCCCATTTCCCTGGACGTGCTGAAGGTGGCAACTGGCGCATGGCACATTATTCTCTTCCAGCGTTTTATGTGTGACTGTACTATCTGCAGCTGATTCTGCCGAAATTCCGGTTTTGGTTAATTGGATAATCGGATCTTTAGGGATCTCATGACAGGCAGAACATTTTGCCCGTCCTTCTGCAAAGGTTGTGTTTTTAAAGTGACAGAGAAAGCAACTCTTTTTGGAGACCTCAAAATGCTTCATTTCGGTTTGATGGAGGTGACATGTGGAACAGTGGAGTTGCTGTCCATTGACCCATTTTTTCTTATCAAAATGTAGTTCATGGGTGAAGGAAACAACTGCTTCTGTTTGGTTTGACCTTTGGTACTTTTTAAAATTGAGTTTTTTAACCCAATACTCTCCTTTTTCACCTTTGCCTGTGGTGGGGTGGCAATTAGAGGTTGTGCAACTTCGATCGTCGATCCTCGGCTTTGTTCTTACAACGGATTCCTCCATCCCCAGCACGGTTATTTGCCGAGATAGAACGGCAAGCTGGGTTTTGATGAATTCTGAATCAGTCTGTTTTTTTTCTCCTGCTGGTTTTTCATCATTGGGAATCTTTTCATGCTCCGGGATCCTGACGGTCATCTGTTCGGGGGGGTAATGGCATTCTTCACAGGAAACCGCCATTTCTTCGTGTTTGTCCTTCTTCCAGGACTGGTATGCCTTTTTTATGATTTTAGGATAGGTCAAGACATGGCAGTAACCGCAAAAGAACTGGGGATTTCTGGTCAGTGTCTGATTAACAGGGGGTGTTTGGGCAGAGAGCAAAGGCGTAATCAAATTAATCGTTATCATCATGACTGTTGAATATGCTGTGAATTTCTTCATCAACCCTCTCTCCTCAAGTTAAATAATAATGGAATTTTCACCTAATTCATGGAAGTTCCTCCTCAATCGGCAAGAATTGAACACCGAGAGTATATGTAAAGAAAAGTAAGCCAAAAATTCCTGCTATGACAAATATCTCCATTAATACGGGGAAGAATGAGGGGACCAGAACGAGAGCATCCTTACCCATGGGACTAAACATGGGATAAATTTCACCGACGACCAAAAAATCAAACCGCATCACAAAGACTCCGACGAGAACCATAATCGATGCGGTCAGCAAGCCGCTGATGTTCTTTTTGTTTGCTGAATACAGCAAAAAAATAATTGGAAGCACAGACCCTATGGTAATTTCAAATAGCCAGAAAGATTGGCTGAAGGGTCCATTCAACAACAACATGACGGATTGGGAACTAGCCGGATTCAAAAGCCCACTCCCTACATGATAAGCTATAAAGAGAAGCCCTATGCTTAGCAGCAGGGCACAAATTTTCCCCATTTCAAACAAGAGTTTTTTTAGTTTCTCAGGAATCTCTTTCCCTTTTACCTGATAGGTTATGATGGTTGCGCTTATCAGCCATGCATAGCCACAGAAAGCTGCTGAAAAGAGGAAGTAAACAGGATAGTAGGGTCCATACCAGAACGCTCTTGCTTCTGTATGTCCGAATACTGCGCCTAGGGTGCTCAGAGCAGAGAGACCGAAGAATAGTGCAAAAATTCCAGCGAACCTGGCCCATTTATGATCGTTCTTTTGTGATTCCTGAGATTCATCCGTTTTTTTGACCACCATCAAGCAGTAGATTTTACGTTTTAGGCCCATAGAGCCATTGGCTTTATTTGCGAGTCCGACTCTAGCGAGAAACCAGTACTCAACTGCAATAAACAGAACATAAAAGGAGTATAATGCCCCCATCCACCAGATCGCTGAGCGGAAATTTGGAGTAATTATGTTATAAACTAATGCTCTTTCAGGATGCCCCAGGTGAATTGCTATGGAAAACATCCCGAATAGGATGGTGATGAAAGCAAGGAATACACAGCGTTTGCTGATAAGTTCGTATCTCTTCATACCGAACACATGCCCAAGGGAGGAGACGATGCATAAACCAGAGCCGGAAACAACAAGAAAGACATAATTTGACACCATCAGGGCCCAAGGAATTCTAATGGAAAATTCCAGGATTTCCTGGCTTGTAAGCAAGGACATGAAATGAGCGTATCCCCCGAGAACCATAAGTGCGATGAGTGAACTGATCCAAATATAGTATGCGGGTGATTTTGTATTTCCTGTCAGAATCGCGTTGCCCATCATTCCTTTTTTTCCTCTTCCTCTTCCTCTTTTTGCTCTTCTTCTGTGCGAGAGTACATATACATCAGACCTGTTAGCAGTGAGGCACCCATGAATCCGAATGAAGTAATTCGCAACTTATCAAGGTCACTGCTGATCACCTTTTTGGGGGCAACAACCAGTCCGAGAGCTTCGGGAGTTGTCGGCAGCACAGTCAGAAAATCGGTACCGCCCGCCTCATGTTCACCGAGCAAATAACCTCCCACTTCTTCGGTCCGTTTTTTGGCTTTCGCTAAAATTTCCTGTTTAATACCAAAATCCAATGCCCCCACAGGGCAGGCGGAGACACATGCAGGTTTCACCCTTGGGATGCGGTCGTGACACATGGTGCATTTTGCTGCTACTCTCTTTTCGAAATCAAATCTAGGTACCTTATAGGGACACGCTTGATAACAATACCTGCAACCGATGCATTTATTTTCATTGACGATCACAGGACCTTCGGGAAGTTTGCTAATCGCCTTGACAGGGCAAGCTCCGGCACATGCGGGCTTGATACAATGCTGACATCCCCAGTGCAGATAATGGAGGTCTTCCCTGTTTCTTTTGTCCCTTGTGAGATTAACAACCACCCAAGTTTGGCCTGAAAGGTCAGTTTCCCGGTCTGTAAGTTCCTCTTCTCTGTCAATTTTTAGCTTGTTCCAACGTTTGCACGCAGACACGCATCGCTTGCATCCAATACACTTTGTGGTGTCGTGAAATTTTCCGTATTTTACAAAAGAGGCGTCTACCGAAGCTGAGTTTCCCAGGGACAGACCAACTGATGCTGCAGGAACAAATTTAAGAAACTGTCTTCTTGTTGTCGTGTTCCGACGACCCATTATTTTGAAACCCTTCTGCGATGAACCGCATAGGGTTTGGGCATATCAGCCTTTTTTGCTGCATCCAGAAATTCGACAAGACCTTCTATGAGGTCATCTTTGTGGTGATGACAACCACTGCAGGAATTTGGCTGTTCCTCGAGCCCAC
>Ga0066829_10001223_pt1 | contig 9710 bp, 12 predicted proteins | sample ETNtaG_22_FD_65498 | JGI IMG/M metagenome (GOLD analysis project Ga0066829, IMG submission 65498) | Marine microbial and viral communities from oxygen minimum zone, Eastern Pacific Ocean - ETNP201306SV43 | ecosystem: Environmental > Aquatic > Marine > Oceanic | place: Pacific Ocean: Eastern...
GAAGAGGGAAAACTATTCTGTAAAACGGTCTTTACCATCCTTAAATGATCGTCACCCTCTCCAACGGGATCGCCAACAACAGGGTTAGTGGCAACTAACTGTGTTACCCAACTGGCTGTTTCAACGCCCATTATGCACTCGCCGCCGTTAGTGTTACCGTAACTATGAGGGTGTCACCAGAGATAACCGCCCTAGAGGAAGCAAAATCTACAACCCCATAAAGTGTACCTGACGAGGAACTCTTACTATCGGAGGATACCAAGAAAGCCCCCGCAATCGTGGATGTCCCGTTTATAGAGAAGTTAGCCTTACTAGCGGTGTTGTCAATACTTCCAGAAGAGGCGGTTCCAAGAGTCAGCGTCTGTCGATAACTATCAGAGTAAGTAACGTCCTCTGACCATCCAGAGTGGGATGACATCGTATCACCTGCTGCCGCTGAACCGGCACCTTTCAAGGCAACGTACCACCCGGTAATCTGAGTACCGCCATCTAGCACAATACTCAGCACATGATTCAATCCTTCCGTAGTTACGAGGTTTCTATTGGACTCGCGCCACTTTTCTTGGCCGTCAGAATCGTAGCAAACAACGTCCCATATATTCTTCAGGCCGATATTATAGTCATTATCGTATTTCATTTTTAGACCTCCATCGGCCTTTAGTGTCGGTTGTATATTCAATCGGGGTATTCTACCTTTGTCCATGTTGTTGACGGGTCTGATGCACTAGACCACGTTGTTGAAGGGTCTGATACAGCACCCCAGGTTGTTGAGGGATCGTCTACTTCATTCCATAGAAAAGCACTACTTAACGAATACCCTTCAGTGATTGCGTAAGTTGCGGATACTACCGCGCTCAACGCTCCAGTTGGAGAGTAATCCTGCTCTAGGGCAAACGTTATGGATGGGACCATAGTAAGCGTCCCTACATTTGTATTCCCTAGCGAAGCCCCAAACGTTGCCGAGGGGTTTAGTGAGATTGCCCCAAAGTCTGTGAAGCCTGAATTAACTGCATAGGTTGCAGCACCTACCGCATCTAATGCCCCCGCTTTAGTATCGTCTGCCGTTATTGCAAAGGTAGCAGATGATGCTAGATTTGCAGTTGCGCCGTTAGTATAACCAGTATCAACGGCAAATGAAGACGAGTTAGCCTTAGCGGGGCTGTTCCAGTTTATCCCTATAGTAGACCATGTTATAGGAGATATAGCGTTTGACCAAGGTATGGGGGCTGTCAATAGTAACCACCAGTATTCATCACTCTAAGGGCGGAGCCTGAGTGGCGATCCTTGTTGTCTTGTTCCTGTAGGTTGGCAACGGCTTTCTCAAAGCCCAGCGCCCACAGAGAAACCCTCTCATCATTCATTATAAACGGCTCTGCCTCTAACAACGCCCCATAAAGATAGATGTCGGGGTTGTCAGTCAGCATCTGCTCAGTCAGGTTGGTACTAGAGAGTGCTGTTATCTTCTTATAGAAGAGCATCTCCATGGTTTGTACAGAAGCAGGAATTGGCCCCAGTTGAATTTCATTGGCTAGAATAGTATAAAACTGTGGAGTTCCCCCTGTACTACCACCCCATAACCTATCGAATATTTCGGGAGAAACATACGATAACGTTGTTATCGGGGAAGTGTTGAGTTGGAAATTCCGCATCTGTAGATAACCAGTGGGCAGCGCATAGTTTCTCTGCGCCCCCACAGTAGATGCCGTATACTTGAATTCCATCATCCGCAACCGTAGAACCCTGTTCATACGGGCTTCAGCCAGAGCAATGAACTCTGGTATCCTGTCCGTCAGATCATCCCTGTCTAACCAGTTTGCTACAGCGGTTTTTAATTCCGTGTAGGTACTAATAGCCATTATCTAGTCAGTTCAGTAATGTAAACAGTTGCTGTGCCTGTCCCAGTAATTGCCGCGCACTTATCTGAACCATTTACTCGGAACAAATATGGGGTGTTCGCTGCAATGTACGTCGAAGTTGTTGCAGCAGTGGGGGAAGCACCAAAAGCAACAAAACAGGCGGCAGTTGCGGTCACCATAATTATTTGTACTTGTGCATTAAATGCAGATGTTTGGGTGGCACCACTAGAAGTAGTCGCGCTTAATGTGTGGGATGTAACTTGAGGTCTAAAAATGTTACTTAGGTCAATCATATCTTTTACCTTATAGGTTAGTTGGGGCTACTTTGAAATACTTATAATCAGGGTCATTAAGGTAAGCAGCCAAAAGTTTAGTATCCTTCTCTATTGCCCCATTAGTATCTTTCTTCCACTTCTCCCATACGGTAATGGGGATAGATGCAGTATGGTGCCATTCCCCTCTCTTACCAAGAGAGAGTTTGTCGCCATAAGAGTTGTACTTCTCCTTGTTCTCTTCAAGAACAGGGGTGACATCCTGAGTGGTTTTGAAATTAAACGAATCATCAGTTTCGTCAAACTGAATGTCAGTGCGACGAACCCCGTCGCTGTCAATAAAGCGTTTAGACATACCCAATGTTCCCCACTTTTGGCGCACCATCTGCTGGATCGTGGTCTATGTATGCCTTCCTTAACCACCCCGCAGCATTTGTAGGGTCTTTCGACTTCTCTTTTTTCAAAGGCGCTTTCTTGCCCTTTATCATCTTGTTTGCGATGGATTCAATTTCCTTGTCGTGCATTTCTCTCTCCAGATACCCGTACCGGTTAGGATACGATGGGTATATTGTTCCAAGTGGAATCCCTTCGCCATGAAACCTTACAAGGGGAGATTCCGGTGGTATGTAGACATCTATGCCCTTTCCTCGGGCAAACCCGATAAGATACTCCATGTTAGGGCGCTGATACGCAAACTCAGAAAGATAAGATGGAATATCTGTTTCCAGATCAACCATATCCACCCCCCAAATACCGATCTTTTCCGCACCTTCAGCCATCGCTAGAGCCATGATGTACGAGATGGACGAATTAAAATAGTCCACGCCGAGATAATCGCTTACACGCTTAACCGGGTACTCCAGTGCGTTGGGGATTTCCGAGTACGCTTTTTGCATATACAACAGACTATCCAGGCTCTTTAGTCTGTCTTCATACCCTGGAGGTCTTCTCGCGTCGTGATGCCTCAACAACTCTAAAGGGTGTATTTCAAACAACCTGTCCAGATAGGGCCACATATCCTCGTCCCAAGGCAACCCCCATGTCTCCCAATCAGGGTCTTCAAATGGGGCTTGATCGTGAGTAGAGGGGGCTAACCCTACAATCGCAACTTGCATAAGTTGGGGGCGAGTTTCCCCGCCCCCTTCCTTATTAACTTACTGACGCAAGAATACCGCTTGCTTTTTCGTTTTTAGAGACAAGACCATACTCACCAAGCAGCATCTGCTTTGTGGAATCACCTGTCTTCGCCAGGGTCTGGGTCTGGAATGGCCTGAGCCATGCAACCCCCCAGTAGTCCATGTCTAAAAAGAAAACGTTAGCAGCAACCGAACCCGGTCCATCTTTGGACAAGTTCCTATCTGGGACAATCTTGAAAGACCCAAAATCGGAAACATAGATGTCCACAGCCGCAATGGCTGTAGCGCCGCCCTTACCAGAGACTTGGTTCCGAGGCGGAATACCAAACGCTGTCGAACCAGAACCTGCTGAAGCCAGTCCTGAGATCGTCTGCTTTACGGCAGACGGGACTAGCATTATGTCTGGCTCACCACCCGCATCATAGCATTCCTTAATGGTTGCTTTGATGTTGGCTTCACTACAGGCAGCGGTCGATGTATTGTTGGTCAAAGCCGTTGTACCTAGACTACCAGCAGCAGCCGACCCACCGGAACCACCTGCCACATGGGCAGTATTGATCCATGCGGGGACACCCGCAGTTTGTCTACCAGTTGTAGAATCACCGGCGGCTTTTACGATATTCTGAGTGAGCATGACTTCCATGTCTCTCTTCATACGCTTGCCGAGTTTAGCCAACTGATAGGCTTGATGTTTGCCGTGACCTGCATAATCGACTGCATCGTCGGTTCCTGAGGTTTGAGCAATGTATCTACTTATCTGGGTGTAATTATCGAGTCGCGTTGGGAGACTCCTTGCCGTAGCATCAGGTGAGTCATCGCCTTCTATTTGACGATTAGCAGCACCTGCTGTTATCGAATCTACTTGCCACTCAAATTTTGTGTTATCAGCACTCATTTTGGCGCAACCAGACAGGAAAGGTGTATCCATTGGAGCGATATTATAAATCACATCAGACAAGTCTTCGCGTATCGCCACTGAACTATAAGTCAGTGACGTATTTGCAGCAATTGCCATTTTATTTTTCTCCTATTAGGAATTAAACATATCTTCTAACAAACTGGCTGCGTCATCGACGTGGCCTGTCTGTTGGAGACGCTTCATCTGTGCAGTACGTTTTGATTTTTTATCTTCACCTTTCTTTTTGCCTGTACCAGAAGAAACCATTTTAGGCTTTCTTTTAGTTTTCTTTGCCTTAGTAGACTGTTGGGCTTTCTGCATTTCTTGAAATGCTTTAGCCTGCATTAAGATAAGTAAAGAACGATGGTCAACAAGTTGTTTTAACTCTAGTTCGGTAAAGCCTTGTGACAACCCAAACTCAGTTAAGTCTTGGCCTACCTTTTGCCTGAATTCAGGATTTCTCCATTCAGGTATAATGGCTTCCAACTTCTCTCGCTCTTGGATTGCTACTTGCCCTAAAGCCTGCCGTTGCTCATGTTGCGCTTGTTCTTGCGCTTGCTCAATACGGCGTTGCTCCTGTGCCATAGAAGATTCAAGGTCAGATTTCTCCGCTTTTAGGGTTAGATACTCTTCCCTATCTTCTAATTTGAGTCGATCCCAATCTGTATTGTGATCTAATTCTTGCAACCTGCCGTATTGCTGCTGTACAGCGGCTGATGCGGCATCAATGTACTGCTGTCGGAATTGCTGAGTCTGATATACTTCATGCTGGGCCTGTTGCATTACGGCTTCAGCCTGCTTGCGTTGTTCTGCAATTTCCTGAGTTTTCCTTGTATAGTCAGACTGTCGGGAATACCCTTTAACGAGTTCGTCAAGGCTTACCTCAACATCTTCTCCGTCAACTCTGACGGTATAGATATCAGGTTCCTCTTCTTCCTCGTCTTCGTCTGGCTCTTCTTCGGATTCTTCTTCAGATTTGTCTTCTGACTCATCTTCTTCTTCTTCCTCAGAAACCTCTTCAGATGATTCGTCTTGAGTTTCCTCAGTAGACTCCTCAACTTCTTCAGGTGCGGCTTCCTCTGTTTCTGGAGTTTCCTTTTCAGGTTCCAGTAAACCAAGTATCGCCTCTTGCGCTTCTAACATACTACCCTCAAGCGCGGGGGTCGGCTGGGTAGCCGAATGCGGGGCTTGTTGCGTATCCGCCATTTTAAATTCTCCTTATATGTGATATTCTTGAATCTTCTTCGCCATCTCTCCAGTTTCAACAATACTGGTTAGATGAAGGCGTATCCGCTCCAAGAGTCTGAGGGAAAGCCAGCATTGTTCTCTGGCTTCAATATCATCAACACCTGTATGAGTCCAAGTGTCTGTTAAATCTTTCTCTAAAGTATCTAGCGCTTCTACGAATAATTCGTCTTGGAGGAGGTTTCTTGCCCTTCTCTCCCGTAAGTCATCGCTCATGTTGCTCCTATTGCTACAGCACGTTTCTGTTCGCGTTCAAGTTCCAGTTCAGCGACTTTAAGTTGTGCGTCAACCGCATCTTTCTTCGCCTCTTGTTGAATCTTCTGCATCTTGACCTGTACATCAGCAGCCTTTATCTCAAGTTCTTTCTGCTTTAACTGAACTTCCATTTGAGCAAGTTGCTCTTCTGGGCCAGGCTGTTGAGGTTGTGGAGGTGCAGGTTGAGTTAAATAGTCATTAACGTTTTGATAACCCATTGCTTTTACTAAAGCGGCTCCAAGGTTATACATATTCTGTTCGGTGACTATTGAAAGACCACCTTTCATAGCCTCTCCCGCGAATGAAAGCATGCGAGACAGATGCATCATCTGTTGGTCCTTTGAACCATTGCCCAAAGCAACAGACACAGTGCAGTCCATCTTGTCATTCCACATATCGGGACGTACAGGAACCCATTCGTTCCTTAGCATTACAACTCGTTCTTTGTCTTGGTTCTTTAATAGAAGTTCATAAATACAACGCATTAACTCTTTAACGCCTGTCTCTGCAAACTGTCTAGCGATCAATTCAACTCTTGACTGAGCGTTTGTCATAACAGCGTTAACAGCAGTAGCGGTTGTATGGGATGTCAAAGCATCCGCATTTATTCCTTGTGTGTTCTTATTCACCCCCGTTCTTGATTCTCTTACCTCATCAAGATAACCAAGCATCTGAAATGAATATGGCTCTAACGGTGGAGTAGCCAACGGCATAATAGCGTTGGGGGATTTAACTCTAACTACACCGCCCGGTCTTTGCGTTAGCAAATCATCTAAGTTCGCCTGACCTTCAAGAACTGCGTACCTACCAAAGTTCTGGTTATAGGCGTTGTCCATGAGATTTCGCATCAACGTACTCTTGATGAGTTGCAGGTCCATTACAAGGTCAGCAACTGACAAGCCAAAGAACTTATGCGGAATCTTTAGTGGGGTTATAGAGACAAAGGGAACCTTGTCAACTTCCTCATTAGAAAATACATAATCACCAACGCTGCAAACCTTTCTTAATTCAGCAATGCCGTCATCATCGTAGTCTGTTCTTAGGAATGATTCGTGTAGCCAATATTCTCTTAGGGCTTCCTCATGTTCGGACCCCATATTGTATCCAATATCTGAAGAGTTATCAAAACTAAATCGGGCAATACGTTCTGAGTTAAACATCTCCTCATTGTATCCACCACCCAAATCTTCTGGCCCAAAATCCTCATCAGGGTACATGAGTTTCAATTCTGAAAGATTCTTTTTAACCCGATGACATACGAACCTAGCCTCTTGTATTCCCTTGGACTCTCTTGAAATTAAGAATTCATCAGGCGGTACATTCTCTATCCTTATCCTTCCATTGGCATTAGATCGTTTAATAACAACGTTATGATATGTTGTGTCTTCATAAACCTCTTCCTCTTCAACAACTTCAACACCTTTATTGGATATAAGGAGTTCGTACTCCATGTCCGTAAGGTTATGATATTCCTCTCTTTGTTCCTCTTCGTACTCATCCCACCATACTTTTACGATACCATTCTTCTGTAGGAGGGCGTCATGGAACCAGGAATAGAGGATTTCCCAGCCGGGATTATCTTTAGTAAAGACGTAGTTAACATAGTCAGTAGCCTGCGCTGCCGCAGCAACGTCTTCCGGGCCATGAGGGGAGAACTTTACCATCTCATCACCAGAAGCGAACACTCTCATAAGAGAAGGCTTAATCCATTCAATAGTATCTTGAACCGTAGAATCAACGTATTGGCTGCGACCTTCTACTTCATTACCGAACGGTAAAGCATAATAATAATCAATAGCCTTTTCGCGCTGCTTTGATATTTCGCCATCATATCCAAGAGAATCTGCAACTTCTTCTTGAATTCTTGATATTAGTTTTCGTTCTTTATCAGACAATTCCGTAATTCCTATATGTTATTTCGTTAGTCCATTCAGGGTCGTCGCCAGCAATAGCGAAACGTTGTGATTGAAAAGCGTATCGTGTAGCACTCATAAGATCATCCCGAATAGGAACCACCTTGTTATCTTTTCGATGATACATTCTGAATTCTTCAAACCAGTCCTGCAAGAAAGAGAATACTTTAAACCTCTTGCCTTCCATGCTTTGAATCATAGCCATTATACCTTCCTCTATAGAGTTTGACCCTTTATTCTCCCCTAATGGGGGAGGGTTGGTAAAGTGTTCCAGAAGGAAGTTACAACCTAGTTGTCTATACTGGTCAGCCAAACCCGGATTCCCCATGCTATCCCTGCGATTTCCGTCATGCGGGTAGGCAATGGGGATAAAGCGCGGCCTTTGCTTAATAACTTCGGCGTGAACAGCCGGGCTTGCCTTGGATGCTCTATAACAATCATAAACGTAGAATGTTTCTGTTTCATTATCTACTGCACACCATACTACAGCAGTAGGATGATCCCAACCGAAGTCAACAGCCGCTATTCTGGGCCAATGTTTCTCTATCGGTATAGGGTCAATCATTATTTCTTCTTCAGGGACTGGGAATATAAGACCAGAACCGATACTTGGTCTACCATATCTCCTCATTTCCCTTTCGTGAGGGGAATATGCAGAGAGAATCTGTGCCATAACAGACTCTGAAAGATGCCCTTTCTCACCGTGTATGGACATTATCTTCTCTGAGGCATCATCCCATGTCGCGTTAGTTAGGGATTGTCCAGGCTGGATACGGTTTATAAAGGACGCAACAGTCTCAGTCATTCCCGCTTCCGGGGTAAAGGTCATATAGACCATGCCTCCGCGATCTAAGGTGCGAGTGACGGCCTGGCTGTATATATCCCTGCTTGGCTCCTCATCTAGCCAGATACAATCGACTGAGCGACCTTGCCATTTCTCTACACCCATCTCAAAGGACTTAAAAAATAAAGAAGAGTTCCCGCCTGAAACGTGACGGACGAGAGCCACGGACTTCGCATTAGGTACACCGGGCTTACGCTCCGTCTTTATTATATTCTTTTTTGGGATCGAACCGGAGCCGAATGCATCGGGGTCATCGGGGGAACCCAATAATTCTGCTTGTACAATATCTCTAGTTGTTTCATTCGATACACCACCTGCCCATGCAGTAATAGGTCGTTCGTATCTTTTTCCATCCCACCATTTTGGATATAATCCGGTAAGATGATAGGAAATCTCTGATGCTCCAGAATAAGATTTTCCTATTCTGTTGGCAGCCATTAACAGGCGTTGAGAGTTTTCTTTGCCTGTATCGTGAAACTTCTTCTGGTAAGGGTAAGGATCGTACTGATCTATCCTATTGAACCGTTCTCTCTTTCTTTGTTCTCTTAGAAGTTCAAGGTGTCTAGTGTCTTGTGAGGGCATCTAGTTCTCTCTTGATTTCCTCATCTGACATTTGTTCCACAGTGGTAGTTTCAATCCTCTCGACAGGTTTAAGACCAGCCCTGTCAAGCAAATCCTTGACTGCTCCCAACCGAACAGATTCACTCTCTGCGCTTTGGGCAAGTTCAGTGAGCCAGTTAAGTCCTTCTGGAATCTTGTCTGCCAGTACCTTTTGAGTTGCTTCAAGAATTTCATTTCTAAATTGTGCCTTTAGTTGTGCGCCCTTAATCTTTGCCGTTCTCTCTGAGTAACCCGCAGCGACAGCAGACCTAGTAGCATTACCTGTTAGGACGTAAGTTTCTATAAATTGATCTTGCTTGTCGGTCATAATACCCCCTCAGAGGCTCTGTAATGCCCTGTACGGGGCGTTCGCATAGTACCCCTTATGGGGGTAGTGGGTCAGGCTACTTGCCTGTCAGCGATCCTTTTTAAGAGCATAGCCATTGTGAACCCATCCTTCTTTGTTCTTCGTATGGTTTCTTCAGGATTTGTTATTTTAAGGCGAGTCTCTTTATCAGACTCTTCATCGAAAAGGTTTGCTCCATGCTGCTTTAGAGCCTTCTTAACTTGTTTAGTGTATTCGTTGTAGTGTCTAACCTTGCCTTGGTAGTTGCTTCTTAGACCTTTTAATTTATCTGCTCGATGAAGGGTTAGTATATCTATTGCGTTCTGAAGGGTTGCTTCATCTAGT
>Ga0066829_10001236_pt1 | contig 9655 bp, 10 predicted proteins | sample ETNtaG_22_FD_65498 | JGI IMG/M metagenome (GOLD analysis project Ga0066829, IMG submission 65498) | Marine microbial and viral communities from oxygen minimum zone, Eastern Pacific Ocean - ETNP201306SV43 | ecosystem: Environmental > Aquatic > Marine > Oceanic | place: Pacific Ocean: Eastern...
GAACTTTGCTTTTGCACCGACAAGCTTCATGGAATGCCTTCGATGCTTGGTTTCAAAATGACAGTTTGTTTCGAGCCTAATTGAATTCAGCGGTTAACCTAGGGAAGGGTATTGTAAAAATCCTGGTAAAGCAAATCCTGCACATGCCATCATAGAGTAACGACCCGTACTCCGGGCATTTTTTCTATATGTTTGCTGGATTATATAGAAGTAAAAAATATTCAGCAAAAAAAATTTAGCCCGACCAGGTCAACTTAAAAACAGAATGAACTCTTACAGCGGGTTGGTTTATCGAATTTAATAAATCGTAAGATAGTGGAGAAAGCAAACAATAATTTGATTTATGCCGAATAATCTGCTGTGTCTATTTACTATTACTTGATATTTTAAGTACTTACACTTTCAAAGTGGTAAACATGGGTTATAAGCAGTCTTTTTTATTTGGTATTTGGGATTCGCAGGGGACGAGACTTTGGCAGGGCCCGCATCCATATCCATCAAAACCATAACTTGATGTCACATAATCTTTGGTAACCGGAAAAAGGTGCCTGTAGCATACTGCCTTATCCTTTCTCGATTCTGTGATGGCTCCCACCGGGCATCTTGAAATGCACTTTCCACAGATACCATCGGTAAAATAAAGACAGTACTCGGTGTGTTAGGTGTAGGGCTTTGGGGGTGGGTGGAACCTGGATTCGAGCGACAACCGAACCGACACGCATCGCCTTTCCCACGGATGTTATCAGGCCGTCGCACAGGCCCAATGTTCTAAGCCCAGATGCATATGCTGCATGTCGCTCGAACCATGTAGAGGCAATCCAATGCTATGGCGAGATTCTTATGCTAAATTGGGGAGCGAGTGTAGGGACAATCGCCTTGTAGTCCTCTGATTCTAAAAATGACTGTAAATACTTGCGGAGTTTTTCATTACCCTCTTCACCAAAAATACGACCTCTTGCCCATCTTGTCGAGGGGTAATATTGTTCTTTTCGGTTATCGGCCTTCGTTGCCTTATTATGTGGTAGAACCCAGCTTATGACGGTAAGCTCCTCCGGTTTTACACTGAATTCTCTGAAGGCTATGGCGAAAATCTCCCAGGGTGTCATGCAAAAAGGACCGACGTGTTCTTGAAATGCCTCGTATAAAGGATCGTCTCTCCGTGAAAATCCTATCAAAGGCCTTTCAAAAGCTTGGTCATTTTCTTGATTCTTGAGCGTATTTTCAGTCGAATTTTCGATGAGACCCTTAATTGCATCTTCAATCCATTTTGAAGATTTTTTCAATCGATTCATGTATGAAGTTGTCTCCTACCCAAATCGAGTCAAAACCCGATTGGATGTTATTCGTTATCAGTTATTGGTTTTGGCAAAGATTTGGTTATAGGGTTTATCCATTTGCAAGGTCACTTCCCTTTATGGCAAACCATAGGGTGCCGGCGATCCCACAGCCAAAAGCGACCAAAAAGTTCGTGGCCGGTCCGATTTGCCATAAGAAAGCCCCGCCAAAAGCGGCCAGTGATACAAAAATATCACGCAGAAGATAATAGGTACCAAACATGCCAGCCTTCATTGTATCGGGTGAAAGATCCAAAATCAGTGCTTTTCGCGTTGGTTCACCAAATTCCTTCAGGCCCCTTAATATGAAAGCCAGAACAAGCCATTCAAAGGATCGGCAGAATAAGAGCATCAAAGGGAAAAAGGTAAAAAACATAAATGTAATGACAACAAACGGCTTCTTGTGACTTTTGTCTGCAAAATATGCCACCGGGATATATATCAGCATGGCAGTGGTCATTTCAATGCCGGTCAACAGACCGAATTGCAACGCCGTGACCGGCTCGGCAATAATCTTCATGGACCAAACAACAACAAACGCATAGGGTATCTGTTCACAAAAACGTACCAAAATATCGGAGACGAGCAGCTTTTTCAAAGACGAGCCGATGTGGGGAAGCATCTTTAAAGGATTTTTTTCAGGCGCATTGTCGGGCTGACCATTTAATTTTTCAGGCTGTTGCTCTTCAATAAACCTTTGTTGCAGTATTAATGCAACTCCGGCGAGTACCAAGGCAAATATAAAGGCGATACGCACGCCATCCTGTTCTCCCCAAATACCGATGCATATCCCGCCTAAAACCGGCCCGAGGGCCATCGGAATTCTGCGGACAAACGAATTCATGCTTACACCCATGGTTCGCTTATCGGTTGGGAGAACATGGGCGATGAGGCTCATGGTCGCCGGAAGCGATATTGCACTCCATGATAAAAAAAGGACGGCACCTGCCAAAACCGCCTGGAATTTGGGTATGACAATCACGATTAAAAACCCGCACATGGCGATGAAGTTGAAAACCATCAAAGCGCGTTTAGACCCGATTCTGTCGGAAAGATAGCCTCCTGCAAAAGCGTACAGGGCTGATAACAGATTATCGAGGCCGTTGAGGATTCCCACCGACAAGGCGCCGCCACCGAGCGCGATGAGATAAATCGGCAGAAAACGCTCCGCCATTCTTTCGCCCATCCCAACCAGAATCACCATGCACAGCATCCCCACGGTGCTCCTTTGCAGGCCTAAAAAACCCGGTATTTTAGAAACCCGCTTTTGTAAAGAACGGCTCATGATTCACTTTTTCAGCTTTTCTAATCCCTGAATTAAAACCCTAATCGAGTCAAAACTCGATTAGAAGTTATTCGTTATCATTTATCTGTTATTGGTGTTGAAAAAGAATAAACAAAACGTATCGTTCAAGTTTCGCACCTTTGGTTTTGGAAAGAGCCGCATGCGGCGCAGCGTGAAGGCGATGTTCCGGTGGCTTTAAATATACCGATTCGGCCATAAAGGGTCAACTGCAATCTCGGACCTGCAAAACAGGCCTATCCCCTTAATACAACCGGTTCTTTTTTAAAGCGAATACCCTCTTGAGGCAAAGGGTAAATAGAGATTGTTATGGAAAAAACGACTTGAACTTGTTAAGATGTATGATCAGCCTCAAAAAATATCGATATGATGAAGCGGTTTTATGAGGGACATCATGGTCGGCAAATTCGATACCGAATATCAACACCATAATCGGCTGGGCCTCCACATTTTCTCAAATGAAGACTTACATAAGATCCACGCTGCAACTTTGGAGGTTCTGGAAAAAACAGGTATTTTTGTTGAAAATGCGAACGCCCTGGAACTGTTTGAGCGAGGGTATTCAGGTGGCCGATCTATATACCGGCAAGCACAGAACGCCGATCAAATCGGATCTTGTCAATGTGTCCAGAGTCGTCGATTTTCTCAGTGACGTCGATATTTGTGAAAAGACACGCACAGGCCTTATTCCAGCGTTGGCAAGCGCCAACCTGATTTATGGTTTGGGGGTACTCGAAAGCGGCATCACATTTGGTTTTGGCCAACTGGTTTTGGATAATGAATTTGCACGGATGATCAAACATACGCTGACGGGAATTCCAGTAAGCGACGAGAGCTTGGCCGTCGATGTCATAAAAGAAGAGGGACCCTTCCGGGACTTTTTAAGCCATGACAGTACATTTTAAGCATATGCGATCGCAATCTCGACCCCGCCTAGTAGACCGTAGAGCCCGGAAGGACCGGTTGAGCTTCGGCGAAACCGATTTGTACCGGCGACCGACCAAGCACGACACATCGTTAACACCCACCGGCCGGAACCGCTCCCGGATAATGTTCTTTCAAGACTCAGATCCATTTTTTTGAGATAACGGAAAAGGAACTGAGAATTTAATCCCAATTGAGCAAAAAAGCCTTAACTGGGGGGGGTTTTTAGTTAAACAGACAACATATAATCGAGTTTTGACTCGATTAGAGTTTTGGAAAAAATTGGGAGGGCTGATGAAAGAGACTATTTCAACCCGGATGGGCGATGGACAGCGCGTTTTCATGCCGCAAACAGCAATAAAAGAAGATCTGTTAAAAGGAACAAAAGATGCAGCTGAAAAAGGGAGTATCCCTGAATTGACGCCGGACGATCTTGAACAACTCTTTGACATTATTGCGGAACCATCGAGGGTGGTCAGTGTTGCGCCGGGTAGCGAGGTGATTGTAACCGACGATGGTTGTAGCATGAGCTTCTATTCTGCGCAAGATAGCGGGGGCGTGGGCATTCCGTTGAGCCGTTTACAGGCGGTTCTCACCCATGAGCGAGCCTGTGCTGCCGATACCACCTCCATCGGTCATGGCGATTACAGCTTCAAACCAATAAAACCGATCATTAACTATGAAACACATGAATACTATAACGCTTCAATGTTGATCACGATACCGTTGTTTTATGGGGCCCAGCCGAATCTGGGACTCTATTTCCGTCCGGACGGTCCTTTCCCAAATCCTTGGGAATTGATGAATCAAGGGGAGATCAAGGCATCTTTTCAAGCACAGGAGGCAGCGGCAGAGAAACTGACCCGTGATATTGTTTTTGTTGGGAAGAAACTTTCCGAAGTCGGTTGTGAGGGTATCAATCTCGATACAGCCGGATCGGCGGGTGACGCTGACTTTTATGCCGCTTTACAAGCCGTGGTGGCACTAAAGCAGGCTGCTCCGGAGATGGGGGTGGCATTAGGGTCTGCCGGAGAATTTATTATGGGCATGCACGGAGAGATTCGATTTGACGGAAACCGGGTATCCGGCATGTACCCCCATCAACAGGTTAAAGCGGCTGAGGCAGCGAGGGTTGACATTTATGGTCCGGCAGTCAATACTAATACTGCCAAGTCCATCCCGTGGAATCTGGCCCGTGCTGTGACTTTTGTTAAACAGACAGTTTCCGTCGCAAACATACCTGTCCATGTCAATGTCGGTATGGGTGTCGGGGGAATCCCCATGCTCGATGAACCCCCTATTGACTGTGTGACAAGGGCTTCGAAGGCATTGGTGGAGATCGGCAAGGCGGATGGATTGTAGGTCGGCGTCGGTGATCCCTTTGGTATGCCGATTGCCCATATTATGGCGTCAGGTATGGGAGGTATCCGGACCGCCGGAGATCTGGTGGCCTGGATGCAGATTACCCGTAGGATGAAAATTGCCGAGGCCAAAAATTACGTGGCAGATCGACTGGGTGTAAGCCTTCTTGATTTAACCGATGAAGCGGTGATGCGCGAGATCAGAAACGACCTGGGCATCGGGACAGTCACGGCAACGGCCAGCGGCCCAAAGGGGATACGGGCCAAGCTAAAGGTCGCGGAGTTACTCGATATTCAGATCAATTCGGTTACACGGTTTCAAAAGCAGATCGTGTCCTGACAATTTAAAAACATTAGCTCACTTTTCCGGTTTGTCCGGGTTTCAGGTAAAAAATGGACTTGTATTACACGCTGGCCATTCTTGTAACTCTGACCGCTCTCTTCGGCTATATCAACCATAAGTTTTTGGGGCTACCGGTCACAATCGGTGTCATGCTGATCGCCCTTATCCTGTCCCTGGTAATCATCCTCCTCGGTATGCTCGGTTTTGGTTTGGAAGCATATGCCAAAAGGGTGCTGAGCCGGATTGAATTTGATCGAACCCTGCTCCACGGCATGCTCAGCTTCCTCCTTTTCGCCGGTTCGCTACATATCAACATAAACGATCTTGCTGAAGGCAAATGGATTATCGGTTCCCTTTCGACGGTTGGTACACTCTTATCCATGCTCTTTGTGGGGACCATAGTATGGTTGATTCTGACAGTATTAAAGATTCCCCTTTCTTACATTTACTGTCTGCTCTTCGGTGCCCTTATCTCACCGACAGACCCCATTGCGGTCCTCGGGATCCTTAAAACCGCCGGCGCACCCAAGAGTCTGGAAATAAAGATTGCGGGAGAATCTCTTTTTAATGACGGCATCGGCGTTGTGGCCTTTTTAATCCTTCTGGAGATTGCTCTCGGAACCCACCCTGTTTCTGCCGGCCACGTCGGCATGCTTTTTTTCCAGGAGGTTATGGGTGGCGCTGTATTGGGGTCAGCCATCGGTTTTATAGCCTACCGGATGATAAAGAGTGTCGACAACTATCAGGTGGAGTTGATGATAACACTTGCCCTGGTAACCGGCGGCTATGCACTTGCCCGCGCCATCCACGTTTCCGGTCCAATCGCCATCGTGGTGGCCGGGCTTCTTGTGGGTAATCAGGGCCGTCTGTTAGCCATGTCGGAGAAAACGCGTGACCATCTCGATCTCTTCTGGGAGTTGATCGATGAAATTTTAAACGCGGTGTTGTTCCTGTTGATCGGTTTTGAGGTGCTGGTGCTGACTTTTCCGCGATATTCCGTGTTGGCCGGTCTCCTTGTCATACCGACTGTACTGATGGTTCGGTTTGCCGTCATCGGTTGTCAGGTGACACTGCTACGTCCCATACAGCGATTTAACCCGGGCGCCATAGTAATCATGACCTGGGCGGGTCTTCGGGGCGGTATTTCAGTGGCACTGGCGTTGTCTTTGCCGACTGGGTATACGCGCGAGATCATCCTAACGATCACCTACGCAGTAGTTGTCTTCTCTGTTCTCGTCCAGGGACTTACCATTGGAAAAGTGGTGAGAAAACAGACCATGAAAAACAAATGACTCGAGCAGCGATCGAGAGTGAATCGTCGATGTAAATCCCAAAGGCTTTCGTGTAAAACTCAATTATCCCGGGTACGCCAGATAAAGTCCAAAAACACGGCATAATTGCGGGTCAAAGCGCCAAGATCATTTTTCAATATCAAGAAGTTCAATCTCAAAAATCAGCACTGCATTTGGACCGATCCTTGGGCCGGCGCCCTGTGAACCATAGGCTAGCTCAGGTGGTATAAAGAGTTTATATTTACTACCCACGTTCATAAGTAAAAGCGCTTCAATCCACCCCTTAATCACACCGGTAACAGGAAATAACGCCGGTTTTCCTCTTTTGTAGGAACTGTCAAATTCAACGCCATCGATTGTGGTTCCTCTATAATGTACCTTAACCTTATCGGTTCTTTCTGGGTTGGGTCCGTCGCCCTGTTTCAAAATCAAATATTGTAGACCGCTCTCAGTTGTTACTACATCTTTTTTCTTTCTATTTTCTTCCAGAAATTTATTTTCCACCTCAATAGCCTCCTTTGCCAATAATTTATTTTTTTCGCCCTGTCTTTTATTCATTTTTGTCGAAAATTCACGCATGACGGACTCAGACTCTTCTTCAGCCACTCGGAGCGTCTTTTTATTGAACTGATCCTTTATGCCGTCTATCAACATATCGAGCTCAATCTCTTCTTTGAAATTCTCTAGTGACTTCGCTATATTGGTTCCGATAATATAGCTTACTTTATTCTTATACTTTTCAAGTGGTTTGGTGGTTTCATTTTCAGCAAAAGCGTCGCTATTGTTGATGAAAAGAAACAGACTACAAATACATATTGAGAAAATAAAATTAGTTTTCACAAAAAGCTCCTCTCTTTCAATTTAGGTAAATGCCTGGTCCGAAGGCGGAATGTGCGCTCGTTGTTTCGGTTCAAGGATTGGCCTAATTCTCAAGCATCCAGATCGGTATCCACGCACCGATTTCTTTTCCCATAGGCTCACTGTGGAAAGTGGCTACTTTTTGGGTACGGTTCCGTATCGCAATCTTTTGGGTTGCGATATTATCCTCACCGCTGATGGAAAAAAGTTTCCGATCGTCGATCCGTGCGGTCAGCCCTTCTAGGAGCTTGGTGCCGATACCCAAACCTCGATATTCCGGCCGGGGTCGCTTCAAACTTGCATTTCCCACAATCAAACCCTCTTCCTCGGCATATCCGATTCAAAAACACCCGCTACAGATTGTACCTCTCCCACTTGGTGTCTACCGAACTACCCGCTTCGACCATAAGACAAATTTCATCCAAAGATCCGGGCAACAGGTCTTTTGGCTCAACAAAATGGTAAGCTAAATTCTGGCCCAGTGTATAGACCGAATCTCCATCATCCCGCACCCGTCCTCGCAAAATTCTCTTGAGGCCGTATCTGTTTAGGCACAACAGCAGATATACCGGATCGTTCAAATAGTTCCGGACCGATCGGCCGGGTAATTTAGCGATTTACTGATAGTTTGTCAATGGTTCTTCGACCCGATTTCCCGGTCGGGGAAAGGGTGAGGTCAAAGGTTTCTCATCGGCACATTAATAAACAGTGTTTGGGTTGACCGCCATGAAGCGAATAACCTCTTCGGTCAGAGCGTTTGGCCCTTCTGCCGGAAGCACCACCTGGTTCCATATCCCGGCTCCAGAGGCCTTCGAAAGCAAACGTGTAATCGATTCGAGTCGACCGATCGGCTTTTGCCACCTGTCCCGTGGTCTGCCCTGTCTTTTCGATTAAAAAACCTTTACGACACGCTTCTTCGGCCGGAACGCCAGGGGGGCCACGTACGGCTGCTGTCTTTTTTTTCATTTGTTGCAAAATTGCAGATCCGTTGAAATACAGCGGGGGAAAGCCGCTTATGGAAAAGATCGGAGAAACACACGGGGTGGCCTGTTTTTTTCTTTTAAAACAAGAAATTTTTAAAAAACGCTTGACACCCCCCATGTTTTGCTGGTACGGTGGCTCGGATTTATTCTCCACAGCCGGATAGATAAAAATACTCAATTTTATCAGGATGTTGAGAATAAAAAGTCTGTTTTAATCCGGAAAGGAGGTGAAAAAGGAAGAGATCATAAAGATTAAAGATTTAGGTAATAAAAAACCATGACTTTTACGTACATTTAAGGAGGAAAACCAAGATGAAGAAATTATTTATACTTTTTGTAGCCCTCGCACTGGTAGGTTTTACCGTACCAGCAATGGCTGCTAACGACCATTGGAGCTTTTACGGCAGTTCCCGTCTGACGACCTTCTATACATCGCAAGACGCGGACGCAGGTGACGATAAAGGTACAACATGGAACCTGCAAGGCAACTCCCGTATCGGCGCCAGCGTCACGGGTGACACCATCAGCGGTGGATTTGAATACGGTACAGGTATAAACCTAAGGCTCCTTTACGCTAAATGGAATTTCGGTGGCGGGACGCTCCTTGTGGGTCAGCATTATGGCCCGGCAAACCTGTTCTACGGCGGCCAGGTCTACAACAGCGATGCAGGTATGCTCAACGTCGGTGGTCTCTACACCGGCCGTAATCCGCAGATCAACTTGGGTGTCGGTAGTTTTAATCTCGCCCTGTTAACGCCACAAAATGGGGCGGTTGGCGACGATGGCGATAGCGATAACACGATCCCGAAAGTCGAGGCCTCGTATTCTTTGAGCGCCGGTGCGCTTTCCGCCAAAGTAGCTGCTGGGTACCAGACCTATGCGGTTGAGGGTTCCACGGATGCTGGCGACTACGATGTCACTTCCTGGGTTCTTGGCCTCGGCGGTGGTGTAAACCTCGGGGCGGTCTATATCAAAGGCAATGTCATGACCGGTCGGAATGTCGGAAACTACTGGCAGTGGACCGAAGGTTCTGCTGGCGCAGTCATCTCCGGTGCAGAGATTAAGGATACCACTACCGTCGGCGTTATCGCCGTTGTCGGTTTCAAGGCATCCGATATACTGTCATTCCAGGGAGGCTATGGTTACGTAAGCCATGATGCCGATGTATCCGGATTGGATGCGGATGTAACCTCAGTCTTTTATGTTCAGGCTCCCATCACCGTTGCATCCGGCTTCTCTCTCGTTCCTGAAGTTGGA
>Ga0066829_10001252_pt1 | contig 9583 bp, 11 predicted proteins | sample ETNtaG_22_FD_65498 | JGI IMG/M metagenome (GOLD analysis project Ga0066829, IMG submission 65498) | Marine microbial and viral communities from oxygen minimum zone, Eastern Pacific Ocean - ETNP201306SV43 | ecosystem: Environmental > Aquatic > Marine > Oceanic | place: Pacific Ocean: Eastern...
CAAAAGCCGATCTGCGGAAGGCATACAGGAGGCTTGCGTCTAAAACAGCCGAAATTTCGCGAAATTCCCTTCAAAAAGTTGCTGTCTGCGGCTTTTTAATCTTGATGATGCGGCCCAGGTCGATAGGGGTACCGATGACGACTGCATCGCACTCGGTATTGTTGATAGTGGTCTCCAGATCTTTTAACTGCTGCTTACCGTAACCCATTGCCGGCAGCACTGCTCCAATATCAGGATAGCTCTCAAAAGTCTCTTTCAGCCTGCCAACAATATAAGGACGCGGATCCACAATACCGGCTGCACCGAACTTTTGAGCTGCCACCACTCCGGCCCCGATCTTCATCCCACCGTGGGTCAGCGTCGGCCTGTCTTCCACCGCCAGAACCTGTTTTCCGCGAACGACCGAGGGATCATCCATCACCAAGGTCGACGCCGCATCTACCACGATTGCATCCGGGTTGACCGCTGCAATATTTTCCCGTACGGTTTGGATACCGGCCGCATCGGCGCTGTCCATTTCTCCTAATTCGTGTAAATGGCGTTTCTACTCAATTAAGGTTTTTCCTTCACCCTTTTTAGATCCGGACTCTGCTCTATTATAAGCACATATCTTGTAAATAGGTATTACATTTTCCATTAATCCAAATGTTTCAAGTTTTTAAGATTGATTTGTAAAATGTCCCGCTGTCAGTTACGAGTTCCCCACGAGCTTGGGGATGAACCGGGGGACCCAAGATGCGGACCTGATTATCAATACGACATTGCCTTTGCTGCAGAATTTTTGCCACTGTCTATCAGCGATTTTAAAACACGGGTTTTTCGGTTTTGGTTTCCGGGTTTGGTGGTTTATATTTACCCGGCTGAAGGTTTAAGAATGTTAAAAACAGAGCGTGCCGTCCGCTTTGGCGGTAAGATCAATTAAGTTCATGGCCCCTGCCAGGTTTGCCTGGGGAATCAGGGCCTCTGCCGTTATCTTTTTATTGGCCATCGTCTGGGTGCAACACTGAATCTCAACGCCCATCTCCAATGCCTCCGCGAGTCTCTGGGCAAGGGTAGGAACCCCGGGCACCGCTATTTCATTTTTTTCAATAGCGCCTTTAACCATTACATCAACGGCATTCTGGATACAAAAGAGGATGGTCTTGAAGTCGGCTGCCGCGGCCAACGAAGCAAACATCAGAGCAGAACGCGCATTCGCGATTTTATCAAACCCCGAAGTACACGTCACAATAAACTGCTTTTCCGCTGTTGTCATATGCTACCTCATCTTAAAAAACAGCCCAATAGAGTCGCCTTCGACAAAAGGTGAGCCGAAGGCGACTATTTGTAAATCACGGGTACGAAATTTGAGTAATCTAGATGCAGGTCGTGTGACCTGCATTTTTTTAAAATCCCGATCCGGTTTTATGGCATCTTGAAAATTAAGACGCTTAATGCAGCTTAAGGCTTAAACTTAGAAAGCCTTAAAATACACCTTTGTCAAACTTCGGCGGTGACATGTACTCCCAATCCTCGCCGGCCTGGATCTTTTGTGCCAGCTCAACACACTTGGCGGCATACTCAAACGCATAGGGGATCCCCGGACCGCCTGGTACGAAGCCAGCCAACATCATACCAACTGCGGCGGCCTCAAAAACCTCACCAACTGTCGCACCTGCCTTCACAGCCGGCAGGACATGGATGATGCACCTTGGTGACATGTATGCAACACCTCCGGCCATAAAGATCAATTCCTTGATTTTCCTCGATAGATTGCCATCCCCCCAAATCGATTCATAAAAATCTGCAAAGGTCTTACCCGCTATGGGGTGGAGTTGGTTGATCACCTTGAACATGCGTGGGGTAAAGAACATATGATCTTCCATGTATTGATTTGTCTCTTCCGCTGTCATTTTTTGTTCTTCTGACATGATTTCCTCCTTTTTTGTATTTTCCGGCTTCATGGCCAGAAATGATTTAATCATTTCTATAATTCCCATTTTTTTCTCCCTGTGCGATTAGGTTTTTATCTCTTTTCACCTCCTTTCTTGGCGGGCTTTGCCAGGCTATAATCTCCATTCCTTTGCCGATTGAATAAATTTTGTAATGTTCTCGTAAGGAATATGCGGAGGTATGTCACAACCAGGCATTAGAACAAAGGCACCATCCCCACCGACAATATCGATGATCTGCTTGCAGGTGTTTTCAACCAGTTCAACGCTTCCCTGAAGCATCACATCCACCGGATTAACGTTTCCTGCAAAACACATTTTTCCGTACAGGACCTCTTTTGCCTTTGCGATATCCGTCTTGTGATCAACACTTATGCAGCTAGCACCTGTCAACGGGAACAGGTCGAGACGGTCGGTGGTATTTCCACAAACATGTAAAAGGGTATGGACATTCTTTGATGTCGCCCAGTCCGTAAACCTCTTTAAGTAAGGCAGAGCAAACCTTTCAAACTGTTTCTTTGATATCATGTCTCCGGAAGCCGTGGGGTCGGCAAGACTGATGACCTCAAGGGTTCCGTCATTTACTATTGGTTCGTAAAGATGAATAAGGAGTTCGGTCGCGAAATCGAGAATTTTTTCAACCAGGGCAGGCCTTTTGAAAGTTGCCCTCATCATGTGTTCTTCTCCGAAGATTCTCGCGCCATTTGTGAAGGGCCCCCAGGCTGTCATGGTAACCACATACTTGTTTCCTATCGTTTCCTTTGTACGTCTCAATGTCTCAATGACAGTGCTTATGGTTTCATCCTTATCAATATCCTCTATATTCAGTTTTGCCAAGTCTTCTTCGGAGCGGATAAATGCTTCCTCAAGCTCGGGCGCACCCGTTTCAGGGTATTTAACCTTACCACCAAGGGCCGCGGTGTGGAAATTGTTATACCCGGATCCTGCGTACACAATATCGCTCTGAAGCTTTTCACTCATATCTACAAGCATCTGGGTCATTTTTTCAGCATCGGTTGCAAGGCCTTCAAAAGTTGATCCCCAGTTATTGATGCTCCACATTCCGGCACCAAAAAGAGTTACCGGCATCCGCTCCGGCTTTCCCCCTTCGAAAGCCTTTAGTATAATCTCCTTTGGCCTCACAAAATCCTCCTTTCGGATTCCTTTTTAATTTTTGGTCACAATTGATAGCGTCATAGGCACCTCTCTTTTCGGTCTATCAGAATTTTTCGCCACAAATCTAATCAATTCGAAGCGCAGCGCAGATCTCGACATAGTCGAAAATCGATTGCCTATAAATAGGGTCTGACAAATCAAAATCGGTAAACTTTCTGTACCAGCTTGATTTTATGAGCAATTTAATGTTGTGAAATCCGGATATTGCCCTATTTCCAGTGATGATTAATGCCCTTTTAGGATATCTATACCACAAAGTGGTGGGGATTGCAAAGGAAAAGTTATAACGCTCCGGTAAAACAGGAGGCTCGATAGCTGTGAGCAGCTTCAAAGGCGGCCGTTGAGGTTACACCTCAAAATTTACCATCATCATCGTCGTCTTTGTTCCGGTCGGTCTGATTCTTGATATCTTTTTTCATTTCATCCAATTCGAAACCTACTGTGGAGACCGCATATCCACGAGCCCATAACTTTTAAAATTTTATTTCTTTCCAGCAAATTGTCGTGCAACTGCAATTGCGCTATTTTCCTTTATATAACCGATTACTTGCGTGACCGAATGCTTTGGAGGAATGGATATACACATATGATCATGATCGTTCATCATATGCCCTTCAAGAATCTTACCGTCCTTCTGCCTTAACAATTCATGAAATACTGGGCCCAAATATCTTCGTATTCGATTAAACAGTTGCTTTTTTCGATATTTGGGGATAAAAACAATGTGGTATTTGCAATTAAAGGTCAAACCCTGTATTGTCACACTGGTCAAATCAGTGGCTTACCGATTTGAGTTATGACTTCTTTGTCCAGACAGTTGTTCGGCCGATAAGTGAAATACCGATATAACCCCTCAGTTTCAATTCATTATCTACCAGTTTTATCTTGCAGGAATAGGTCTTGCCGTTATTCGGATCGTAGATCTTGCCATGGGTCCATCTGTTCTTATCTTTATGCTTAAAGCCCTAGACAATATCCAACCCAATAATCTTCCTGGTCTTTTTCGATTCATCCGGGTTATTTTTATCTATTTTATCTGTACCGTCATCATATTTAGGCTCCTTGAGCCATATTATTTTCCCACAGTACAAATCGTTACATTTATAGATTTTAACAAGAGACTTGCCTTCAGCTGTATACCATTCCCCGATAATATCATCAGCTTCCTGGGCAAGTGAGCTAGTAAACATAAACAGCAGCATGCATGCAATTAATATAAATAGTCGTTTCATCTTAAAGTCCTCCTCACAAAGAAATTAGTTAATGAAGCAATGGGATCAGTTCATGCCACGCTGAAATTCGCGGGATATGTTTACCGGGCAGCTCGCCCCCGCTGAAAAATTTTCCGGAGGTAAACGGCAACTTCCGATCCCTGGCATAGGTGATCCAAATCGGTATCAGGCCCGACCGTTCGGCCCCTTGAACATCGGCTTCCAGGTCATCTCCGATAAACAGGGTTTTTCCCCGTTCTGTTTTCAGATTATCCACAAACCGGTCAAAAATACGGGGATGAGGCTTTCGATAGCCCACGTCACCTGAAATGACGATCGTTTCAAAAAACGGCGTGAGATTGAGCTGGTCAATGATGGTCATCGCAGCCTGCGGATGTGTAAAATTGGAAAGAAGCCCGAGATGATACTGCCCTTTTAAGTCCGTCAGAATTTCCGTTACCCCTGGAATGAGCCGGCAGTTCGGGTAAAATGCCGAAAAATAGGCGTCCACGGCTTCTGCAATCCGGGAATCATCCGGTGACAGTCGGCCGCCGTGGTGGTTCAATGCATCGCATATCCAAAATCGGTTGTGGGTCTCCTTCCCGCTTTGGTGGGCTTTTTCAATATGAGAAACAGCAGCCTGTTCGTATGAAACCGTGATCGCGTTCAGATCTCCGGCCAACCCGTTTTTTTGCAGGCTTTGGATCAACCGATCCATGGCCTCATTCAACGCCCCTGCATTTGCCTCGATAAGCGTGTTAAACAGGTCAAATCCGATGGCGGCTACGTGATGCATGTGAGTCCCAAATTAAACGCCAAGAAAAACGATTTCATAACAGGATGGGAATGGCAGCATTCTCGGCCAATACTGAAACCGAAGGATAAGAATTCGTTTTTTGAAAACAGATCAACGGAAAAACAGAGTTGTGTAGCCACCGGAGATGAGTCACAACACATAGTATTGCAACGATGCGACACCAAGTCCCAGGCGGCTTCAGACAACCAAAATTCAAATACCGAGTGAAGTTCGTATTGTCAAGAAGAAAATTTGCTGCAAATTAACTGAAAATTCAGGATTTTGGGCACAGGAAGCCTGACTTCACGAGTGTGTGTTTTTAAAAACAGGCCTCTGCAAGGTAATCCGGATCAGTGATGGTGTCATCGATACTGGGTCCCGGCTCCTCATCATATGCGGGAAACACACCGATAGGCGGGGCATTGGCAACCGGGAGCGGCTTCCGTTTCACACTCCACAAGCTCCTGTTTCAACGTCTCGTACTGTTGCAGAGAAATGGTTTTATGATTTGCCCCAGGCCGATCCGCCAGCCGCTCGAGAGCGCCTTTATGTGTAGCTAAAATAATAACGAATTCTATGGTCTCTTGTCGTGATGTCTGTCAAGTTTCAAGACCTGACCCTGTTGTTTTAATGAGCACCCGTTTGACCAATGTGGTGTTGTCTTAGACGGTCAAATAGAGATGTTTATAGGCAACGAACGTAATAAACTTAATTCGAATGAGTCCTATTTCATACCTGCCGGCGAGCGTCATGGCTGGAAGATCTTTGGTAAACCGGTAAAGCTATTGGATGTTTTGGTAAAAAATTGAGTTAAGCGTTCAAGGGTTTTCATCAAACCCCTCTGTGTAGCCTGTAGTAGCCCCTATTCTTTTAAGAATTCCCGGATGGCCTGATCTCTCTCCCCATTGGGCTCAAAAACAATGGAGTAATGATTGGTGCCGGTCACGTCAACATGCCTGGAGTTAGCGATTTCCCGCACCATTCTTTGTGTCACATCTTCCGGGAGGAGGACGTCATCCCGTGCCAACATCCCTTCTGTGGCTCTCAGGACCAGCACAGGGCGAGAGATCTCACCGTAAAACCGGGATATATCCACTTTACCCAGATTGACGCGCTCCTCCTCAATATGGGCAGGATTAATGTTTGTGCGTACCCCATCCGAAACCTCTTCCACTTCGTACTGGTAATAGGTCTCTAATGCCTGAGACCAATTCTTTAGAAAAGGGGCCTTTTTCCTAAGATCCAGATATGCCTCAAATGAGGGGAACACTTGACCTAAACGGTCCAGTGATGGCTTGATCCCCGCAAAAACTTTGACCATTTGATCTTTTGAAAGTTTCCCTCCTCCATCCACCAGGATGATGCGATCAATCCGCTCCGGGTATTTGGCCCCAAAGACTACCGATATAAAGGCGCCTAAAGAATGACCCATGAGCACAACCCTCTCCAGCCCTAAATCATCCAAAACCGCTAAGATATCCCGGCAATGATGTTCCATGGAATAGCCAGTGGAAGGAGCCCCTGAGAGGCCTCTCCCCCGGAGATCCATGGCCAGCACCCCATAAGACGGGCTCAGCGCGTCGGCAATCACATCCCAGCATCTGCAATTGGCCGTGATACCGTGAATGCACAAGATGGCCTTTTTTCCCCCTTCCCATTGGGCAATCTGGATTTCTACCCCGTCTCCCATGGCCCTTTTCATTATCGGTTCAGTCACCATACCCCTCCTTGTCTTCACATTGAAATCAACAAAATTCTAGCGGTTAAACCTTCTCGCTTACGTCACAGTATTTTTTCAACACCCCCTATTTCTGTCTGCCAGTGAACTCTCGAACCGAACCAATAATTCCTTTGGGAAAAAATATGACCACCAGGATCAAGAGGACCCCTAAGACGAGATGCCAGCGTTCCAACACATTATGCAAAAGCACGGTGCTGGAGGAGAAGTCCTTTGCCAGATGCTGAAGGTCGGGCAGGAAGGTCTCGGTAATCATAAAAAAGGCCGCACCAACAACGCCTCCGTACAGGGTCCCCATCCCCCCTATGATGCACATGAGTAGAATAGCGAGCATGATCGACAAAACGCCCAGGCATGATTCCGGGTTCACATGTCCCACCCACAACCCATATGCTTTCGAGTTTTTCCCTCCCTGTCGCACTTCCTCTTGAATAGATTCCTTACCCCATTACCCCAGGAAGTAACATGATAAAATGTCCCCAGATAGCTTATTCGCAAGGGGCGAGCCATGTTTGATCCTTTTTATGTTAAGCTAAAATTATAACGGATTCTATGGTCTCTTGCCGTGATGCCTGTCAAGTTTCAAGGCCTGACCCTGTTGTTTTATTAAGTTTCTTTGATTCGAGTTTCTCAGTTTCTTTAATATTATTTAAAATGAATAGCCATTATTGATTATTCAATTAGATAGTACAGTTTCTGGATCTAGTTTAGTTTGAAACCAGTTAAGCCTTACATCCAAATGTGCTCCAGTTGCTCTTCCAGTCGATCCGACGGTACCAATAACATCTCCCTGCTTTATTTTTTGTCCTTTTTTCACGAATATTTTTTGCATATGCATATACAATGTAGAAATACCATGTCCATGATCAAACATTAAGGTTCCGCCCGTGTAATATAAACCGGTCTCTGCTAAAGTTACCGTACCATCCAACATGGCTTTAATTTTTGTCCCTTCGTCTGCAGCGAAATCTAACCCATAGTGTGGCCGCTTAGGTTTGCCATTTAAGATTCTTTGGCTACCATAAACTCCGGTTATGATGATATTTTCAACAGGTACTGTAAATTTATTTTTAAAGTGTGTTAAATTACTATCTATATTCCTAGCACTACCTATCAATTTATTTTCTTTTTTAATTCTTGCGTACACTTTTTCTGGTGGAGTTACTTGTTCTTCAGGAAGTCCATCTATTCTTTGAATATTGTATTTTCTTTTAAAAACTTTTTTGACTATTTTTTGTCTGTCGCCATCTTTATTTAAAGTTATTACAATATTATATTTTCTGTCTCGACCAATACCAAACACAAAATATCCATCATTAGTGACTCTCACTTTTTTTTCGTTGATTAAAACTTTTGTATCGGGTTCCGTTTTCCCAATGATAAAATGACCTTGCATAAATTTTCCCTGAAATTCAACTGCAAGAACATTATTTGATAAAAAAAATAATAAAAGAATTAATATTTTTTTCATTGCGCTATTTTCGATCCTGAACAAACGGGTTGGTTTCTTGGGGTTTAATAAATTCTTTGATTCGCCGAATGTCTTTTGAGTTAATCTTTCACTCGATGTGCAAAGTACTTATCCTTGATTATTATGTGTATAACGTCCCGCATCAGCGGCCAGTAAAGCGCGTAGCGGTTTGCAGGTCCGGCTGCATGGGTTTGTTGTAAGAGTGATTGAGTGCGCTACTTAATATATCCCTTCAAGTGTGGGGTTTGATTTCTAATGCTTGATAATGGGCTGTCGTGGAACGTGGGTTATTATTTCCGGCGCCCCATTTGTGATGATCGCCTGTTCAGCCACTGCCATTGACAAGCCGTTTCCCCTGTCGTTCAGTATCATATGGGTGAAGAAAGACATATTTTCTTCGAGTACAAGGGTATTTCCTTCATAAATCATGGGTTGTTCCATCCATGTTGGGGGCCAGGCAGCACCCATCGTGTATCCGCAAACTGTCAGCACAGCATCTTTTTCACCGTTATTTTCAAGTGTTCCTTTGTAGGTATCGTAGATTTCACCTACTGTAGTTCCCGGACGCAGAATCGACTGTACTGCATCCAGGGCAATAACACTGGTCTCGTGCATTTTTAAATGGCGCTCATTAATCTTTGGGCCAGTGAGGACAACACACATGCATGCTGCGTGATAGTGTCGATATGCGACACCTAGTTCCAATGTGACCTGATCATTTTCGAGAACATGTTTGCGCCCGGTGGTATAGCGAAGATTCAAGGCGGATTTGCCGCTGCCAAGCGGGGGGATATGGGCCGGCAAATCGGCATCCAGCCGGAAAAGCGAATCATAGAATGAGGCATAAATATCTCCTTCGAATGCCCCGGCGAATGTTGCCTCGATGGCTTTATTCAGCGCGATGTCCATTATTTCACCAGCTTTGCGCATGTAGCTGAGTTCCTGGGGGCTTTTGACCAGTCGCAGTTCGCGAATGAAATCTGGGATAACGATCAGATCGCACCAACCGCCAAGTTCTTCTTGTATTTGCAGGAACAGCCGTGGCGTCAAGCCCATGGTATCAACCTGAATGCCAACTCTCTTACCCTGCATGCCTGAGGATGCCAGCATCTCCTTGATTTGTCCGGCTCGGGATGTTTTTTCGCTGTCGGGAGCTATCCTGACATCCTCACAGATCGAAGAATATGCCGCATTCCCAAGGTCAGCCGGGCGAGCCAGATGGATCAACTGCCCGCCTGTTCCAATAAACATACATCCGAA
>Ga0066829_10001255_pt1 | contig 9543 bp, 8 predicted proteins | sample ETNtaG_22_FD_65498 | JGI IMG/M metagenome (GOLD analysis project Ga0066829, IMG submission 65498) | Marine microbial and viral communities from oxygen minimum zone, Eastern Pacific Ocean - ETNP201306SV43 | ecosystem: Environmental > Aquatic > Marine > Oceanic | place: Pacific Ocean: Eastern...
TCTCAATCCCTTTTCAATAAGGTCATCATTCCTGCAACACTGTTTGTAAATCCTTTGGTAAACACCTGTTGAAACCTATGTTTCGCTAAGCTCCACTTCCTTTTGATCAAATACCTAATAGTACTGCCTCCTTTCTACTGAATTATTTCATTAACATTAAGATATAAAAAGCCTTAGGCCTGATCGCTAAACAACCATACTTTTTGAAAAACAATTACCTTAGCGATTTCTTTTAAACTATATAAACATCCTCGTCTTCAGTAACTTTTCCGCTACCGAATACGTATATCGAGCCCTTACATGCATTACATAATTTGTATATTCGTATATTATCTTCTTCCATGTCTATAACAGAGGAAAGTCTATCTTTCATTTTGTCAAATATCTTATCTTCCAGATTGCATTCAAAGACGCTGTACTGAACCCTTGTACCGTAATCCTTCATCGTCCTTGCCACACGGTTTCTCCTATTATCATCCTTTATATCATATGCTATTATTATAAGCATAAATCAGCTTAATCCGTTCATTAATTTAAGGTATTCTGCTTAGCAAAACGGCATTACTATTTTTAATAAGTTGTATAACTTACAACATTCTATTAATTTCTTAATAGGAATGGCTTGTAAGGCTCATCTTTTAATATGGTGTCCATAAGTTTATGGGATTGCAGTCTGAATAGTTTACGAAAAGATTTCTTCTCAGCAGTTACACTACTTTCAATTTCTCTGTTCATATATTTCTCAAACTGCACAAAGTAACTTTTTTTCGCCTCGTCCTTCAAGAAGATGCCTTCGTCTCCCTTGTCTTCAAAATCATCTTCCTTCAGTATCTGATTATTTATAAGATACAGGGTAAACCTGTCAACTATTGGCTGCCTGAATTCTTCTACCATATCCAGTGCGAGTGAGGGCCTGCCATAATCCACACCATGTAGGTATCCAATATATGGTTCAAAACCTATTGCACAAGCAACCGACAGCATTTCGTTTGTAATAAGCACATAACCAAAGCTTAATAGTGCGTTGACTGGGTCTCGTACAGGACGTCTCTGGCGTTTTTCAAATTTAAGCTCTCGCCTGAACAACTTTCCATATGCACGAAAATATATAGAAGCGGCAATACCTTCAACACCCATAAGCGATTTAATAGTCTCCTTGCTTTCTAGATTCTTGGTACAGTCATCAAGCCGTTTTTTACTTTCTTCAAGATCAATCTCTGGATGATTACGTGCATAACGTAACAAGATAGTCCTTGAATTTGAAACCTTTGCTCCAATGATTAGCCTCGCAATACCGAGCCTAAAATTAGCATCATGATACTTCTCATACTGTTTTATCCTCAATAAGACGTTCTTTGATTCAATTGGTGAGAGCCTTCCCTTTAATCTTCCCTGCATCGACAGGAAACTAGTTTCTATACCGTTAACAAGTAGAAAGACTATTGCCTGAGTCGTTATCTGCACATTGCCGAATATAAGAACCCTCTCGACCTTAAATTCTGGAATTTCAAGGAGCAACTTTTTGTCTTTTTCAACCACAAGTCTTCTGGATGTCTTTCCAAGTTTTGAACCCTGTTCTGTAAGGTATAAAGTCGCCATTCATTACAAACATTTATTAACCATTGATAAATACGAGATTTTATAATTCTAATACCGGAAACTGCGGTAGTTCTTCCAGCTTTATTCCAGAAAAACTTAATATTATTTTAAGGAGTTTTTTGTATGTTTCAGCTTTTACTGAAACAAATCCATGAGCAAGTATTGAACTATTACGGATATCCAGTAAACCACGAATCTCCCTGTCGTAAACCTCAAAGAAAGACTCACCCAATAGATCTCCCAATTCTTTTAAAAGCCAATACGAGGCATACATACCGAGTTTGATTCTATTATCCTTATCATCTTTATATTTAACTACATAATCACTTCTGATGCTCTCTGGTATCTGCTCCTGCTTAACATTTACACTGTTTATTTGATGAGATGATTGAAGTCTGTAATGTGCGATTGCCTCAATAGCACGGTATAACCGAGCTACTGCATCGTCATACTTGTTTTCAAGTTCCGCCCTCCTCATCGCATTGGCGATCAGGTCATAATACAATAATTCTTCATTTTTCTTCATCTTATCCAGAAAACTTATATTCTGGAGTAATACTTTAACAAGATTGTCTACCTTCCCGTCACTTATGGAATACGTCTTAATTATATCTCTGCATGAATATAACCCTTGACAGGCTTCTTTGTGCTTAAAACTATCCCACAAATCATAACCGCTTGCCATATTTTTTAATGCCCGGAAAAATGGTTTGTGATTTTCGCCTACTTTCTTCTCTACCTCAGTGAGCACCTCAGATGCAGAGGCATATCTGGCCTTGTTGAAGAGTATGTAAGCCTTTTGCCTTGCCATAAAGGCAATTTCATTCCATGGGTTATCAAGAAACCACATCTTCTCTTTACCATCTACTACAACGCCTATGCCGTCCTTTGTCCTCTCCACACCACCCACGTATGAATAACTTGAAATATCTTCAATAGTTGCAAGCGTTACTGCTACAGACATTGTCTTTGTACCGCCTGTATAATCTACTGCCAGTTCATCGCTACCAATACCCCATTTTTTCAGGATTGATGGCAACTTATCCGTGATCTCCTTATAACACTCTGACAAGCCTTCCGGGCTTGGGGTTATGATCCAGTCCCAGTGTTTTGGTTTGAAGTCAAGATTTGGCAATATATCTTCTTCTGTACTATTCCTTGTAGCCTCTGAGACAAAGAAGCAGACGTACTCTGGCATCAGCCTGTTTAGGCTAAGTATGACAGGCTTCGGGCTCCCACCCACTGAGAAAAGGACTGCCTTTGGATTTTGTTGTGTCATGATATCCCTTTTCAGTCAGGTCATCGTTCCTGCCGTGCCGTCTTTGCTGATAATGGATTCGGTTTCCAGCTGTTCTCCGATAGTTAGGATGGCCCAGCCAAACGGCAGCAGGTCTCTGTTGCTGTCCGGATCAGGTGAATCGGATGCCAGCCAAATGGTCGTTGCCCCATCTGTTGTAAACTTCGGCTGAGCTCCCCTGCCCTGCATAATCTTTATATGCCGGTTATCCTCTATAGTTATGGATTCAGCGCCTGAGTGCCGGCCTAACCTGACAGGGAATGTTGACACGCCTATTGTATCTCTGAATCGAGAACCGACCGTATCCGAAACTGCTGAGCTGGCATCTATTTTTTTGAGCACCGCCTCGTCTTCATCTATGCATATAGATTTATAAAAACAATCCAGTGAATCCAAAATTGTTTCTTTAGTAACCGGCCTGGAAATGTTTGAACCCCTTTCCGGTTTTTCAATATTAATAATCCCCTCGAATATCTCATCTCCCTGAATAGTTTCAAGTATCTGATAAGGCCCCTTCGCTTCAAAACGGGACTGTTTCTTCTTCTTATTCACAGCGTATACTATCTTTGTCCTTACACCGTTAACTGCCCGCAAATCAGAAATTTTCACCAATCGAAAAGGATCAGTATTGAACTTACCATCTAACAACTTCTCCTCCAGCTCCTTGTATAACCTTTTCTTTCTGATGCCCTTGTCAATCGTACCGGAGTTTCGCCGATCATCTCTTGTTAGTTTCTGTGAAACTTCCCACCAATTTTTTACGCCTTCATCCTTTGCGATCTTACTTAAGTATGCGGTACGCAGCGCACCTTTAAGAGAAGACCCTGGTATATAGGGGATATTGTCATGCGGATTATATGCCGTCCTCCCTATTACAAATTGATTTAAGGCCCTCTTATCAAATCGTGACATACCAAGTATCTTATTATACTGCTTCAGAAGAGCAGGGGCTATCTCTACCTCCCTGCCGCCTACTTGTTGACTGTATATTTTTCTGATAAACTTGAGAATACTTAGCAAATCATTGCCCATACACACCTTTGTCAATTCCGTCCTCTCATTTTGATCCAGTGTATTAAGCAGTTCGAGCGGATCAAACTCGATAAGGGCCTGTCTTTGTTCATCAATAACAAAGCTTGTAGGCTCATACACATCATCACATCCTATATGTACCGGTGATAATGTCTGTAATCTTATTTTCAGTGGTTTCTCCATTTGCTAAGCCTCCACCTTTACCGGTATAAACAGCGAATAGCCTTGGGCAACAGTACCAGGCTCCGCCTTGGAAATATTTGTTGCTGCACTTCCTATATATGGTTTCTTAAGTATTTCGCTGTCTCCCGGCACAAAAATTCCGCCTTCATCAGCCATAATAACAGGGTTTTTAAATGGACTGCCTGATTTTGCCAGTACATCCCCGTGTCTTCCAAATCTTGTAAATGGTGTAAAAAACATCTTCCTGAACGAATCTTTTTCAGGAACGCATGGGGCAAGCGTATAACACGAGTTCGGCATATTGCTGCCCATCCGCAAGAGGTCTATTTCATTTATCTCTCCCAGTTCAAATCTGCCTAGCCCTGTAGATGCGTCTTTGCCAAAACCGGTCCAACCGATCCTTTCAATCCCGGATTTCACCTGATCAATTTTTATTATTTCCTCATCAATGCCCACAAACAGCGCTAATTCTGTTTCCGGCAGGAACATGTGCTGTTCAACAGTAAACGGGGCAAACCCCTCCATACCGGTTGTGCCTGTAAGCCTGTTTATTTTGTTATGAGACTGGGAAAAGGGGACTGCAAAATTACGTGTATCTGATTTTCTTAATATTTTTATCGTATCTTCACTCAATCCCGCTTTTATGTCTTCAAACAACGCATCATCAGTGAGAAAGCTTAATTCTCTGAATGATGAAAAGCCGCTGTCTTTATTCAGCACCATCCATTTCCTGTCCTTATATTCCTTCATTTTCTTTATTCTCTCCCTCTTTTCTTCCGGCAGTTCAAACATATCTTCCGGCGGAAGACTGGGCGTCCTTAACACGTAATAATGACTCCCCTCTATACAGAACCTGGGGCAGGCGGATGAGAATACGGCAAAAGGAACAGTAGCATAATTTGATAGAAGGGTATTCAGGTCATTGCCTGATAATTCTTCATCGTGTGCAATCTGCCAGCAGAAATGCCCGAAAATAGTATCACCTTTAAGAGGTGTGCCAAACCCGGTTTGAGGCTTTATAATTATCTCATAAGTATTCAAGATTTATGCCCTTTCTTAAAAGACATTCAGCTCCCTGAAATTATCATCCATTTCCTTCTCATCAAATTCAAATGAAACCCTTCCGTACCCCCTGCTTCCACTCCCGCCAAGGGCATCCATCTCAAGGAGTTTCAGTCCCTTTAACAGAACATTCTTGAAAAGCTCTTCATCTCCTTCCTGCAGAACCTTGAATGTAATAAACAGCCTGAACCGCGTACCCTCCGGTACCCTTTCTATAAACCTGGGGCTGACGGCAGTACCACTGATTCTATTAATGAAATTCTCTGATTTTTCCTCTGTAAGAAGCCAGCGGTTTTCATTTGCCTGTTTTTTCCATTCACTATCAAGATAACAGTCGGCAAAGGAAACCCTTGTAGGCCCGAAACCTGCTTCATCATCTTGATGGGCACCGCTTGAGCCAAATACCTTTAGGATTGCCTCGCATCTGCCGGTGAGATCATCATCATTTTTAACCGCATCTTCTTCCAAGGTCTTGCCTGAAACGACTTCCCCTCCAGTATGAATCATTAACCCGCTCTCCATTTCAAGGAGAGACCTCACCTTACCCTTGAGAGAAGAGCCTGGGATATAAGGCTCTAATGTATGTGGGTGTTTAATTACCGGGCTGTCTGTACCGCCTATGTGCATTTCCATGTTGCCGGAACCTATGTGAAGGCCGCTTTCTAATGTAATTGTGCCTTCAATCTTCCTGACTGCAGTTAGTTTCATCTCCTGCCTCCTTGGCTAAATTGTCTTTGCTCCTTTTTTTCACAGTAAAATTTGTAATAACCCATAAACGCCTCAAATAGGCCAGCAAAGGCATTAAAATCTTCTTTATCCTTGACCTGTTTTAAAGAATTTGAAATAAAGTCCTTGAATTTACTTGTAACAAGGTCCCTGCCGACCGCATAAGCCACCTTTGCATTAATCATCTTTAAATAAGGCAGTATGTTGTCAAACTCGCCGGGACTTGTTTTCAACATACTGTCAAACCTTAAAACCTCCTCGTAGAAGTTCCTGATCTGTGTAGGCTTGTTTGCCTTGCCCCTGCTCTGCAGCCGTTCTGCATTTATCTCCTTTGCTATTTCCTCCGCTTTCGTAGAAAACAGCTCAGGATCCAGCTGGTTCCTGCTCTTATCCTTCCAAAATTCCATTTCACTCCCTCCTCTATCTCTGGTTATAAATAATCTGCCATAATGGTATTTTCATCCTGCTGCCGTACCTGCGTATCCATTCAGCAGCTTTTTCTACCTCGCACAGTGCCATGTCTCTTTCATCACCCTTCAGGCTCCTGCCAATATTTCTGACCAGTGCATATTTAAACATCGCTCCCCATTTCAGGCATTCGTACTCCTCCATGTCAACATCATCCTTAGTTTCTAAGATCTCTTTCTCTTGCTCTGACAAGTTTGAGAAGTAGTCCAATCTGTAAAGCATAATCTTGCTGATGTACTGTTTATTGATCCAGGTTTCAATGGTCTTTCCAATATCAGACAGTTCATTAAAGGTCTCCCACTTTACGGCCTCTTCAAAAATGGCTATTGAATTCCTGCTGGCTGAACTTACTGTGTTTTCCTTGGCTTTAGCCAGGGCATTTTCTGCTCTCTCAGAAATAGATTCAACCGGTTCTCCCGGTTTGTTTACCGATATACCTGCTGAAATTGTGATCTGATCATTGCCACACACGTATTCACTAAATCTGCCCTTCAGGTAAGCAGCAAACTCAACAACCCTGTTCCACGGCCCGATCAGAAAAAGGTCATCACCGCCTGCAAATACGGTATAAATATTCCTGAATCGATCTTCTGTGCTTAAAACATACGGCAGATAGATTGAGAAAAAGTAATTCACCTGCCTGCTCATAGTGGCCAGTCTTGACAGGCTATTACGTCCACTTTTTATTCCGCAGGCAAATATAAGCCCTAGATTGTCCACGTCTGCTTTAAGCACACCTACTGCCTCCACACCGGTAAACTTCTCCGATTTATCTACAGGGTTTAAGGCATACTTCGCAATATGATGAAATGACTTTGGCGAATCATCCTTTATCATGTCGAAAAGCTCTTCCTTCTTTTTGTCGCTTTTCTCGCCGTACAGCAAACGATTCAGGTTATCTTCTCCTTTATCTTCTTTTGAATATTTCGGCACATAGCCATTTATAAATTTAGCAGTTATTGACTTTGAAACTTTTCCGTCCTTTGATATGGAGATATCCCAGTATTTAAGAAGAGTCCCTTCGCCTGCAAGCTGCATTAATACACCATCAACATCCAGAGATACCTGGTATTTCTCAAAGATCGGCTCGCATAGTTTATTACCATATATCTCCGCGTCAAGAGTTGTGACGGCTATCTTATCCGCCTTGACAAGATTGGTGCCAAGGTATATATGATCTCTGCAAACCTTACAGGCAGACTCGCCTTTTACCAGCGGATCATTTTCCGCCTCAGGGCTTGATGATCTTTTACCGCAAAACGGGCACAAGGCCTCTCTCAAGTCATTGTTGAACCGGTCAAGATAGTCTTCAATCACGCCGCCGTATTTATCAAGATTTATCTTATTATGTTTTTTCTCTTCTGAATCTTTATTTAACCTGTCCCACAAAGAATCGAACCTGTTTGATACAAAATCTTCACTTGAGGCTTCAACAAATGATACTCCGAAAGATGTCTCACCAAAAAAAGTCCTTATCAGCCAGTCATTGACCGCTTCCTCAACGTTCACGACAGCATCTTTTGTTTTTTCTGTATTTGGGGTAATGATGGAAAACTTCCCTGCAGCATTAGTTATAATGGAACAGGTGGTTAAACCTATCTCTCTGCAAAGCATATCAGCAGCAAGTTCTGTAATCAGTGACACAGCAAATGATCTGCCCCTCAAAAGCTTGGCAGCAGCCTTGTTGGTACTGCCGCCTTCCGTAAAGATAAAGTTCTGTATACCGTAGAAGTCACCGTTTACAATCAGGAACTTATTTTCCTTATAATCTCTAATGCTTTCTACATCCATACTATCGTTTTGAAGATGATACAGGTAGATGGCAGAAGCCATAGCCGCCGTTGCCTTCGAATGATCATAAAGAGACACATCAGGCACCACCCTGCCCACTGTTGCAGCAGGTATATGCGAGGCGTAGACCATAAACAGGTTATCAAAATGCTCAAACCAGAGAGGCACATTTTGTTTGTGCTCCAGAAACTCAAGGTCATTCACAAAATTAAGAAACAGTTCCTTATATTCCTCAGAAGCCTGGGCGCTTTCAAGAAGCCGGTAGTCTTCCCTGTCTACAGGAAATATGTCTGCCGGTGACAGTTCCTTCAGCGGATATCTGTACAGATAGGATTCCAGGGAATCCTCTCTCCAATTTCCGTCTGTTGATATACCTTCAAACATAGTAAGCAAACGTGTCTTCTTGTAATCTCTAAAATTGATGCCCTTGTTGTAGTCCTCAAACTCATCCCTGTCAAAACCACTGCTGATCCTGTCTGAAACAGCAATGATCCACTGCAATGGTGTTTCAGGTTTGTGATGTCCTGCGGCAAGGTTCATAAAATCATCGATTGTGCCCCAATTATCCCTGTTAAATTCAGCGGGCAGCAGTTTCTCGATGTGGTCAATAAACGCAGCGGTGTAGACGGCATGTTTGTGCGTATGTCTGCCATCAAAAAAAGGCTGGTACAGATCAGTATGGTTTTTCAGAAATTCCGGGTCAACATCCATATCGCCCCTTTCTGCAAACTTTCCGATGTCATGCAGGAAACCTGAAATCGCTATTTTGTAAATATTCTCTTTTTTCATTTTCCCTCTCTTTAATATTGCTATAACTTCTTTAGAATCTCAATCCCTTTTCAATAAGGTCATCATTCCTGCCACACTGTTTGTAAATCCTTTGGTAAACACCTGTTGAAACCTATGTTTCGTTAAGCTCCACTTCTTTTTGATCAAATACCTAATAGTACTGCCTCCTTTCTACTGAATTGTTTCATTAACATTCAAAAGGCAGTACTGCTTTATTTAATCTGATATTGCCCCAGGCCAAAACTTGTCCCCTTGCCCACGTGGACATACTCGCCTAATCTAAGGAGCTGTATAAAAGGTCCGAGATTGCCTTCAAATCTCGCCGACCCGAGCACACCGCCCAGATTCATGCTTTGCTTCTGTCTGGTAGAATAGCGTTCCCAGTCAAACCACTGTAAATCATTAGATATCGTCTTAATCCTCTCTGCCTCATTAATATATGTTTTAAAGTCACATTCCAGCTCCTCACCACAATGAAAATATAACAACGAGGAAATCCTGCGGATGAGGTTCCTGAGAATTACGTGGAATTTAATATTGTCCGTTATCTTCCCTTCAAACTTGACACGAAATGGGGTTAAAAAATTTAACTCAAC
>Ga0066829_10001262_pt1 | contig 9513 bp, 8 predicted proteins | sample ETNtaG_22_FD_65498 | JGI IMG/M metagenome (GOLD analysis project Ga0066829, IMG submission 65498) | Marine microbial and viral communities from oxygen minimum zone, Eastern Pacific Ocean - ETNP201306SV43 | ecosystem: Environmental > Aquatic > Marine > Oceanic | place: Pacific Ocean: Eastern...
CCGCTCGAGGCAGGGCTCTCCTGGGGCGTGTCGTGGGACAAGCCCGGCGGGTTCATCGGCCGCGAGGCCCTGATCGCCCAACGCGAGGCCGGCCTCACCCGTCGGCTCGTGCAGTTCCGCCTCGACGACCCCGAGCCCCTGCTGTACCACGACGAGCCGGTGTTTCGCGACGGCCGACTGGTCGGACGGATCACCTCGGGCATGTACGGACACACCGTCGGTGGCGCCCTCGGCATGTCCTATCTCGGAAGCGAACCCGATACCCCGCGTCCACAGGTGATCGAGGGGACCTTCGAGGTCGGGGTCAACGGCGAGCGGGTTCCGGCGACAGCGTCGTACCGGCCGTTCTACGACCCCGACAGCGAGCGCGTCCGGCTCTAGACCGGGTCCGGCGACTCAGTCGTCGGTAGCGGCCAGGCCCGCCGCATCGCCGAGGTAGGCGGCGATGACCGCAGGGTCCCGCTGCACGTCGGCCGGGACGCCCTCGGCGATCCTCTGGCCGAAGTCGAGGACCAACACCCGGTCGGCGATGTCCATGACGAGCCCCATGTCGTGCTCGACGAGCACGATGGAGATTCCCAGTTCGAGACGGATGTCGAGGACGAACCGGGCCATGTCCTCGGTCTCCTCGAGGTTCATGCCGGCCACCGGTTCGTCGAGGAGCAGGAGTTCCGGTTGCATTGCCAGCGCCCGGCCCAACTCGACGCGCTTCTGCACGCCGTAGGGCAGCAGGGCCACCGGGTGCTTGCGCCACTGCTCGATCTCGAGGAAGTCGATGATGTCCTCGACGGCGAGGCGGTGCTCCATCTCCTCGCGCCTCGCCGGACCGAACCACAGGGCACCCGCCAACCACGACCGCTGCATGCGGATGTGGCGACCCAGCAGCAGGTTCTGGAGCACGGTCATCTGCGGGAACAACTCGATGTTCTGGAAGGTGCGGGCGATGCCGAGTTCGGCCACCCGGTCGGGGCGGGTGCCCATCAGGCTCTCGCCCTTCCAACGGATGTCGCCCTCCTGGGGGCGGTACACCTGGCTGATCGAGTTGAATATCGAGGTCTTGCCGGCGCCGTTGGGGCCGATCACGGCGAAGAGTTCCTCTTCGCGCACGGTGAACGAAACGTCGTCAACCGCCTTGACCCCCTTGAAGGCGAGGCTGATGTGATCGACCTCGAGCAGTACTTCGCTCACGACAGCCACCTGTCCAGGCGTCGGTTCGCCCCGCTCACGACAGCCACCGCTTCCTGCGCTTGTAGTGCTTGACGTCCCGGAAGGACTTGCGCTCGCCCCCCTCACCGTGGAGACCCAGATAGAACTCCTGGACGTCCTCGTCCCTGAGGAGTTTGTCGGCGGGACCGTCCATGACGATCTTGCCGGTCTCCATGATGTAGCCGTAGTCGGCGATCGAGAGCGCCATGACGGCGTTCTGCTCGATCAACAGCACCGAGACGCCCTGCCTGTTGATGTCGACGATGATGTCCCGGATCTGCTGGACCAGCATCGGTGCGAGGCCCAGTGACGGCTCGTCGAGGATCAGCAGTCGGGGGTTCGCCATGAGGCCGCGCCCGATCGCCAGCATCTGCTGCTCGCCGCCCGAGAGGTAGCCGGCCACCGACTTCCGCCGGCCGGCCAGCACCGGGAACATCGACATCACCCGGTCGTGGGCCTCGGCGACGGACTTCCGGTCGCTGTTGGTGTACGCCCCGGTCGCCAGGTTCTCGTCGACGGTCAGGTCAGCGAAGATGCGCCGTCCCTCGAGGACCTGCGTGATGCCGGCCCGTACCCGCGCCGCTGGACCGAGGTGGTCGATGGCCTCGCCGTCGAGGCCCACCGAGCCTTTCGTGACCTTGCCCTCGTGGATGTCGAGCAGGCCCCCGACAGCCCGCAGCGTGGTCGTCTTGCCGGCCCCGTTGGCTCCGAGGAGCGCCACGATCTGGCCGTCCGGCACCTCGATGGACAGGCCGCGCAGGACGAGGACCACCTCGTTGTAGACGACCTCCAGGTTTGCGACTTCGAGCATGCGCGCTCCAGTTGTGGTCCCGCCGGACAGGAAATGGAGAAGGGGGCGGCCGGCGAACCGGCCGCCCCACTCACTCGTCGGCGCCTCAGCGCCGCAGGATTTCGCTAACTCAGCCGCCCGTCTTGAAGCAGGCGCCGTCGTAGGTCTGGGCCTTGGTGATGTCCGACACCCACGGTCCACGCAGCAGGGCCGTGCCCGTTCCGCCACCGTCGGCAATCGTCGCACCGTCGTCGTAGTCGGCGAGGACCACGTCGTACGAGTAGGTCTCGCGCACGACCGTGTCGTTGGCGTCACCACCCCACGACTGGTTGGGCGCCAGGCCCTTGTAGTCCACCGTCACCTCGTTGAAGGCAGCGATCACGCCGGCCCGGGTCAGGTCGCCGTTGGCGGCGGCCTGCTCGAGCGCCTGGTGGGCGGCCATGGCCTCGGTCCAGCCGATGATGTAGGCGTCCGAGACCGGAAGATCGGGGTTGTTCTCGCCCATCCAGGCCTTCATCTCATCGAGACCCTCAACGTCATCGGTGTTCCAGGTGACGATGTAGGAGTTCACGATGTAGTTCGTGTCAAGGAGCGGGCCCAAGGCCGTGCCGAGCAGCAGGTAGCTGAACGACGGCACGTTGCCCGACCACAGCGGCACGTAGCCCTCGGCAGCAGCACCACCCATGATCCCAGCGAGGCCGCTCGGATTGATGGTGGTCCACACCATGTCGGCATCGGCCTCGACCAGGGCGCTGATGATCGGCGTCTGGTCGGCGCCCGGGATGACCGTCGCCTCACCGTCGTGGACGATCTCGATGCCGAGGGCCTCGGCAGCGATCTTGGCGCCGGCGGCGCCATCCTGGCCGTACTCACCCGGGAACGACAGGATCGCCAGGGTCGGGCTGTCGTTGCCCATCTCTGATGCCATGTAGTCCCGAAGGAATTCGACGCCGTTGATCGACTCGTAGCAGTAGTTGCTGTACGACTCGAACACGTTCTCGCCGAAGTCTGGGTCGGGCCAGGCCGAATACCACGACAGCGGGATCGCTGCAAGGCCGTCCTCGACGAGCATCTCCGCGATGGCCGCCGTGTGGGGCGAACCGGTGGACTGGCTGAGCAACACGACGCCGTTGTCCGGATCGCGCATGAGCTCGTACTTCTCGAGGTGCGTGGTCACGTCATAGCCGTTGTCCTCGACAACGAAGTCGACCTGGCGACCGGCGATACCGCCGTCGGCATTCACCTTGTCCCAGTACGACTGTTGCGCATCGATGATCTGGACCACAAGCGGAGCGAAGGCGCCGCTCAGGTCCGCTATCGCCCCGACACGGACCGTGTCTTCGGTGACCCCGGCGCCGTACTCGACCTTGGCCTCATCGCTGCCGCATGCGACAGCCACGACCGACAAGGCCAGCCCGACGGCCAGCACTCTGAACAGGTTCTTCATTGGGTTGCCTTCTCCCTTTTCCGTTGTGATTGATTGCATTGATATCATCGGGCCGGGCCCGACGTCTCTTGTCGGCCGATCAGTAACTGAACGGCCAACCCTTCCAGTAGTTGCGAACCTTGACCCACATGCCGTAGAGCCCCTGAGGCTCGAACAGCAGGAACGCAATTATCAGTGCACCGTAGATGATCTCGTCCAGTGCTGCCACGGGTAGCGGGAAGCCCAGGGCCGTCTGGCTCACCGACACGAACCCGAAGTCGCCGCTTCCGATGCTGACGAAACCATCCCAGAAGCCGGACATGAGCCCTTCGCCTTCGGCCTGGTCACCCATCCAGTGGGCGAACCTCTCGACGAAGTGGGGTGTCAGGATCACGAAGAAGGTCCCCGCCAGGGCGCCCGACACTCGGCCCATGCCGCCGATCAGGAGGATGGCCAGAAATTCGACGGAGAGCAGCAGGTCCCAGGCCTCGGGATTGAACTGGATGCTGAACGAGGCAAGGAGCGCCCCGGCGACGCCGGCATAGAACGACGAGATGGCGAAGGCCGTCGTCTTGGCGCGGAACTCCGGCACGCCCATGATCTCGGCGGCGATGTCGCGGTCGCGTATGGCGGCCCACGACCGACCGGTCCGGCTGCGCGCCAGGTTGGCCGACACCACGGCGAAGAGGGCGACGAGGACCAGCAGGAAAAAGTAGGTCTTCTGGTGCTGGGTGACCTCGAACCAGAGCCACTTCCCCTTGCGGGTGAGGTCGAGGAAGGGTTCCTCCTCCTTCCAGATCCGGAACTCTAGGCGGGGCCACTTGCGCCCCAGGGCTCCCGGACCTGCGACCTCCGGGAACACCCGCGACAGGTGGAGACCGATGAACACGAGGCCGATGGTGGCGATGCCGAGGTAGAGCCCACGGACCCGCACGGCGGCCGGCGCCACCAGGACCCCGACCAGCGCGGCGGCGATTCCCGCTGCCGGCAGCCAGATCCAGATCGGCAGGCCGTAGCCCCACAGGCGCCCACTGTCGGGACCGCCAAGGAGCACGGCCGTATAGGCACCCACCCCCATGAAGAACGCATGGCCGAGCGAGATCTGCCCGGCCAGGCCCGACAGCAGGTTCAACCCGAGCGCCGCGATGGCGAAGATCAGCGCCTTGTTGACGACCTTTAGCCAGTAGTTCTCGTCGAGGAACCGGATCACCGGGAGCTGGTCGATGACCGGCAGGTCGAAGGGCATCAACAAAATGACCAGGACGAACACACCCAGCGCAACCTGCTGCACGCGTGTCGGAAACAGGCGGGTCTCCGCCTCGTATGAGGTGTAGAGGCTGGGTCGGCCCCGGACGGACCTCATACGCGCCGGATCTCCTCGGTCCCGAACAGGCCGTAGGGCCGGACCAGGAGGACCGCGAGCATCACGATGTAGGGCACGACCTGCTGGTAGCCCGCTCCCAGGACGTCGGTGTACCCCGACAGGTACTGACCTGCGTAGATCTCGGCAAAGCCGATGATCATGCCGCCGGCGAGGGCACCGACCACCGAGTCGAGGCCGCCCAGGATCACTGCCGGCAACGCACGGAACACGAAGAACGCGCTCTCCCGGCTGGCCACGCCGGACGCGGGCCATGGCGGCATCGAGGCGAAGATCCCGGCCATGGCGGCCATGGCGGCGCCGGATCCCCAGGCGATGGAGAAGACCCGACCCACGTTGATGCCCTGCGCCATGGCGGCTTCCTGGTCGAAGGCCGTGGCCCGCATGGCGATGCCCAACCGGGTTTTGAAGAACAGCCAGACCGCAGTGAAGCACACGCCGGTCGCAACGACGGCGGCGACGTACGACCAGGCGATCCTCGCGCCGCCGATGGTGAACACCTGGGCCTGCCAGGGCACGCCGAGCACGCGGTTCGTGACGTTGACGGCATCGAAGCTGACCGTGCGGATGATCACCTCGAGGGCCAGCGTGATCATCGCCATCGAAAAGAGTGGTTCGCCGATCAACGGTCGGATCGTGGTGCGCTCGACGACCACGCCGAGCACCGCCGTGAGCAGGACCGCCGCGGCGAGCGAGAGGAACCAGTGGAACGAGGACGGGCCTGGCAGGAAGCGGCCCGGGAAGTCCCAGTCGGTGAACACCAGCGACAGGAACCAGGTGCCCGTGAGGGCCATGGCACCGTGGGAGAAGTTGAGCGTCTGTGTCGACTTGTAGATGAGTACGAAGCCCAGGGCCAGAAGGGCGTAGAGCGAGCCAAGCGCCAGTGCCTTGGCGAAGGTCTGGGTGAAGATCTGCGGGCCCGCGATGGCGAACAGGGCGAGTTCGGTCATGCGTACATGCCCTCGATGAGTTCGGAGAACATCTCCTCCATCGCGCGGCGCTTGACCTTCTGGGTGGCGGTCAGCTCGCCGTCCTCGTGGTCGAGTTCCTTTGGGATCATCCGGAACTTCTTGATCGTCTCGACGCGTGCGAACTTCTCGTTGGTGGCGTTGACCACGCCCTGGACGAGCTCGAGCACCTCGGGCTTCTCGGAGAGGTCCCGGTAGGTGGTGTAGGGGATCTGCTTCCGGAGTGCCCAGTCACCGACCGTGTCCAACTCGATGCCGACGAGCGCCGTCAGGTGCTTCCGCCCGTCACCGATGACCATCGCCTCCTTGACGTAGGGCGAGGTCTTGAGGCTGTTTTCGATCTCGGATGGCGAGATGTTCTTGCCACCTGAGGTGATGATGATGTGCTTGATGCGGTCGACGATCCGCACGTGGGTGCCCTCCACCCACTCGCCGACGTCGCCGGTCTTGAGCCAGCCGTCCTCCGTGAAGGTCTCGGCGGTCTGCTCCGGTTTGTTCCAGTAGCCGGCGAACACCCCCGCGTGCTTGATCTGGATCTCACCGGTCTCCTCGTCGATGCGTAAGCCGATGTTCGCGTAGGGCTCGCCCACGGTGCCGAGGATCATCCCGCCGGGACTGTTGAACGTGGCGATCGCGGAGTTCTCGGTCATCCCGTAGAACTCCAGGACCGGCACCCCGATCCCCATGAAGAACTCGAGGATCTCAGGTGCGATCGGTGCGGCGCCGGATCCGGCCCACCAGCAACGCCGGAGCCCCAGGCGCTCCTTGAGTGCCCGGAAGACCACCGGGTAGCCGATGGCATAGAGGAGGCGGGTTTTCACGGTGTGGCTGCCGCGATTGGCGACCTTGCCACGGCCGATGTCCCGGGCCAGGCGCATCGCGAACTTCCACCAGAGGCGCTTGAACCAGCTGGCGTCGCCGGCCTTGATCGTCACCGAGGCGTGGAGCTTCTCCCAGATGCGGGGTACGGCGAAGAACACCGTGGGCTGGATCTCCCGCATGTTGGCGGTCACCGTGTCGATCGACTCGGCGAAGTTGAGGCAGACCCCGACTTTCGCCATATGGAAGGTCGAGAACAGTCGTTCGGCGATGTGGCAGAGCGGGAGGTACGTGAGCGCCATGTCGTTCGACGTCGTGACCGGCATCTTCCGGATCACCGGGTCCGTGAAGGTGTCCATGCAGAACGTGAGGTTCGCATTCGTGATCATGGCGCCCTTGGGTGGACCGGTCGTGCCCGACGTGTACACGAGCGTCATCACGTCATCGGACTCTGCGGCGGCCATGTGGAGGTCGACCGCATCGGGATGGGCAGCACGATGGCTGCGCCCGAGGTCGAGGAAGTCCTCCCAGAAGTGGAGTCGGTTGTCGTCGTAGGCGCGTACGCCACGCGGCTCCGTGTAGAGGATGTGCGTAAGTTGGTCGATTCGGGAGCGATCGATCGCGAGCACCCGGTCGACCTGCTCCTGGTCCTCGGCGAAGTGCACGACCGCCCTGGAGTCGGTGAGCATGTATTCGACCTCTACCGTGGGGTTGGTTGGGTACAGCCCCACCGTGATGCCACGGATGGCGACCGCCGCAAGGTCCAGGATCACCCATTCGGGTCGGTTCTCGGACTGGATCGAGACACGGTCGCCGACGCTGACGCCGAGTGCCAGGAGGCCGTGGGCGGCGTCCTGGACCAGTTCCCAGGTTCGTTCCCAGGTGTACTCCTGCCAGATGCCGAAGTCCTTTTCCCGCATGACGACCTGCGCCGGTGCCCGTTGCGCCCAGTCGCGCACCAGCGAGGCGACCGTCTCCGCCGGTTCGAGCGAACCGGAAACCACCGGTTCGTCCATCGTCAGCACCATGTCACTCCCTGTCCCTCGAATTCCAACAAGTGACGCAACCTAAACAACCCACTCCCGCGATCAAACGCTTTCAACCGACTCCGTTCTGGACGCCATGGCAGTACCCCGCGGATCGACTGAGCATCAACCTAGGCATGTCCCACGACCCGTGTACCAGCCCAGCGCCCGTCGATTCAACCGTCGGTACAGTGGCCCGATGGCCACCGATCCCGATCTCCCGGTCGTAACCGTGGCCGAACTCGGAGTTCTGGTCGGCGAGGGCGTCAGGGCACTGTTTCCGGACGACCTGTGGGTCGAGGGCCAGGTCTCGAACCTGCACCTTGCCAGGTCGGGGCACACCTATTTCGACCTGGTCGAGCCGAACGACGAACCGGGGAAGGCCCCCGCTGCGCTTTTCGGGGTGACGCTCTGGAAGGGCAACATGCCCGGCATCGAGCGGACGCTCGCCGAAGCGGGCGGGCTCGCCCTCGAGGACGACCTCGTGGTCCGGATGCGGGCCGACCTGCGCTTCTGGGCGCCGCGCGGCCGGCTGCAACTCAACATGACGGGCATCGACCCGGCGTTCACGCTGGGGCGCCTGGCCGACGAGCGGGAGCGGCTGCTGCGTTCGCTGGCCGAAGAGGGGTTGCTCGAACGCAACGCCGGCTTGCAACTCCCCGTTCCTCCCCTGCGGATCGGGCTGGTGACGAGCGTTGGTTCGGCGGCCCACGCCGACTTCTGCACGGAACTCGAGCGCAGCGGCATCGGGTTCACGATCCTCGAACGGGATGCCCGTGTCCAGGGCGAGGGTTCGGCGCTCGACGTGGCCGAGGGGCTGCGGGTGGTCGCCACGCACCGACCCGACCTCATCGCCCTCGTGCGGGGTGGCGGTTCGGCGGCCGACCTGGCGACGTTCGACGCCGAGGTGGTGGCCCGCACGATCGTGGCTCTCGACGTTCCCGTGTTCACGGGCATCGGCCACGAGATCGACAGGTCTGTCGCCGATGAGGTCGCACATTCTGCCTTCAAGACGCCGACGGCCTGTGCGGTGGCGATCGTCGCCTCGGTCCGTGGGGTGCTCGACGACCTGCTTGCACTGCGTGCCTCCATCGTGGTGCAGTCCCAGCGGGCGTTGGCCTCGGCCTCCGGCCGACAGGACGACCTGGCCGTGCGGCTCCTGCGTTCGGCCGACACCGTCCTGTCCCGGCAGGGTGAGCGCCTCGACATGGCAACGGGACGGCTGGCACGGTCGACGACCGTGGTCCTCGGTCGCCACGGCGACCAACTCACCGCACTCGCGGCACGGCTGCGGGCGCTCGACCCGGCGGCGATCCTCGCCCGTGGCTGGTCGATCACGCGGGGGGTCGGCGGAGACCTCGTGCGGTCCACCGCCGACGTGCACAGCGGCGACGCGCTCGAGACCCGTCTTGTCGACGGTACGGTCACGAGCACCGTCGACTGAACGAGGGACGAACCATGGAAGACGACCGGGCCGGCTACGCAGGGGCGCTCGAGGAACTCCAGGCGATCCTCGCCGAACTCGAGGGCGAGGCGGTCGACGTGGACGTGCTCGCCACCCGCGTGGCACGAGCCGACGAGCTGCTCACCCTCTGCCGGGAGCGGCTGGAGGCCGCCCGGGTCCAGGTCGAAAAGGTCGTGGCGGCCGCCGAGGACGCCTGATCCGTCCCGACGCCTCTCCGAACGTCAGACTGCACCGGTGCGAATCCGCAAGCTGACCTCGACGAATGCCTTCGTCGCCGTCGACCTCGACGGGGCGTCGGGACGGGGGTTGGTGCGGCTGGCTCCGAAGGTCATGCAGGGCGGTGCGAAGGACCTGTCCCGCTCGATGACCTACTCGTTGGCCTGCCTGGGCCGGTGTGAGACGGGCGTTTCTGCAGGGATCAGCGCCGCATCCG